>ERZ1669251.289-NODE-289-length-14089-cov-10.480476_pt1 | contig 14089 bp, 19 predicted proteins | sample MGYA00579294_ERZ1669251 | MGnify/ENA primary metagenome ERZ1669251 (study PRJEB41166, sample SAMN08046056) | hot springs metagenome | biome: hot spring; feature: acid hot spring; material: thermophilic sediment; isolation source: thermophilic sediment from acid...
CTTGCATCCCTATCCTCCCTTATCAACCTAACAACCTCCTCCACACTGACGCCACTAAGCAATTCCTTAAGTTCGCCAGCCATCTTCTTTAGCATCTCCATCTCCTTTTCCTCGATTGCCTCCTCAAGCGCCCTCTTGACGACTTCCCTAATGTTTATGCCAAGTTGCTTGGCTCTCTCCTTCAATTCCCTTCTAACCCTAACGGTAAGAACCACTGTGGAGCCCACATACGTAATACTTAATACCGTAATACAAATCTTTCGTAACATTAAAATTCGTAATACGAGTACTAGCCGAATTACTCCTCCTCTGAACTGCAAACCTCATCAACCACCTCATTAATGTCACCATTAGTCTCAAAGTCAACAATCTCAGGCTTATCGCCACCAAGCAGTGCGTAGGCCATGCCGTCATTGCTCAGTAGTATGTATGTGCAGGATTTGATGAGGATGTAATCACCAAGCTCGACATAGCCCATTGTGTAGAGGACCTTCCTATAATTATCCTCAACAAACATAATTAACTTCATGAAATACTCCACATCACCATCCTCAACACCGATTAACAATTCCTCAATCGAATCCTCCACAGGCTAGGAGATTTCAAAACAAAATATAAAACTCACTCTGGGATTAAAATATTTAAAGGACAACTAAATATGTAAAAATTATAAATGCTAAAGCAATTAGTAAGTACAACATTGCGGATTTATAGGCCATTAATTATGGCAACCCTAATAATTATTATTGTAACAATGCTCATAGGCGCAAACTACGTATTTGCCGACGTCGGTTATGTATGTAGGAAAGGAACCATGGTTACTGAGGGCATACTTTGGACGCCGATTGCATTGCTGAACTCCCCATACAATGGATATGCAAGTGCACAGGGTGCCTACACGGCCACCTACGTATTCAGCTCCGGCTCCCTAATCCTAATAAGCCAAGTCTCGTCTCCATCGTTTATGACTATCTATGCAAGTAATGGTTCAGCAGTTGGTCTCTTCAGGCTGGATAAGTGGGCCATCTACAGTACGAAGATGGTCCCAGTCATTGGTGGTTGGTACGAACCATGCACTCAACCATACGTCGCCCAGGACCTAGGCCCGGTCCTGGTAGAGAATGCGCCGTACTTTAAAGTAATAACAATATTACCACCAGGCACGATCTCGGACGAGAATGAACCGCAACAAATATTCGCAACAATCATGAATAAAACTGGTTATTACTCCGTAATCTTCGACAATGGCTTCAGTAATGGTAGCATAATTGATGTAAGGTATATGTGCGATGCCCCATTACAAATTAGTCACTATACGGTAAATTACTACGTTAAGTCACCAATATTATTAATTACGAACATCACCATATCAATAAACGGGTACGTAAGTAATGGTCTCGTTATGATATGGACGAGCTATACGAAGATCGTACTTAACTATACGTTATTACCTGGTTACGTATACGTAATATCAAGGGCAGGTGGTCAGGGACCAGCATATGCCTTTGAGGCAAAGCCTTGCCCAGGATAAGTAATTTATGGCTAATAATCATCACTGGGCCGTAAGACCAAACCGCAATACTAAATAAGAACCTAGGTTTCATTATCTTATTCATGGATTCCTCAAAGTTCGTAGAACTCATGCTGGACCTACACAATAAGTATGGCAATGCACTGGGTATTAACGATGTCTATGCCTATAGCGCCCTGGGCAGGGTTATTAAGGCGGTGGGTACGGTAATAATATCCCCAAACTCACCAATGCTTCTCGCCAAGGCTCCCAGGTCAATATCAATGTACCTACTAGGCAATGGTTCGGTTCTCGCATTGACTGACCTACCAATAAGTGTGGAGGCCCTTAGGGATTGCGTGGGCGAGAGGGTTGAGGTTACGAACGACCTATATAAACCGCCAAGTACATTGGTGGCCATTAACGTGACCAAGTGCCAGGACGCCATATACAGGGTTGTTAAGGATGTTGGTAGGAAGTACAGCATTAACCTAGAGGTTTGGCTTACAAGTGAGTTGGGGATGGAGGGCGTTAAGGTGGTTTATAGGGGTGGTATTAAGGATTTAAAGCACTTGGTTAGGCTCGTTATTTTAATGACGGCCCTAACGAATGTGAGAGGCAATGGTAATGTTGATTCCGTGTTTAAATTAATAGGTGATTTAATGAGGAAGTACTGAGTCACCAAACCTCCTTTTCCTTGAGAATTTCCTCCACATTAACTATTGTTGAGTTGTCTGGACCGTAGAGTGGGCTTAGGGCTGGTGGCGCCTTTAGGTAATTTGGCATTTGCTCCAGGATCCTCTCCTCATAGGTCGGCACATACTCATTCTGATAGAAGATGCCTATTGGTATTCTGTCACCCCACTCCATGCCTCTTAGGAATGCTTGTGTGAGCTTCTTCGTAACCTCCTCCTCACTTGGGTTCCTAACCACAGGGTCCCAACCAGGCTCACTCTCAAGCTTATAGATCCTAGCCTCATACCACTCCTTGGTATTGATGTCATTATATGTTGGGCATGGTTGCAGTATATCAATGAATGCCGAACCCTTATGCCTAATTGCTTCCTTTATCAGTAAAGCTAAGTGCTTAACATCGTAGGCGTAACCTCTCGCGACAAAGGTGAAGCCAACGGATAGCGCTAAAACCACTGGGTTAATAGCATCGTAAATATTCGGCCTAGCCAAGGCCTTGGTCTTGGTGCCTCTCTTAAGCGTTGGGCTTGCCTGACCCTTAGTTAGGCCGTAGACACCATTATCAAACATAAGAACCGTGAAGTCCACATTACGCCTACCAGCATGAACAAGGTGCTCAGCGCCAATACCCATCAAGTCACCATCACCACCAATCACTATGACCTCAAGGTTTGGATTAGCCAACTTAACACCAGTTGCATATGGTATAGGCCTACCATGGAGTGTATGAGCACCATTAGCATTAACATAGTGAATAGTCTTGGCAGAACAACCAATACCGGAAACTAGGAACACGTTATGCGGATCAAGGTTCAAATCAGCTAAAGCCTGATAGAGGGCCTGGAGTATTCCATAGTCACCACAGCCAGGACACCAATCAGGTCTCCTCCTTTTCTCAACATAGTCCATCGGCGTCCTCTTGACCGTGATCTTTACGGTATTTGACACGGTACAAATGTCAAATGAACCAGCTTATAAAGCTTTTGTGAGGTGCGTAAGATCTAGGTTAATTGGTCCTAGTCTTGACATCGCATCTTCCTTTATCATTACAATAACCCAAGCCCTCTACCAATTACCTATACCCACCGCCTATTGGTGCATCCCTTTAAACGCATTGCAACCCTCATACCCCAAGTCCTCATTTTCCTTTAATTCCCCGTTAATTAAGGACGACTGAATACGGTCATCACCCTTACGTATATTAATGCCTGAACAGTAACGCTACGAAAAACATTAGATTAATACCCAGAGGGTTAACTTGTGGGCTATTTCTACGGAGTATTCATTAGGGATTTAGACGTAACGTCACTAATTAGGGCATTACCCGTGATGCCTGTGGAGAGGGAGAACATGCACATAACCATTACATACATTGGTGATGATAGACCAAGTCAGGGGGTTGACGATAGGGTCGGGGTAAGCATAGGCTCAATGCCGTGCTTCAGGGCTAAGCTAGGGCAATTAATATTATTGCCAAGTGTCCTAAGGCCCAAGGTACTTGCCGTGGAGATCATTAATAATAAGCAATTGAGTAAGTTGAGGTCAATCATAGTGAGTATATTAAGAGACTCAGGCATTTCAATGAATGATAAGTACTCCGGTGAATTCAAGCCACACATAACGATTGCATACATAAAATCAAAGAAGGTAAATCCGCAGAATATACTTGAGACAACCCGCGAAATGGGAATCGAGAAGGAACTCCTGAACAAATCACTACTAATTGAAAACGTATCCCTAATACTAGCCAGGGGAAACAACTACAGGGAAATATCAAGGCATAAACTGCAATGCTAATTTTAAATTGATATTACGGGATCCTAATCACGGGGTCGGCATTATGGAAACCAATTAACCTAATTACAAATCGAGTGTTTGATAACGGACCAAGCAAGTAACGGCATTTTTTGAATGGACAAGCACTTGCCCTATGTTTCCTTAATTTGTTATCGCTGTAGCTCTCGGTCCTAACGAGTATTAGGTCACCATCACGAGTGTAAATAACTCTGTAAGGATAATGAATGAGGCCATCGTTCCATTTATCCCTAATAATAAGCTCAACATAATCAGCCATAGTCAAATCAACAAATAGGGAACTAATACTACCCTGCTTATTATCAACGCGGTACTCCCTAATTACTAAGCCGCAACTATTAATATCCCTAACGACTTGCATTACCACTCACTAATGAAGCTCTAAATGACTCCCAATTCTTCAATAATTCATTAAACTCGGCAATCAAATTCCTCAACCTAGCCCTACGATAAGCCCTCAACTCATACTTCAAATCCTCATTAAGGTAACTAATCCTTCCCTTAATCGAATTAATTATGGCATCGACGATGTGCAGAGCATCATTGACGCTCACGTGAATCGAATAAACACGAATAAAGGCACCCCTATACCTAGAAAAGATTTCCTTCCACCTATTCACATTAAAGCAGACCTCACGGCCAATCCATATATGTCCATATTTAAGGAAGCACTTCCTAATCTCCTTATGAAACCTTACTGATATGCCTACATCATTAGGAACCTTAAACTCCAAAATGTATAATATGGCATCACCGCCTCCACCACCTGGAGATACCTTACTAATTAATTGATTAAATAATGCCGGTAGAAACCTGGTTCCGTCACCACCAACACTAATGTCCACTATATAGGGCCTGGAATTAACGAAATAACCCTTAACAATAGCATAATCACTACCCATCACTTGAGTCCTAACAACATTACTACCATCAACAACCCTAATACCCATAGCATCATAAACCGCAATAAACGGCTTATACCCGGTTAAGTACGGCATTATGAATTCCACATACTGACTACCCCCTGATCCAACGAGCCCTAACTCCATAATATAATTACACAATAAGCGCATTTTAAGTTTATTGAATCATGCACATGTACGTAAAAATACCGTGTGCAGGGCATGCACTGAAAAAGGTGCAATTATGATGCTTACAAGTTTTTGTCAATAGATACACTGGATATGGTGCATCGAGGAAGCAATGATAATCATTACTTAAAGGAACCAGGGGGTTTAATAACCATGGTGACTAGGCATGTAGGCTTGATAGTAATTAATGCCAACGCATGAACCGCGAGGAAAATCTTCAGGGTTTAGCCCTGGAGAATCCTCGTAGGCGATTTAGGCCAGCCCTGGGCTCGGGAAATGAAGGTGGAAGGAAAAATAATGAGGATACTACTTGACCTAGGCGACAGGCCATTAACAGTGATAGGACCGCCAGGTTCTGGTAAAACCACAATGATAACTGCATTAGGACTGATGAGGCATAAGTTAGTGGGTTCGGCCGTATCTTATGTGACACAAAAGTCAAGTGATGCAGTAGGGATTATAATAAAACCATCAATACCTTGGGCATGCATACGTGATAATCTATTCTTAATACTCGATTCCTATGAGGAATTAAGTACGAGACCTGGAATAACAATACTAACTTCCACGGCATATAGATATAAAACCTATAATAGCTATATAAAATACTTGGGGTACCTGGCTAAGAATCCACGTAATACACATGCAGCATGGCTTTTGGAACGAATAATGCTACTACGTAATATAATAATTGAACCAAGCAATAATAATGAAAACAAGGGAATAACCACAATAATCCAGAGCAGAGACATTAGGGGAGTATACTTAGCAACAGCCCTAATACTCAACAGCATGTGTCACCAAGGCAATAATAACGTGCTAATATTAGATGACGTAACAATACTGCCCATAAGAGACGATGCACTACTAAGGATAATTAGGATGACGAGAGGACTCACAAACGTATGGATGGTGTTACACAGTATTGGTAAATTAAACATTGAAGACCTAAATACGCCGACAATAATAACAAGCCATAGTGGACCAGCCAAGTCACTATCAAGATTTAAAGAAATACTAAGCCAGATAAAGCCAGGGGAAGCGCTCTACATGGGTATTAATGAGCAACTGAAAATAAAAATACACGAAATAAAGGAACTACGCAACAAACTGCTAAACGAAATAACGCAATAGTCCATCATTATTACATCCACGGCAGGCAAACCCGTTAAAAATCCCCTTCCTCTTTTCAATCCCCCCGCTCAGGGGGAGGAGGAAGGAGAGGATGATGGATACCGAGGGACTGAGCCGATGGCTTAGTTCTCGGATATCCTGAGCTGTATAGTATGATGAATCCCTGGAAAATGATTAATGATTTAAAAGAAAGGCTGACATCCGTCACCTGGATATTCATGGGGTGGGACCCGCCCCACCACTATGCTAGTGATAAGGGGCGGTGACTGCGGAGTAGTCCGTAGTCCTGCCCCGTGGTATCCAGGTGACGGATATGGATAGGGATAGGAAAGGGAAGGACGGGTATGTACCTGCCGTGGATGTAACGGCAATGGGCATTGATGTTGGTGTAAGGCGTTTTGTTGTTGCCTTTGTTGGTAGTAGGGCTAGGTTGCTTAATGATCTAGCGGTTGTATATGCTAGGCAGAATGGCGTTTCGTTAGTGCCGTTAGGTATATATGATGCTATGACTAGGGCCTATGTAGTTAGTATTAATTATCCAGGTACAGATAAATACCGTGGTGTCGAGTTAACGAGTAACATCATCAGTAAAACACTAGGTGCCATAGTAAGGGCTATGCATAGTGTACAGAGGGTTCATAACACGTTAATCGGTCTAGTTCTTGAGGATCTCAGGCAGTTCAGTGGATATAAGCATGACTTAGTCAGGGCGAAGGCTATTTGGGATCTAATTACAAGCAGGTTTAGTGAGAGTGTTAGTAAATGCCCTGCTGTTAAGGTTTCTTGGTTCTGGATGAGTTATAGGGGCGAGGTAATCATGCCTACTAGGGATTCAATACCCATAGTGCTTGTTGAGCCTGAGTATACGAGTAGTATATGCCCGAGATGTGGTACTTACTTAGGTAGGGTTAGGGATAAGGTGGTGTGTAATTACTGTGGCTTTGAGGGTGATAGGGATGTTATTGGTGCTATAAATGTGGCGCTACGAGGATTTTTAATACTAATGAAATGCGTTAGAGAGGGTATACTAGGGGTCACCCGAAGGCTCAGGGCTGGCTCTGTAAATTTCATATGCCTTAATTAATGTACCACGTATTGCGTAAACTACGGCTCTGCCTATCGCTGTTGCTGGCCCTGCGTAGGGTTCCCTGTTACCATTTATTGGTGTTAGTATTGCTATTGCATCGGAGGTTGTTCCGTGCATCCTATTACCAGTTAACTCAGCGAGTGTTAGTGCCTTTATCTGGGCAGCTAGCATTGTTACATCTATCATTGCTTGTATAGTTAGTGGCCTGTCTATGATTATTGCCATGTTTATTGTTGATTCGCCAAAGCCCCGAGTCTCTATACCGCCCTTATTTATCCTGTAAGGGTTCGTTAGTCCCATGGTTATTGATACCTCAGTCTCCACACCGTTGATTATCTCCTCATTTATTACGTGATTTCTCGGTATTTCCGTGGCTGTTAGGAAGGTTATTGCCTCGTTACTATTTATCGTTAATTTCCTGTGCGTCCTCATTACTTCCCTAATTGGGTCGTTATTGAAGTCCTTAGGGACCTGGTGGTGTATTACGTATTTAATACCATTCCTAAGTCCTCCATCCACGGTACTGGCCAATGCCATTGTCTCTTGATTTAGCGTGATTACTACGTTTTCTCTCAGGTATTTTACGTCGATGATCATATTGTTTAGGGTGTGAGCTTGGTAAATTAAGGTTGTAGCCTTAGTTGTGCTCATGCTTAATGCTCATGTGTTGGTTTATGGTGTTTTACTCGCCGTAGTGTGGGTGTATTTAAGTTCCGTATTTTGGTGTTTCGTGTTTAAGTAAAATTTAAAAATTATTCAGTATAAATTTTATTTGATAATGAAATCGAGAGATACCATAGTCTGGATTGAGGGTTTGTGGAAGTCCTTTGGTTCTTTAGTTGTTAATGAGGATATTAATATCTATATTAATTATGGTGAGGTTGTTTCGGTACTTGGCCCTAACGGTGCTGGTAAGACCACATTGCTTAGGCAGGTCTATGGTGAGTTAAGGTCGGATAAGGGTGAGATTTTTATCATGGGTATGAGTCCCGGGAAGGCTAGGGGCAGCGGTGTAATGAGTGTTGTTCCTCAGGAGGCTATGCCGTTTCATTTACTTAGGGTTGCGGAGCATATCGAGATGCTTGTTAGGCTTAGGGGTATGTCTAAGGGCATGATTAGGCAGTGTGTTGATGAGGCTATTGATATAGTTGGGCTTGGGGATTACAGGAATAGCCTTATCTATGACTTATCAGGAGGTATGAAGAGGCTTGTCCTTGTTGCTTCGGCGATTGCCTGTAGGCCTAGGTTGATAATCCTTGATGAGCCCACCGTCGGCATTGATGCCCAGAATAGGAGGAGGATTTGGGAGGCAATAAGGGGTGCCAGGGATGGTGGTTCGGCGGTTATACTGACTACGCATTATCTTCATGAGGCTGAGGAACTTAGTGATAGGGTTTACCTGATGAATAGAAGGATTCTCATGGATGGTCCACCGGGTGAGTTAAGGAGGAGACTGCCGTGGGTTGAGGTTAGGAGTGATGATGGCGCTGGGTCAATTAGGGTTTCCTGGGATGAGGCTGTTAACGTGATTAATGACCTGGTTAGGAGGAGGGTTAGGTTTGAGGTTAGGGAGCCTTCCCTTGAGGATGTTTTCATTGAGGTGTTTGGTGATGGGCATGAGGCTGAGTAATGTTGTTACCATAACCAGGTACGTACTGCTTAGTAGTAGGCATTGGGTTTACGTGTCGCTGGGCTTTACATTGATGTTTCCCATTCTATGGCTCATACTGCTTAGGGCTGTTGGTAATCCGCGGTACATGGATTATTTCGTAGTGGGTACTGTGGTTAATACGAGCTTCCTAATACCATTCCTAGGCACGTCCCAGGATATGGCTTACTTCAAAAGGGAATCATCGATATACACGCTCCTTTATTCCAATGGGGCTGATCATTGGGAGATAGCCCTTGGCTACATCCTTCAATTAATAGTGCTTAATACGCCATCAATAGTTGCCCTGTTATTTCTATCGGTATTAATAATGGGTTTATCCTATGGCATAGTGCAGATTGTGGTTACAATAGTCACGGCAGTCTTGATATCATTATCATCGGCTTTGCTGGGTTACGCCCTTGGCATAAGCGTTAAGAATTACAGGGTTGTCAATCAAATAGCCCAAATAATCCCCTGGCCGCTCCTGCTCCTGGCCCCTGTTTACTACCCAATCACGATATTGCCTCCGGTACTGAGGTATGTTAGTTTGGCTTTACCAACCACGTACATGGCGCTTGCCATTAATGGTTCGCTGGGTCTGAACCTAGGTGATTTGTCCAGAGGTTTGGCAGGTATGTTTGTTTATTCCTTAGCGTCAATTTTAATAGCTAGGTATGCTATAGTTAGGGGTGAGGTGAATGGCTGATTTTAAAAGTGGAGTCGCCGGAGGATTTGGTGAGGATTGGAAGAGCATTGTCAAACCCATTGAGGGTGAGGATACTCCTAATGCTGGTGAAGAATCCAACGTTTATTCAGGACGTGGCCCACAAGCTCAGCATACCATATGCCCTAGCCCACCTGCATCTGAAGGTTTTAGAGGAGGCTGGTTTGATAGAGGGGGTTTACGTGGTGGAGGAGAGACCAAGGCCCCATTTGAGGAAGGTTTACAGGGTGAGGGACTTCAGGCTAGTCATAGACAGGCAGTTGCTGGAGCGGTTGGCGGAGTCCCTGGGCTGAGGATGCCGTACGTATCAATATCCGTGACGCTCCTGGCGGGCCTTATAATTGGCGCCGGCGTCCCAATAGCAGTGTTCTACATGGCATTTAAGGTGGGTACGTGGCCATTCCTCGTAGCCGCCACGATAATCAGCGTCTTCGCCATATTCTGGGGCACCGTGTTGGCCATACTCTCCTTCGTGCCCATACTCGATAACGTCGATGAACAGTTGAGGGTCATGAATAATCAACTGAATGTCTATAGGGCATTCATAAGGAGTTTGTTGGAGGAGCTTGATGAGGTTAATACGGTGCTTAGGGATATTAGGGATGAGTTGAGGAGGGTTGGTGGTGAGGCATGAGCGAGTTAAAGTATGCCGATGTTAGTGATGAGGAGGTCATGAGGATGATTATGGAGAGGATTAGGGAGATGAAGCAGTTACTTAGTGAGATTAGGGACATGCTGAGGGTGGAGTGATGGCTGAGAAGTTCGATAGGTACTACGAGTACTTCGTTAATAGGACTAGGGCAGGCCTTAAACCGAGGAGGATAAGGCTTGGTTTAATATCGATAGACCTGGATAGGAGGGTCACGGAATTAAGGTTCATCCCAGGAAGGGTGAAGACAAGGCAAGTCGTGATTGAGAGTAATGTAGTTGAGGGTGATCAAATAGACCTGGTGAGTCCGCCTGAGGGGGTTAGGGTGATTAAGGGTAAGCGCGTTAAGGTCCAGGATGCAATTCTTGAAGCAGTTGAGGGCGAGGATGTGACGTTAATAAATGTGGATGTGAAGAGGGTGATTGGTAGATATGTCAGGGTTGTTAATTGCGATGTTGGGCATATTGAGGGTGAGGAGGTCACCATGGTTAATGCGGTTGCCAATGAGGTCATTGTTAAGCGTGGTGAGTTTATGAACTGTGACGTGGGTAGGCTTATTTATGAGGAGTTCTACAGGGCCATGAACACGGACATAAAGAGCGTAAGTAGGAAGTAGGTCTGAAGGGGCATTAGGTTAAATCCGGTGTCTCCTAGGCTCATCTGTTCATGAATGGGTCATCACTTTTCAGCTAACTCTGACCTCTTCACTGTTTTTGCCACTGGGTCACTTCTTTAAAGGGGTTTTGCTAATGCCTCTTGTGTTGTTGGTTAGGGAGTTTGAGGTTGATGAGTTGGTTTCGTTTGATGATGTGATTAGGGCTGTGGAGGATGGCTTTAAGTTGCTGGGTAGTGGTAATGCCGTTAATTTACCGAGGCGTAGGGCTATTGTGAGCGGTGCCGTGCTTCACGTGCTTCAGGGCATGGTGCTTGGTGATTACAGGGTTGCCGGGCTTAAGACGTACCTAAGCACTAGGCATGGTACTAGGTTCGTGGTTGTTTTGTTCAGTCTCGATAGTGGTGAGTTGTTGGCTGTTGTTGAGGCTGATAGGCTTGGTCAGTTGAGGACTGGGGCTGCTTCGGCCGTGGCTACGAAGTACATGGCTAGGAGGGATTCGTCCGTGCTTGGTATTGTGGGTTCTGGGGTCCAGGCGAGGGCTCAGTTTGAGGCGTTGAGTAGGGTCTTGAACCTTAAGTTGGTTAAGGTCTTCAGTAGGTCTCGTGAGCATGCTGAGAGGTTTGCCAGGTACATTGGATCTAGGGGTTTTGATACTGTTGTTGCTAGTGATTACGAGGAGGTTTGCAGGGGCGTCGATGTTTTGGTCACTGCGACTAATTCGAAGGACCCTTTCATACGTAGTTCATACATAGCGCCTGGAATGCACATTAATGCCATTGGTAGTAATTGGGCTAATAGGGCTGAGTTGGCGCCTGATGCCGTGTTGATGGCTGACGTGATTGCGGTTGATGATGTGGTTCAGGCTAGGGAGGAGGCTGGTGACTTGATAATGGCTGGTGATGTTGTTTGGTCTAGGGTTGTTCCGCTGGCTGACGTTGTGGTTGGTAGGGTTAGGGGTAGGTCCAGTGATGGTTCTATAACGGTGTTTAAGTCCCTGGGCATTGCCGTGGAGGACCTTGTTCTCGCTAAGTTGATTTATGATAGGGCTGTTAGGGAGGGGAGGGGTGTTGAGGTTGAGTTTAGGGGCGTGTTTAGGTGAGTTAATGGGCAAATTGTCTCTAGGCCTACGTATGTGCTAACTAAATGCGGTATTTTATATTGCAGTAACTTCAATTTCGTCTTCACATAATGATGGGTGGATGGCTATTGTACTTATCAATGCGTAGGCTATGGATATGGCTATGTTGATTAGTGTGTTTATGAGTACTGTGGTTGGTTTTGGCGTCCATGCGTGTTGGTTTATGATTATTGAGGGCCACGTCAAGAATTGTTGATGGATTAGGGCTAGAATAAGTGGTGCGGTATAGTTGATTAGAAGGCTTATGCTAATTACCATTCCTATAATTTCAGGAAAGTCTATGCGAACTTCCATAATCCCAGGCTTGCCATTGTGCGGTAAACAAGATGTTCCACTCCATATAATGATCTCCGTAAGGATTATAGACGCCGTAATACCTGCCAACCTCACTACCATGGCAGGATCCATGCTAAGTCAGCCCTACTTAGAATTATTTCTTAGAATAAGTAATTTTTAAAATAATCACGTATTGTTAATGAAGAATTCAACCCCTCTTGTCAAGTCCTTTACGTAGCACCCTAGGGATTTATCGTCCTTAGATGGAACATTACTTAATGGGTGTGTTAGGTTCACTATAGTATTGACATGTCTATTGAGGAGCGAGGTTATGATTGTGTGTTTTGATTATGATTTATTTAGGATGGGTAAGTAATGGGATGCTTGGATTAAAGCAAATAGCCACCTCTGGACCTACCTCCTTGAGCTCGCCCGTCCTTGGATTGACCTTAAATCCAAGCGATTCAAGGGCATACATGCCGAGAAGTGGTATTGGAGTTTTCAGAGCAGCAATCATTACGGGGCCTCTCCTGCCCTTAACCTCTGCCTCCCCAATGTATACCTTGGCTTTCTCTCTTGAGCCATTGGCCATTATTAATTCCACGGTGTATGGCGTCTCGATAAGGCCTAGTTCCCTTATTGTGTCTGGGTCTAGGACTATGTATGCTAAGCCTGTGTCGACAAGCATTTTGATCTGCTTTGAACCTTTATTCCCTCTTATTATTACATCGGCGTATACGTGTCCCACATAATTTAGTTATAGGCCTTAAAATATAAATTATTTTTAGCGCATTGGCTTTCTTTGGCTTTTTCAATCCCCTATGCTTTTTAAGCCAGTTCCTTTAATCATTATTATGCGTAATAGGGTACTCATCAAGGTGGGGCTTATCCTGGAATTCCTAGCTGAGCTTCTGTACTTCATTGCCATTGTATATCCAAGGTACTTTGGCTTCATCCTTATTTTGCTAATTACGTCGATATATGTCGTATCGTCTATAATGATGTACCTGGGCTTTAATGGACCTGGTTATTCGCTGAGTATTGGTTCTATTGGTGCGGTTTTATTAATGTTCGGTTCATCACTATTACTAATAGTGCACCTTACGTCAACATCTTACGTGGTCGCAATGATCGGTATGGGTATTGCCTTCCTTGGTGATGTCTCAATATCCCTATTTTTCTGGCGAGCTTCCCAGGGGGATATTTTCATTAAGGTTGGTGCTGTACTTAACGTGGTTCCTGTGGTTACCTTTATCGGGAGCTTATTGTTGGCGATTGGTATTGATAGTGTTAAGGACCTTAGTTAGGTCATTGACTGTGTCTATGTCGACCAGGACCTCGGGACCACACTCTACGGTACAAGCATCAGCCCTATGTCTCAGTATTTCCCGTGCACCCACGTCACCGCTTAGTCTCATTAAGTCTGGAAATAGGGATTTATGTATCAATACTGGGTTTCCTCTAACACCGTTATGCGTGGGTATCACTGCCGTGCACCCCTCATGGTATGCATTGAGTATTTTGTTTATGGTTTCCCTAGTTATCAGCGGCATGTCCGCGAGTACTATGAAAACCGCATCATAGTCCTGGAAGAACCTTATGCCCAGCTTTATTGACGTGCTCATACCCTCCTTGTACCACGGATTATAAATAACAACCTCATTGCGTAGGTATGGCAATAGGTCATTGACATAGGCGCCAACAA
>ERZ1669251.295-NODE-295-length-13786-cov-15.748962_pt1 | contig 13786 bp, 22 predicted proteins | sample MGYA00579294_ERZ1669251 | MGnify/ENA primary metagenome ERZ1669251 (study PRJEB41166, sample SAMN08046056) | hot springs metagenome | biome: hot spring; feature: acid hot spring; material: thermophilic sediment; isolation source: thermophilic sediment from acid...
TTTTATTTATCCTGTTTTTTGATTCATAAGACTTTTGTTTTATTTCATATAATTCATCTAGCCTTTTTATATATAAACGGACACCAAAAAACCAAGAAAGAATAATAAAGATTATCAACAATACCGTAATAATAAATAATGTAAATGCAGTTATCATTGTTTTGCCTCCGTTGCAAGATTTGCCTCATCGACCCTAGACTGCAAAAACGTTTTTAGATATTTATAGCTGTCTGTTATTTTATTATGGATATCCCCATTGGTTTCAAAAAATTTATCCATTACAACAATCGTTGCTTTAGCCCAGTTAATGACCTCATCATACCCCGGGTCACCTTTTTCAAAAATGTCAACAGCGGCTAATAATAATGGAAATACCGTCGAACTGCTTTCAATTAAATTTATTTTACCCATTATTCATCACCTTTGTGTTTGTATATAATATATGATAATATATTCTAGTATAAAAAACTTTATCCTGTATATACCAATATATAATTTAAAACGGCTCCCAAAAAATTTGGTATTACGGGAGCCGTATTCTCCTTTTTCTTCCAGCTGGAGGGCATATTTAAACAGCCTTTCATTCATTCCAGACTGCCCATACCAGTCGGTACAATGCAGGTAAATTCATACCTGCTGTACCTTTAGGTATGTCCACCAAGCCACTTAATGCTTGGCAATTATAATAAATATAAAACATTATTTAAACTTTGTTAATATGGTTATTATCGCCTTTATACACATATCCAAGAAAGAATGATATAATTGTTGTTTTCATCGATATCCTCAATATAAAACGCACAGTTATACCCACCGAAAGAATATTCCATAGCATCCGCCATACTAATGAATTCATCGAAATCAAAGCGTTTCGGTTTGCCGTTATCCCAGTCAAGGATAAATATACCATTATAATGCATAAGCTCGTTCACATCAGAATATAATAATCTCCTTCCTTTTGTTATCATAGTATATGATATGTTATACTAATATAAAAACATTTTTCTTTTGTTTATCAGTCTTTGCATTATCAAAAACCGAACGCATCATTATACTTGCACAATTCCTTGAAAGCACAATACCTACAGTACCACGACTCTTTCTTTTCCGGGATTCTGTTCTCTTTTATACTTTTTATTGTCTGGGATACTATTTCTTCGAGCTCGTTTCCATACCTGTTTATATCATCAACCGTTATTTCTTCGCTGAACACAAAAACATGGTTCGTAGACCCCAAAGATGATATATCAGTTCCCTGTATCTGCTTGCCAGAGCTGGTTATAAACACGTTCCCAGTCCTGAAATATAACAGTGCAATGCCGTTGGGTATAATATACTTTTCCTTCATTAACAGATATGCATAATACATAACCTGCTTTTTATGGTGGTCATACATCTCTTTCGGCGGGACAGATACAAATTTTTTATCTATGATATATATTTTGTTATTAAATTCCATGATTTCATCAATGCTCCCGACAATGGAAAACTCGTCCCTTTTGCTTTCTAGTTTGTATTCGTGGTTATCCGTTATCTTTGTCTCGTGCAATTTCATGCCTACCCAAATCCTGAACATTTCATCATCGTTTTCAATAACGGTCTTTGGTCCGTATTTATATTCAAAATATAGTTTCCTCGGGCAACCATATACTATTGACGAGACATGGAACTTGCCGTCGGGTTCATGCGAACCAAACGCAATATATTCTTTTACTTTGTTCCTGAATATATTGCTTATAATATCATCCACAGACCTATCAGCCATCATCCACCACCAAAGATCTTATTATTATTCATATAAAATTCCATATTTTTATTAAGTTCAATTACTGTGCCATACCTAAAACGCTTCTTTAATATTAATCCTTTCTTTTCAAGGTTCGACAAAGTATGGGACAAGTTACTTTTGGTATATGCTTCATTATATGCTTCCATCATATCATTTATAATTTTATATAGTTTCAAATAGCTTATATTACGTTCTTTTATAAGGAGCAGGATTATAAGTTTCTCAATACTTCCGAGCATTGAGATATCAACTTTTTTATCAGTTGCCGTTCAACTCACCTTCATATTCATATATACTAAATATAAACTTATATTTAAATCTTTATGGTATATGCAAAACATATTCACTATATGGCTGTTGAATCAAAGTTGAATTAAAGTTGAATCAAAGTTGAACCAAAGTTGAATTAAAGTTGAATTAAAGTTTTGATGCAACATTAAGGTATAGTTAAACATAAATTTAATAATCATTAATAAAAAAATAAGGAAAAGGTTTAAAAGAAAAAAAATTAAAAAATGTTAGCGTAGATCACCGTATTTCATCGTTTTGGAATTCATTTTTGTTTCGGGGCATTCTTGAAAACCTTCAAATAATCACCAAAGGCTACAAGCTTTAAGTTGAGCTTATTTATAATCTTGAATGCATCGTTCCACGATATTATTTGATATCTAGGGTCGTCCTTCTTTACAAACCTAAGGATCGTTGTATTCTTTATTATCGCTGGTTTCACCCCTGTCTTTTTTGTTATCGATTCAGCCTGTGTTGGGTCGTGTATTTCTACGGGTTCTGGTGCCATCTTTTTTATCACCTCCGTATTAAAGTATATGGTATATGTAATATATTTCTTATATAAAAAACTTTATCCTATATACTTTAGTATAACCAAAGTGCCTTGTTCCAATAGAAATTGATAGAATTAAGATAAATAAAAACATTTTTATTTCTGGGCTCTAGAAATATATTTCCATTAATATAATCAAAAATTCACAAGACCATTTAACCCATTACCAGTACAACCATTAGGTTAACCAATTCACTTATTAATCACTAAGAATTCACAAATACTTGTGAATTTAAAATCTTCAATAATTTGTAGGTTGGATAAAATTTTTTTTGATGCAATTCACAATTTTTTTCATAAAATTTTTTGTTGTGTATACAGGCAAAAAATTGTGAATGACCTGTACCCCTTTTCATACAGAACCAATGTTTTGTAGGGTTTCCAAACAAAAAAATGGATTCACAGCAAGTTGTGAAAATAGGGGGTATTTTTTTCACGCCGGTGAATCTCTGACCCGTTTTCCTTGCAATTTTCACTGAGTCCAATTTGGTTTGTGAATTTGTGAATGGCTCTGGAAAGTATTTCGTATGTGTAATTTGGAAAAGGGTAGTATGACGAATGTCATATGTTTTCAGGGAAAGGCTGTGAATTGATTTGTATATACCGTTAAAAAACCGATATATCATAATGCATCTCCTTGTTATATGCATTGTTATAAATTTGGTATATCAATTTGTTATATTTGTTTAATTTGGTGTTATAATCGATTTTATCACTATTCCAGAATGAAAATCTGGTCATACGTATATACCAGTCTTTTTGCCTGTTCGTTAGCACCAATACCTGTTCTTTTCCATCTTGGGTAATATGATAAATATAATAAATGGGGAAACCATTAAAATGCCAGTGCAAATACAGGGCTGCTGATTTTGTGTGGTAAATTTCTTGGTCGAATATTGGGTTCAGTATCTCTTTTTCAAATGTTCTTGCCATTGTTATCGCCGTTATAATTAATGCTATATAATCGCTTTATTTTGCGATTGCTGTTTTTATAATATACCTTAAAATTTTTTGTCCTAAGTATAATTGATATTTTGGATGTGAATTTCTGGTATTCAGAAGATGAAATATATTTATTTAGCCCGTACCTTTTCAGGATATTGTTTGCAATCCTATGGACATTCATTTGCCTAGTCCCCATTACTTTTACTATTTCCTTATAAAGGATATCCTCATCCGTTAATAATAGTTTTATTGCTTCATCATATGTAAGTGAATCAATATCAGGATTTTTATCAGGTACTATGTTTACCGTGTATCTTTCCAGTTTTGATTCCATATATCATATACCCCCTTTAATTATATATTTAAATTGTTTAATGATATATAAAATGATTCTTTCCTTTTCGGTCGTGATTTATCAAGCAATGTTGTATATTCTTTAATATAATCGGGTTCGCCAAGTATATTTACATGGTCTTCGTTGTATATCGTATTAAGTATATAACTGCCTTTCATCTTTTTTATTGTCCTTGAAAGCCTTACCATATCACTTAACGTAAAGCTGTATTTATACCATTTATACCCAAGATATGGTGGGTCAAGGTAAAAGAACGTTGTTATATCATCATACATACGTATTACTGTTTCAAAGTCAAGGTTTTCGATTATCCAGTTTTTGCATTCGCTTTTAAATTCAAGTATTTTGTCAGGCAGGTTGATATATTTACGTATATTCAATGGGAAGAAACTCGGATAATCCATTCTCCCGGCGTAAGTAAGCGTATTAACATATAAATATCTGAATGCACTTTCTATATTATCGTTTGTTTTGGTTGAATGCCTGAAGCTGTTGAATATATCCCTATCTGGCGGGGTTGTTTGAAGCAAATGAATAAGTTCGTCTGTGTTATCAAGAATAATATTGAATATATTAACAAGCTCTTCATCAATATCATTATATACCTTATATGGGGACTTAAGGTTAAGCAATACCTGACCAGAACCACCGAACACGTCTACCACTTTAGGGTATCCACCTGTTGCATTATATATGCCAACTATTTCATCTAAAAGATAATGCTTACCGCCCCGAATGCTTAAAATTGATGTTTTCATTGGTTATCACCATCCGTAAGGTTATTTTGGTTTTCTATATATTCTACATATGTATAATATATCTTATTATTGTCGCTGTTCATATATTTCTTTACTTTTTCTGATTCGATCAAAGTGTCCATGGCACTTTTGAACTCGGATTTGTTCAGGTGTGATCTCCATAGCAGTTCGCTGTGTGAAATAATGGGTTTGTGCTTTAAAATCCTTAAAACACGCCTTATTGTTGGAAGTAATTCAAGTTGCACATCCAGAAACGCTAGTTCTTTCTTTAAAATTGCATCTACCATGCTTATTGCCTGTGATATGTAGTTCTCATCAATAAACAAATTGTTATTGTCTGAAGTGGTATATATTATCTCTTTGTAATGGTCAGATAAATACAAAAGAACGGATATTTTAAGTGCAACGATGCTTAGCCTTGATTTTATTGTTGATGCAGTATCCAGCTCTGATATATAAGATGATATAAAATTATTGTTATTTATATATTTGTCATATATATCATAGGCACTGTCATCCAAAAAGAAATTAAACTTTTTCTTATATAATGCCATGGAAAGGGCATGGAGTATTTCCACAAGCTTTGCTCGTTTTTCCGATATTAAAGTCACATCATTCGTTGAATTGTCTATAATATTATCTTTGCTAAAGTTTATAAGAATGAACCTTGCCAGAAACCCCGATGCAATATCCGTTTCCTTGAACACGTCCGTGAACCTCTGTTCTGAAGTTGCAGTTAACCAGCAGAAATACGGCTTTTTTATTACCATCTTTTCTTTTTTCAGCCTACGTGCCACGAAAGGTCTGTTATCAAACAGCTCCATAAGCAGTTCCTTTGCGTTGCTCATATAATCCTTTTTATTTGCGGCTTGGATAAGCCCACTCATTTCATCCCTTATAGCCACAACATGCGTTCCTATATCGTTATCGCTGTGCTCTGCAAATTCAGAGAACAGCCCTTCCGGGCTGAAGTCCTCTGATATAAACACCTCTGGTTTCACATCATATAATATATTCATGACCGAAGTTAAGAGAGTGGTTTTGTGTGATATAGTTGACGGACCGACAAGCAAAACCCATAAGTTCGTCTTTACTGACCCATATGGCATTATAATAGAAACATTGTTTGAAGATATTGATGATAAAGTAAACAACGACAGCCCCTGATAGAAATTTTTATCGGTTGGCGTGATCATCTCATAATATTCATAGAGCGAATCATAGATGGACTTATCTTTTGATGCCATATATATCAATCCAGCGTGTTATGTTTTATATATTCTGCCATTTCATTCAGTTCCTTATTTGAACCAAGAATTGAATATTTAAGTTCTGACAATACTAAGAATAGTAAATCGCTTCTATAACCTTTGCTGGACAGGTAATCATAAACCTCCCTGTACATTTTTTTCGTTTCCTCTTTGATATCAAGGCTTTTATCTGTTGAATCGACCACTTCGATTACCAACGATGCGAATATTCCTTTTGCTTCAAGGTCAAGAAGCTCGTTAAGTCGTTTATTTACTGCTGGGTTTGTTTTAAGTGATTTTATTAGCGAGTCAGCCAATTTTTTCGAATTTTCATCCATACTTTCACCTCCATAATTTATAAATACCCACTCGGCGGTGCCGAGTTATCAATTTTACTGTTATATTTTGTCAATTCTTTTATTTTATTGTGTATTTCAACAGACAGTTCTGGGGTAATTATATTGCCCATCATCTTGAAAAACACAATGCTTATAGCACTGGGCGGGACACCACTTTTTATGTATTTTATAACCAGTTGTGTTAGGTCATCAAATAACGATGTCAATAGCTTATCAATTTTTTTTGCTGATTCTATAGATGTTGAATAAGTTTCGGATATAGCTTCAAGAACCATAAGTATTACTATATATTCTTTGATTTCATCTAAAGAGGTAGGTTGTTGGTTAAGGGTCAGCTGGTTTTCTATTGATTTGATTATGTTTTCGCTGGTAAGTGTATTGGTCAATATAAGTTTTGCTATTTCATCAATGAGGTTCTTATAGCTGTCATCTGGCATTACTTCCTGTAAAGCTTCCATAAAATCAAACGGCGTAATATTTTTTGGTTCAGCAACTTTCCTTGTTTTCGTTCTTTTTTTATTATCCATATATTCCACCGACCTGTGTTTATAACTCCTCAAGAATCTTTAATTCAAGCTTTGACCCGTTATTTGTTTGTATATAACTAACCTGCAGTGCTGATTTTTGGTATGCAAGCCCGTGTTTGTCTTTTTCAACCGATATAGTGTAAATTTCATTTATGGCACTTTTCTTAATTTTACCCAAGATGTTTTTATATTTGATTTTCTCAAAGTTAATAAGTAAATCACTTTCGTGGTCTATTGCCCTGCCCCCAGCTGGATAGCTGAACTGACCAGAGCCTCTGATTTGGGAAATCCCGACAATAGGTATAGTCCCATGTAAATCCTTTTTTATTGTTGATAAAGCATCCCTTAGGTCAGCTTCCTCAACCGCTTTACTTGTTTCGCTAAATAGTTTAGTGATGCTGTCCAGAATAAGTATATCGGCTTTTGTATAATTTAATAGTGCATAAATCTGGTCAATCGCTTTTTCCCAGCGTGGCAAGTATGCTGTAAAATCAGCAGTTACTACCGCTGGATTTAGGCGTTCAGTATCTATTGACGATTCAGAAAAAACATATAAAACATTAAAGTTCTTTTGGACTGCTGTGTTTGCTATGTATGCTGCCATCTGGCTTTTTCCTGTACCCGGCTCGCCATACATAATCGTTAGCCCATACGGTATCCCTTGAATATATTCATCGAAGCCGTTATCATCCACATGGTATCTTTTATACTTCGATTTCGTTTTTTGGAGCCTGTACTGGATTGTTTTGATGTCTGTGCTTGTCTTAAGTTGATGGTCTGTTGCCATAATATATCACTTAACCTCACTCGTATATAAGTTTTCCGTTCTTTCGTTCAACTGGCACTAGGTGTTTGTAATACCTTTTTTTTCTGTTCATTGTTTCTAATTGGTCTTTTTTAAAGGATAACCTTATATATTGCAAATCTTCTAGAATAACAAGAGCTGCAATTATTGCTGCATTGTATGCTTTACTGTTGTTATTTTGCATGTCATCTATTGTTTGGTTTATTATTTTTGTAAGCTCCTTTATTTCTTTATATCTTTGTGTGGTTTGACTAAAGTTCATGTTTATCCCTTTTAACTTGATCCTATGTATTTGACCACAGAACCGTCCAGTTCAATTTTCCTTTCCTCGGAAAGCTCGAACAGAATCAGTATTAGATTATCACGGGATATATGGAACCTGTCAATCAGGTCTTTGATTGTTGTGGTATTCTTTACTTTAATATATGAAATAATAATGTCTTTTACTGTTATTGCTTCTTCACTTGGTGTTTGTTGCCCTGATGGTTGCTGTTCAGTCTGCTGTGGCACCGAATAAACCTGTTCTTGCTTTTCTGGCAATTGTTGTATTTGTTGGGTAGGTTGCTCAATATCTTTTTGGACCGTTTCTGGTATATATCTAACCGGCAATAGAACGTTTGGTGCTTCAATAGCATTTTCCCCTGACCCGAACTTCAAATCAAAGGTCTTGAACTCAAATGTTTTATTTACAAGATCATCTTCGGTAAATGTTTCTGGATCAATCTTTAATCCAGAGTTCTCAAGCAATTCATTGAATTTTCCCCATTTTGAGTTTATTCTGTCGCTGTAGGGTATGTATATAAACCTGTTGCCACCTGTTTCAATGGACAACGGTTTTACCTCTAGCACAAGAGTTTCTCTTGCACCCATTCCAAAATCTTTCGACTGCGTCCAATATGCATTCACTATTTTTCCAATGAAGGATATACCTTCGCTTAAGTTTTTCGTTCCAAACTTATGTTCACCCATATTTTTTACACCTCCGTGTTTTGTGTATATATAGGTATATTATACCCATATATTAATTTTTCTTCCCTAAATCACAGCCGTAAAATCACAAAATCTCGTCGTCCATTGAATTTCACATATATCATATAAAAAAATTTATAAAAGTTTAAATACCTTTATTTTCAATTCAAGCCCAAAATGCTTGATATACGATCGTAAAATATGCCCTTTAACGCAATTTTGTATGCATATTGGAAAGGCGAGTCCATTAATGGGGTAGTGTAATTCGTTGAATCTAAATCGGTTATGTTTAATAAGTCATTTATTGCATCATCGAGCCCATCAACATCAAAGTTTTCAGGTATTTTTGATTTTGGCTTATCTGTCCCAGCATCCCCAAGGTCAACATCTGGAACATTAAAGATTATAAGTTCCTCATCAGCAATATTTGCGTCATCGTAATACACTTCCGCAACGAGTAATATATCAAAGCCAAGGTCGTTTAGAACAGACATTATTGCATCTATAAGTTCATAGGCATTGAATTTTTCTTTACCTAAATTTGAAAGCCTGAGGTTTATAGTATTTGTTATTGTATCCTTTATTTTATGGTGTTCGCTGATAGATATATCAAGGGGCATTATATTCTGTAGTTTCTTTTTTTCTTCCATTTTTTTCACCTCCATGGGAAATTGGCTTCCCACTATAGAAAAAATATATAAAATTTTTCTATTTCGGGCAGTAGCCAGCTACCCTCGTCAGGTGGGACTCTTTTTGTTGCTTGCATTATATAGTTCATTAAGTATGTATTCAATAAACTCATTGAACGACTCGAATTCTATAAAAAAGTCTTTGCTCTCGATAACAATCTTCTTTGATTTTGTTATAATGTTTGTCACATTCTCTTTTCTGTTCATCTTTGGTATCTCATCAATATTCATATCTATTTTATATTGCTTATAATATGGTATTTTTGTATATGAAGTATTTGAATGAAATATTATCGCATCGCTTTCATTGATCCAAAAGTATATTGTATAATATATGTTTTCGCTGAAAATATTTTTCATAGCATGATTGTATATCACGGGGAATTCATAGTTATATACCGAATAATCAAAGTTATACTTACCAGTATCATTCTTTTTACGGGTAATTATTACTGTCCCTTTTATTATTTCAAGGCTGTATATATATCTGTTCGTCGGAAGCTCATCTATTCTTATATCATTCCTTGATAGAAACATTTTTATCACCTTCTTTTGTATCAGTAAAAAATTCTGTTAACGCATTATGTACATTATAAGATTTTGATGTGGGCATTCTATCCAAAAGTGAACGCAAAGTATTAAGTTTAACAATAAGTTCTTCCATATATAAAGTAATATCGTTTCTCATATCCGAATGAGAATAGCTACCCAGCACCAAGGAATATGGGAAATCAATGTTAGAACTTGAATTTTGATATATTGGTAACAAAGATTCAGGTTCGGACTTGATATATGATATTAAATTTGTAGAGCTAAATAATAAGTAATATGGTTTATCTATTTCTTTTGGATGTAATTCTTTATGGACAAAAATAAACGATGGAAAAGACAGCAATGAATGGACTAAAAGATACATTGGGTAAGGAAATTCAAAATATTTAAAATATTCTTTAAAAGAATCTTTTAATGCGTTTGGTGTCACTGTATATATTACCCCGGTATCTAGTTGCACTCCATTGTCCTTGCCGAAAAGATCAATGTATGTTTGAATGAACTTAATGAACATAGGACTGAGCAAATAATCAGAATAATTTCCTTCAATGATTGAAGCATTGTAACTTAGAATATCAAAATAATCATTGAACATTGTTAACCCGAGCTTCAGTGTGTTATTTTGGTAAGTAATATACATTTGCTCAAGAGACTTTTTATCAGTAGACACATTACTTTTCCTAAATTTTATATCCAACTGTTTTTTACTGGGGGCAGTGTAATCCGTGAAATCTTTTGCTATCATTAGTGGATAATAAACGTTTGGGTTTGGGAATACATGAAAGAAAGACATATTATATTTTACTGTCCATGTATCTGGTAGGACTTTGCTTATATGGTCCGGGTTAGTAAATATTTCCCTAATACTATATGTTTCGCCCATATTTTTCACCTCTTTATTCCTCGTCGGGATTACTCCTCGATGACCACAAGATATTTTCTGGCGTTTTTCCAGAGTGGTCTTCATCTTTATTTGTATTAATTAGTTTTTGTGCTATAATTCTGGCTAATTCTGTTGAAACATTTGAATATGCTGAAGTAAGGTTTATGGTTTCAAACTGTTCCACAATCTTTGAAGCAACAGTAAACGTATCGTTATTTGATAGGTCACCAATGCATAAACCATTCAATTCGCCTCTGGGAAAATCATAGGAGATGATGGACGTATCTGATAGATCATTAAAAGTTGAATTTGGATGAAAAGCCGAAACAGCATAAGCTGTAGTGATATTTGAATGGTATGGTATATATATGCCCGATATATAGAAAAACCTGTATTTTGGTGGGATAGCAATAGCAATAGCTGGTCCATCCTTGCTGTTTGTTATCATTTTATTTGCGTATACTATTTTACTGTAAAATATTCCTCTATCCATTACTGTCCAGCCTTTGTTAACAAGTGAATTTAATGTTTTTATAAGGTCTATAAATCTTGATCTGTTTAGTTCATCAATTTTTTTGGTTAGTTCTCTTATTTTATCTTTATGGGCATTTTCAATTGCTGCAAGTTGCATTTTAAACACCTGTGAAAACTGATCTGTTGCAAATTTTTTCATTTTATTCAGTGAAGTCAATTTTGTTTTTTCAAGCTTCATTTTATAAACGCCGTCATTTAATACTAATAACGGTGAATTTTCAAATTCAGCTTCAAAGTCAGGGATATTTCCCGTATTCACAGTCGGTATGCTTATTGTAATTTTATCAGGTGCCGTTGTATCGAATATATTTATAATCATAGAAATTAAAGCTTGGCTATAAAGATATTTTTTGGATGCTGATAAACTTGAATATAAATCAGATATAAAATTATCATCCATAGAAAGATATCTGTAACTTCTTTTGGGTTTTATTGATAAACCAAAGTTCTTTAGCAGATCTATGAAGCCCGTTGCTGAGTTTACTCCATATTTATAATATATGAGTATATATAAACCATATCTTGGAAAAGATAGTTTTGTTAGTATTTCTTGTTTTAGTTTTTCAATACTTTCTACGTTTTGCCCATAATATTCACCAAGACCTAATTGCATTGCGACATCAAGTATATAACTTGCTTCATCCTTATCGGCAAAAGTTAGTTCAGGAAGACCTTTGTTATTGATCCCTAATAGCATTTTTACCACCTGCTTTTAAAATATCCTTGATTTTTTTGACTTCTTTTTCAATGAATTTTTCCTGTTGTTTTTTCTGTTCCTTGTTTTGTTGTTTATCAGTTTTAATTTTATCAAACGAATTCGCTGAAGCGGTTTTTTCATTGCTTGAATAATATTTGAGGTATTTATTTTCTGCATATTCTCTAAAACCCGGATAGCTAGAATACGGGTAATCTGTATGGTAATATACATAATCGCCTAATGTTGGGTTTGTGTATTTCTTTTCTTTTATTTTTTCGGTGCTGATATTATATTCTTTGTTTAATGAAACTATAATCCTATCCTCTGGGACATCAATAATGATTTTACTGTTTTCAAATGATACGAGAATTGTTGCAGCAGTAATTTTACCGTTGCAGAACAGCAAAGATACAGGGAAATGACTGTTTATATATTTATAGTCATCGCCTGAAAAAGATGTTATTGAATTGGGGTGTTTATGAACCACTACATTAAATCCCTCTTTCCTTTTTATGGAAAGGTCTTCAATGTAATCAACGGAAGCCGATGAAACTTCCTGTTCTGGGATATAATACTCTGGGATTATCATTATGTAATTATTTGAAACCTTTGATTTAAATAAAACAGAGAACTCAGTATTTATTTTCTTTGATATATGTGATAATATGCCTAATACCTCAATATCCACACTTATTTTCATATCTTTTTCAGGAATTACTGTAAGATCAGATTCCCAAGCATTCTTTTCGTATTCATAAAAACTTCTCTCGGTCATTGTTTCACCCCAATAAATGATTTTAGCAAAGTGGGCAATACTTCATCGGAAGAAAATGTTATATATCTTGATTTATTGAAGAACTCCGGGGGCTGTTCCAATGCAGAAACAAGCAACACTGCAATAAGCTGAGGTGGGACAACATAACTCGGTGTAATTGTATATCTTGTTACCTCGCCCCAGCCAAACTTTGAGTTTGGCATTATCTGAATAGTTATATTCTTACCATTATAGCCACCAGTAATAACTGGCAATGATTTAAAAGGAAGTTGTACCGTTGTATCTCTACAATCATATATAATATCTGTTGAAGCCATTTTCATTTCCTCTTTGTTTAAGTTCTCAACCCATTTATTTATGGGTATAATTTCTGTTGCCGATCTCCTTTCTTTTATTAATGATGAGATCGCAACCACCTTCGGTTCTCCTATTTGTGTTTCTTTAAAAGGTGTCCGATTTAAGTTATGTTCCTCAACAATGTCAGGGTCAATGAGAACCAATTTCTTGACCCCGAGTAAGGCAAGGTCTAACGCAACCCAACTCCCTACACCACCTACTCCAACCACGGTTGCAGATTCAGGGATGTTGAGATGCAAATCTTTTTGTCTTATATATAGTTCTTCTGTTGTTTCCATTGTATAATATCACCTTCCTGTTTCCCAATTTAAAAAAATATATAAATAAAAAATAAAAAATTTGGGAAGAAAGATTTATTGCTTTGCTTCATTGAGTTCCTTTATAATTACTGTTCCTTCGTATGGAAAATCTTCTGTTGTCAGAAGATTGCCTTCTCCGTCTTCAACGTAGAAATGCACTAGTCCATGACTGGATGCTACTTCTTTCACTTTCTTTGCAGTTATCTTACCAGATACTGCAATTTCATCGCCTGCAACGATTATTTTGCTGTTGTTTGTTTCTTGTGTTGTCCATACTTCATTATTAACCATTTTTTTCACCTCCACGGGCTTGGTTTCCCGCTATAGGAAAAAGATAAAAAATTTTCCTATTTCGAGTGGTAACCAGCCACTCTCATCAGGCGGGATTTTTTATTATTTGTT
>ERZ1669251.300-NODE-300-length-13664-cov-5.096921_pt1 | contig 13664 bp, 10 predicted proteins | sample MGYA00579294_ERZ1669251 | MGnify/ENA primary metagenome ERZ1669251 (study PRJEB41166, sample SAMN08046056) | hot springs metagenome | biome: hot spring; feature: acid hot spring; material: thermophilic sediment; isolation source: thermophilic sediment from acid...
CTCTTGGGCTATATTCGGTATATTGGCAACGCTTGCCAACCTGTTAATCCACATCCTTTCAAACGCATCGCTTTCGACGCTTTCCGTAAGAAACAGAAAGAGATGGCTGGCTTGGCTTATTGCGCCCTCTGCCACCACGGTAATAATGATCATCGCGTTTTACTTCTCGCTTTTGGGCCTGGGTTGGCCCTTCTTGCTGGCCCCAGCGATCTTCGTAGCGTGGAGCGCCATATCAGCGATATGGGCCTTGAGGAGTAAGCAGGCATTGGTGGTGCAAAATGCTTGATCTGCTGCTGCGGAATGGCAGGGTGTTTCACGAGGGAAAATTTGAGGAGGAAGACGTTGGAATTAAGGGAAATAGAATAGTTAAAATCGGGGTTATAGCGGAGCAAGCATCTAAGGAGGTCGACCTGGAGGGCAGGACGGTGCTACCGGGCTTTATAGATAGTCACGCTCATATGCTCCATCTTGGCCTTCAGAAGCTGAGGCTCGATCTCTCGGAGTGCAAGACCAGAGAAGAGGTAATAGAAAAGGCAAGAAACCGCGCGAACGACCCAGGGACTAAGGTTATCGTAGGGTACGGATGGGATGAATCTGCGTGGGGTGAAACAGATTACCTTAGAAAGGATGAACTCGATTTTATTGAAAAGCCCGTCGTCATGTATCGTCGTGATGGCCACATGGCGACGCTCAATTCTGCTGCCTTGAGAAAGCTTGGGCTTGAAAGCCGGGACGGTATATTGAAGGAAGGGGACCTTGACCTTTTGGACGCGTTGGTTTCTCCTGATCCAGCAGAGATCACCGCAGCGTTGGAAGTTGCATTCAATATGGCCCTAAGGGAGGGCGTGACCGCCGTGAGGGACTACGTGGATCGGGCCACCGCCCTTGTGTATTCATCGCTTAATCCCCCTATCAGGGTGTACAGATCAATTTATGCTGATGAGTACTTTGAGGGCTTTCAGGGTGAATCTAGTTGGGGGGTCAAGGCTTTTCTCGACGGGTCTATAGGGGCGAGGACAGCAGCGCATGAAGGATGGCCAGACTCAAACCTTAAGATGGACGATGCTCAGTTCGCGAAACTCGCGACCTCTTTTTGGGAACGCGGGATGCCCGTTGCGGTACACGCCATAGGCGACAGAGCCATATCAGTTGCCCTCAGGGTTTTTCAGAACGCGCCGCTTCGCAACTCCGTCGAGCACTTCGAGCTCGTAAACGACGAAATGCTTGACGAGGTAGGCAATACCTTCATATCGGCGCAGCCCAACTTCCTGCAGTGGGCCTTGCCAGGAGGCCTTTACGAAAGCAGGCTGGGGAAGGGATGGCTTGAGCAAAATAACCCATTTCACGAAATCCTTGCGCGGGGCCTCGACCTGGCTTTTGGCTCTGACTGCATGCCCTTTGGGCCTAGTTACGGCATATATTACGCGGTATCATCTCCGTATTCAAGACAGCGCATAACACTCGAGCAAGCCATCGAATGCTACACAAAGGCAGGGGCGAAGCTACTTGGAGCTCCCTTGCTTGGTACAATTAGAGAGGGGAGTTACGCAGACATAGCGGTCTTTGGAGCCGATTACGGAAGGAACGTTGAGGGCTTAAGAAGTGAGAAGTCTCAAATGACTATAGTTAACGGCAGGATAGCTTACGTTAGAAGTGCGGATCGCTTTTTAGTCAACGAATCGGGTTAATTGCAAGCTCGGAGCCATTTTTCACATGAAATTGCTCATCGTTAGTCTAAAGTTGAAAATAAGCTTAATAGCAAGCGGTATTTTGCACTAAAATGGACTGCATGATCTCAGAGGTGACGGTTTTTTAAATGGAGCAGAAGGCAATGCTACGTAAGGACTCGTTGTCCTTATGGCATGTCGTCGCGCAGGGTCTGATCTCGAACGGCCCACTTTCTGCGGCGGCGGTTGCCCTTACGGTGGCTGCCTCGTACGCCTTGGGTGCCACGCCGTTGGCGTACACGTTAGGAATAAGTCTCGTTTTACTTTGGATAAACACGCCCTATCAGTTCAGCAAGTACTTCGCGAGCGCTGCAGGGGTGCACTACTACGTTCATAAGTCGATGGGAGCCGGTGCGGGTTATTTGGCTGGGCTTAGCTACGCAGCGTATTATACTGCCCTACTTCCGGCAAACGCGCTGTTCATAAGCGTTCTAATAAACACAGTTCTGTCGCAGTTCGGTTACTCGCTGCCATATTACGCATGGATACCCATATTCCTACTCTACCTGTTACCCCCGGCGCTTATGAACTACCTTGGTATAAGGCCTTCTCTTAACTACGGGATAGTGACGGCCTTTGTGGAGATAATAACGCTGATTATGGTGAGCGTTCTCATAATAGATAAGGCGGGGCCCGCAAACACGTTGGCGGTTTTCAATTACAAGCTCGCCGCAGGAGGACTTAGCGGTTTTGCCGTGGGAATGCTAGTGGCAGGCTTCGGGATGTCTGGAACTACGGCCACGGTCTACTTGGGTGCTGAGGCAAAAGCCCCACATACCACAATAAAGAAGGGACTGCTTGTATCGACGCTGTTGATCGTCTTCCTCTACATATTGGTCTCATATGCGATGACAATTGGATGGGGGTACAATGATATGTCATCGTTTGCGTCATCTGGCGCCCCCCTCTTCGTTGAGCTTTACAAGTACGCGGGCGTGTGGCCTGAGCTTATAATAGCCGCCCTAACAGTTAACAGTCTAATAGGGCTTGTGACAGCCTCAATAATAGTGTCCAGCAGGCTTTTCATGACCTTTGGTAATCAAGGGTTACTGCCAAAAGGCCTATCAAAGGTCGATAAAGCGCATGGAACTCCTGGTATGGCAATACTCTTCACGACCATCGTGGGCGTGATTACGGGAATAGCCTTAGGCCTTGCGTGGGGCGTAATTTCGGCCTACTTCTTCTTTATACTGCTTGCGACCATAGCCGAGTTTACGGGCCACGCGATAGGAAATATCGGCCTTTCGTTCTTCTCATGGAGAAATCATATCAAGAATTTCCTCATGTACTACTTGCTACCGATTGCTTCGCTGATTACCGTCGTTTTTGGCGTGTTCTACACGTTCTACCCGGTATCTTATCCAACGGTTTATGCGCCCGTCGCCATGGCGATCATATTGGTCGCCGGCTATATTGAGTACGCCCTGATCTCCAGAAAGGGAGGAAAAAGCCAGCTTAGCCAAGGAATAGAGGAACTATCCTCCGAAGTAAAATAATTTTTTATTTATGCAGTGCCCTTATGGGAGGCACCGAGTTGAGGTGCTCGATCTTATCTGTTATTTCGTGATTGGTGGCTATTTCCCTGTAAACGAAGGCGCTTGGTCTCCAGTAAAGCTTTTTCGTCGCGTAATCGACCTTTATGAGGCCAAACTTTTGGCCGAATCCAGAGGCCCACTCGTAGTTGTCCGCAAGAGACCAGTGGAGGTAACCCTTTACGTTGGCTCCCTCCTCCAAAGCCCTCTGAACGCTGGCCACGTGCGATACTAAGTAGTAGGGTCTCTGGTAGTCGGCCTCATCCGCTATGCCGTTTTCTGTCACGTAAATGGGCAGGGAGTACCTCTTCCAGTACTTTACCAGCAAGTCTTGGAGCCCTTCTGGATAGAACTCCCAGCCGAAATCACTCGTCGGCCTTCCTGCCAAGCTAATCGAATTCCTCTCGCATGCGAACCCGTAACCGGGTATCACCCTGTAGCGGGACCCTGCGGCTTGTACCATAAGTCTGGTGTAGTAATTAACGCCTATCCAATCCAGCCTGCCCTTGAGGTCATCTCTGCTCTCGCCATCCAATTTTCCCCTTATTATGGCGTCGAAGAAAGACCACCTTTCATCAGTTTCTATGGCCTCAACGGCTTTTTGATCGGAGCCGGTTAAAGGGGTAAATGCCGAGTTCGCGTATATTATACCCACTGGCTTCTTTGACAGTTTTTTTATGGCATCGTAAGCGCGGGCATGGGCCTCTATTATGTTGTGCCTTGCTATGGCCAGATGCGTAAAGCTGAGGTAGCCCGGGGGAAAGCCTGACTTGGTTTGCCCGAATCCTTGCTCATATACTACGTTTGGTTCGTTCATGGTGGAGTACTCGTCAGCCAAGTCATCGAATTTCCACGCGATAAAGGCCGCGTACCTGGCGAACTCCTCCACGTGGTCGTGGTTCAGCCAGCCCGTGTTTTTGGCGTTTAGCTGACCCCTCCTCACCGCTATGGGGTCGTGAACCCATAGGGGAAGCGGCCAGTGGTACAGGTTTAATATTAGGTATATTCCTCTCCTCTTTAAATCGGAGAACATCTCCCTGTAGTGAGCTATGGCATCCTTGTTGGCCATTGCATCAAGTTGCTTGAGGTCTTCCTCGCTTCCAGCTCCTTTTGACTTTGGAGGCGGGTTGGGAAATATCCTGGACCACTCCGTGTTGAGCCTTGCTATGGTCAGTCCCATGGATTGTGCTGCATCGTGAAATGCCTTGTAGTTACCCCAATACCCAGGGCCGTTCTCGGGAAGGTCACCGCTCACGAGGCCTGCGGCGATGTTTTCTGGGTCGTGCACCCAGGCGTACCAGTCGCTGTTCTTGTCCTCTGAGCCCGGGGTTCCCATCTCTGATTGAAATCCCGCCTGCGACCATCCGAACCTAAAATCCTTTGGGAATTTCATAATTAAAATCCGCGTTAGCTTAAAGCTCTTGCCGTTGAGACAGATCAGTAAACTTTTATATAACGGCGTGATTTAGGATGAAATGGACATCAAAGTTGGGAATACGCGCCTTGTCAGGCTTAGGTCTTTTGGAGACAAGCCTGAGATTTACGCCAAGCTTGAGTGGGAAAACCCTTTTGGTTCGGTCAAAGACAGGGCTGCGTACTTCATGCTCAGTAGGGCAGTGGCCGAAGGGCGCCTCTCATCGAAAAAAGTGATGGAGGCAACAAGCGGGAATACTGGGGTGGCCTTGGCTGGTATGTGCAGGCTTTTGGGCCTTGACTTCACCGCCGTTGTGCCGGAAAGGGTCTCTCCAAACGTCAAAGCCAAGATAGAGGGATTGGGAGGTCACATAATAGTCGTCAAGGAGGGCACGTATCCTGATGAGGGAGAGGGGACCTCTCAGGCCGTAAGGTACGTGAAGGAGAACTCCAAAGGTTATTTCGTTCCAAACCAGTTTGAAAACGAAGCCAACTTCGAGGCTCATTACGCGGGCACTGGGCCCGAGATATGGCGCGACGTTGAGGTGAACTACCTTGTAGCCGGCATGGGCACCGGGGGGACGATAACTGGTGCTGGAAAGTACCTCAGCGAGAGAGGGGTTGAAGTGATAGGAGTAGAACCGAAGAGGTCGTTTAGGGTACCTGGGCTGAGAAATGTGGAGGCTAACGGCATGTCCCCTCTTCTCGAGAGGCACTTCGACGTGGTGGACTACGTGGTGAAGGTTGACTCTGACGCCATAAACCTTGTAAGGGAGGTTCTCGAAAGGGAGGGTCTCTTCATAGGCATGTCTTCTGCGGCGGCCCTTGCGGGAGCGCTGAAGCTCTTAAAGGGAAAGCCGAAAAGGGCCGCCGTTATCTTTCCGGACTCTGGATGGAACTACATAACGACTTACGAGAAGATGGGCATAAATGTAAACGGTTATTCGACTGAACCGCTTAAGGTTGCCCCGTTGCGCTGATGGGGTTTTGATGGAATGCATGCGAGCGCCGCCTGAACAACTTAACGCCAACGTACAAGATGATAGCGACGATCACGACGATGGAGATCGGTATGAGGTACTTATTAATCCAGGCCGAAACGATCTCCCAGCGCGAGCCCAGCGTAAGGCCGGCGTAGATCAGTGAGGCGTTCCATATGGCCGATCCCGCAAGTGTATACGCGAGGAACTTCTTCTTACTCATGGCAAACATGCCTGCAGGGATCGATATGAGGGCGCGTAGCCCTATAACGAACCTAGCTAAGAGCACTGCTATTGGCCCGTGCCTCTGAAACCAGTCCGTAGCGGTTTTCAACGACCTCTCGTTAATTAGGGGAAGCTTTGTCACTGACTTGCCGAGTTTCAGACCTAAGGCGTAATCTACGGCGGAGCCAATTATGGAGCCTGCTAACGAAGCGACAAAAGCTAGCCAGAAATCCGTCCTTCCTTGGTAAACGAGATAGCCCTCCAGGGGCAGTATGACCTCGCTGGGTACTGGCAATGAGGCGCTTTCCATAGTCATGAGGACAATAAGGCCAATGTAGCCTCCAGCTTCGACCGCCTGGACTACCCATCCGAAGCTGACAATGCCAGAAATTGATGGCAAGTAGTCATCAAGGTCGTAAAAGTAAAAAACGGCGTACCCGAGCGCCAGAATGAACACAAGCAAGAGAATCAAGTAGCCTTTCTTTAATGCTTCCAACGTTTAGGTTTCAACTAATAGCTTAAATGCGTTACGAGACAAGTGGGCCGCCGACCTTAAGCGTCGCTATCTTAAGTAATGATATGTACGATGCTGAAGCCTTTAAGAGCGCCATAAGGGCATTTGAGTCCGAGCTCGTGAGGCTTAATGCCTCCAAGAGAAGCGTGCCCGGCTACGAAGTATGCGAAGATCTTAAGTTCGTGGAGCCCAAGCCAGCATATGACTTTGACCTGGCTTTCTGCGATGGCGGTAATTACCCCATATTCACTAGCAGCTACTTCATATTTCAGTTAAATCGCGTTTTCGCGTCCTCGTGGAAGGGAAGGAAGAGGACCGCTTATGTTTCCGTTGATTTCCTTACGTTAACCAGAAGGACGAACGAGGGATTTTCGAGCGCGGTATACCCTCTTAAGGCAACATCCGATATCGCTGTTGGCGACGTCCTTCCAAGCGAGCCTGAGACCGTCGTGGACTACAAGGAGCTTATGGGACTCGATGCATTAACTGCAGCCTCGCAACTCCCCAGGAGAATAGCCGAGAAGAAGCTGGCACGGACGCTCATAGGAGATCACGTGGTGGTCCTTGACGGGTTATTGCAACCTGAATGCCAGGCCGAGTGGAACGCCATAAATGAGCTACGCTCCTTATCGCAGGCAGGCAATCACTTAGTGGCAGGGCTTGCAAAAACGGCGGCCCTTTTGGATCCCGCCCTTGTGCCCGCAGCCCTTTTAGATAAGGAAGGGGAGTGGTACGTCCGCATAGCAAGGGTGACGCCCAGGGGAAGCGACCTATATGCGGCAAAGTTTCACAGGGCAGCGATCGCGCCTTACTTCGTTGAGGCGGTCGAGGGCGATGAGCGTTCGATCGAGGACCTTTTCGATGCCCTTTTCTCCGACTCCCTTGATCCTCACTTACCAGGCTATCCACATGGGTTAATCGACGCTGATAAGAATGCCAGAGTTGGTATGCGTGAGGCAGAGCGCCTCAGGGAAGAGATCCTGCGGGTGATGGAGCCAGAGCTGGCCAAGGGCATAGTGCGTGGTGAAAGAACGCTTGGAACGCACGACCTTTTAAATGCTCTAAATTCAATGTAAGTCATGGATGACGAAGTCGGAGTTATAGCTGGAGGGGCTTTCGGGGAGATAGTGCTTCGCAAGGACAGCGATAAGGATTTGGAGCTGGGGCAGCTGCTCGTCTACGAGAAGGGCGATAAGAAGCTCATATTGAAGGTCGTGGATCTAGTCCACGGCTCCACGCTGCCTCAGAGCTCGGTCGACATGGCACAGGGTTACGCGAGGGAAGAGGGAATGCCGCCTCTGTCGGTATACGAATCAGACGAAAAGGTATCTTACTTCACGAAGGCGATAATGAAGCCGCTTGTTGAGATAAGGAGAGAAGGCACCGCGCAAACGGTCATAACTCCCAAGAGTCTACCAGAATGGTGGGAAGCGGTAAGGATCGCTAGGACAGAGGACCTCGACTTTTTGCAGGAAGAGGGAGCGTTCTTGGGGTACCTTAGGAACGGCTCAAGGGTGATAAACATCGAAGTCAGGATCCCCCCGGAAAAGCTAATAGCGCATCACGTTCTCATAGCGGCCAGCACCGGAAAGGGCAAGAGCAACCTGGTCAAGGTCATGCTTAGCTCTTTAGCGCAGGAAGGATGCTGTGGCGCATTTGTCATAGATCCTCATGGCGAGTACTGGGGATTTCACGAGGAAGGGCTGAAGGGCCTCGGCGAAAGGGTGGTGCTACTCTCTCCGGAGCCGCCTCCAGGAGGTATAACCCTGAGGATCCACGTGGATTCGCTGCTTCCAGAGCACTTCTCCGGGATAACGAACTTAAGCCCTGCACAGGAGGAGGCGCTCCAGATGCTTTGGAAGCAAAAGCATGGCAAGGGATGGCTTTCCACGTTTCTTGGTTCTGATGTGTTAGCTGATATGAATAATCAGGGAGTTCGTGCATCAACGCTTGAAGTCCTCAGGCGCAAGCTCAGGTTAATACTTTCATGGGAAGACGATCAAGGGATTTTCACGATAAGTGGAGGCGAGAAGACGGTAAATCAGATCGTGGACTTTCTTGAGGATAGGAAAACGGTGATAGTGGACACGTCATCGTTGGCTGAAGGCGCGGAGCTTTTGATATCAAACGTGGTGGCGAGTGAGGTGCTGAGGAGGCACGAGCGCGCTAAGGCTAGGGGAACTTTGGATCGGCTACCACCCGTTGGAATAGTCCTTGAGGAGGCCGCCAGGGTTCTCGGAGAGGGGGTTGAGCCTAACGTGTTAGAGAGGATAGCAAGAGAGGGGCGTAAGTTCAAGGTTGGTCTCATAGCCGTTACGCAACTTCCCTCGCTTATACAGAAGGAACTGATAGCGAATATGAACACCAAGATAATACTTGGAAATGAGGCGAGGACCGAAAGGGATGCTCTCATAAATTCATCACCTCAGGACCTTTCTAACGAAGATGAAGAAATAGCGCAGCTGGACGTGGGAGAGGGCATAGTCGCAAGTTCATTTCTCAAGATGGCTGTCCCCATAAAGGTACCTCTATTTGAAGGTATAAGAAAAAGCGAGAATAAGGATAGGCCGAAACTGGCGTTAAGTGCTAGGCCAGAGAAGCGAGCGCTTTATAAACTCGAATAGACTCTTAGGATATTAAATCGTTGAGATCACGGTAAAAGCGCCGGATTACGCGATTTAGGTTCAAGGTCGTTTGGCTTAGACGGTTTTACTCTAATGAGCTTAAGGGGTTCAGGGGGGAAGGAAGTCCCCTTAAGGAAACGAGCACCCCTCGCGGAGGTGCCACAAACCTCTAACCTGAGAGGGGCCCGTTGCCGGTGCGCCCTCCCACCATGAAGGCGCTCGCGCGCGTGCGCACGTAAGGCCATATTCATTAGAACGTTTGCCACTCTTTTCGTTTAACTTCACCTATAACTGTTCTACAAAAATAAGTGCTAATGAGAGGCAACTAGAGGTAACAACCAATATTGTGAAGAGATGACTAAGTAAAGCGAGGTTTTCGAGGAAAATTATTATAATACTAAAGTTGGTAGTCGTAACTTTCGTGTTAAAGGTTAGCTTTATGCTGGATAATGAAATTATGTGAATTTTTGAGTTGCTATATCGAGTCCTGGATTATGCGCCTTCTCGGCAGGCTTTTAGCCGTACCACGCACTTGCTGCATGGAGGAAGCGCTTTTTGCTCATGCCGCTGACGCTCATCTGGGTTCACAAGACAGGATCTTCATGAAGGAGGGCGAGCGCACCGCGTTCAAAGAGCTCATTGATACCTGCATAGGGGAACACGTCGATTTCTTGCTCTTCAGCGGCGATCTTTTTGATAGCAATGTTCCTTCCATGAATGTTGCTAGCTTCGCGGCGCAAGAACTAAAGAGGCTTCGGGAACATGACATTCCGGCCTATGAGATACATGGAAGCCACGATAACTCGCCCACGCACTCTTCTATGATCGAGGTACTGGAGAACGCAGGCCTGTTGGTAAACGCTAGCAGGATAGTTCAAAGTGGCGACTTGATAACCCTTGAGCCAATAGTTGATAGAACTGGCGTAAAGATTTACGGAATGCCAGGACTAAGAGAAGGGCGCGAAAAGGAGTTTTATGAGATCCTGGACAGGGAGAAACTAGAAAGTGAGCAGGGCAGGAAGGTCTTCATGTTTCATAGCGCCATAAGCGAGCTCAGGACGGGAAGATTTGCTAAGATGGAGGCAATTCCTCTTTCCTATCTTCCGCACAACTTCTCTTATTACGCTGGTGGTCATGTACATGCTAGGTCTATCAACGATCTGCCTGGATTTGGAAAGCTGGTTTATCCTGGGCCTCTTTTCGCTGGGTGGGGCATTGAGGATATAACTGATTACTCGAGAAACGGAGGAGGGTTTTTCCTTGTCCACATGAGCGACGACATCAAGGTCGACTTCGTTAAAGAAGAGCCGGTGAAGGTCGTTGTCATCGATAAAAGTGCTGACGGCCTTTCATCTCAGGAATACGTGAAGGAGCTCGAGCCCAGCGAAGACTACTCTGGAACCATGGTGGTCCTTAAGCTCCATGGCAAACTTAAATCCGGGAGGGTTGCTGATATATCCTCAGAATACCTTAGGGCTGCCTACGCTAAGGCTGGAGCGAAGGACGTCATGGTAAGCAGAGGGGAGCTCAGTGGCCCCGAGCAGAAGATAGTGAGAGTGGGTACCGTGTCTCAGCTTGAGGAAACCTTGATGGCCGAAAACGTGAAACCTCCATATAAACCGGAGCTTGCAAAGGCCCTGCTTGAGGTCCTCTCGCGGGAGAAGTTGGAAGGGGAGACGGATTCGGATTACGAGGAAAGGCTCGGGGGCGAGGCCGAGCGCATAATCGAGGACTTCCTTTCGGAGAAAAAGGGGAAGAAGAAGTGATAATCGAATCGCTTGAGATGGAGAACATAAGAAGCCACCGCTCGACCAGTGTTCGCTTTGAAGAGGGGGTAACGCTCATAGAAGGGGACGTGGGCAGCGGAAAGAGCTCCATGCTTAAGGCGATGCAGTTCGCGCTCTTCGGGAGCGGGGATCCTGGTAGCCTTCTCAGCTATGGCAAAGACGAGGGAAAAGTAACGCTTAGTTTTCGTGTGGCTGGCAGGCGTTACGTGGTTACTAGGTCGCTTCGCAGGGTTGGGGACAAGGTGCGCACCACCAAGGGATATTGGCAGGACGATACAAGCGTAGTCCCCATGTCAGCCTCTCAGCTAAACGAGAAGGCCATGGAAGTGCTCGGAATAAAGGGATCTGAGAGGGCAAGAAGGTTGCCCATTTGGGAATATGCCTTCTATACCCCCCAGGAGAGGCTTAAGGCGATACTCTCTGACAGGGAAATTAGGTCTAACGCCATAAGCGCTGCCTTCAATACTCAGAAGTACAAGAGGGCGGCTGCCAACGCGCAAAGGCTTACCGCGTATCTCTCAAATGAAGTGCTCAAATACGAGAGCTATTCATCTGATTTAGAGGTGAAAGAACGGGAGCTAAAGGGGTTACAGGAGCAAGCCGCTGATATTGAACATGAACTGAAAAAAGCTGAGGCGGAGCTGGAGGCCGCCCGCACGGATAGGGATAGGGCGAAAGCCGATCACGATTTAGCGGACAAGGCTTTCAATCAAGCCGCGCTTGCGGCCTCGGAGCTTCAGCATAATGTTGACGTCGTTGGTTCTGAGGTGAGGAGCGATGCGGCGACTATCCAAGAGATTGGGCATCGCATAGAGGAGAACAAAACAAAGCTTGCCCGGATCGTTTCAGAGCTATCTAAACCGATGCCGAGTTTTAGGCCTTCATCGGAAGTAAGGAAAGAAATGGATGAACTCCAAGGACAGGTATACGGCGAACAGCTTAAGGTCACGCAGATGAAGGGGCGCTTAGAGGATTACGAAAAGGCGCTTCGGCAGCTTCCCGAAAGTCCCCCTCGTCCGAGTCGCTCGTTACAAGATATCGAACGTGACATTGACATGCTGCAGGATGAGGTTAACGAGCTGAAAAGTGCCGACATGGAGTTAAGGCGGTTTGACCAGAGTTATGATGAGATGGCGCAGGAGGGAAGATGTCCTTGTTGCGGTAGGGAAATCGACCGGGATTTGGCCATCAAGCTGAAGGAGGTCGCCAGCCGCAAGCGCGACGAGATAAAGAGGCAGCTTCTGCAGCTGAATGAGAGGATAATCGGGTTGAGAACAGAGCGTGATGCCGTGGCTGAGCTGCAACACGAGCTTGACCTATACGAAAGTCAGAAGAACAGGGTCAAGGAGCTGGAACAGGAGCTTGTAAAAATGCTCAGCGATGAGGGCTTCCAAGAACAAGGGGACATCACAGCAGCGGTTCAAGAGGCGATCGAGGGAATAAATAAAAGGATAGAGTATATGCGTTCTCAGCTCAAGGACCTTAATGATGAGCTACTTAGGGCTATCGAACTGGAGAAGGAGTTGAGCTTGAGGCGCCGTCTTGAAAGCGAAAGGGATGAGATCGAGAGAAGCATTGAGGGTGACGCTGAAAGGGTCGCAAAGCTGAAGGACGACATGAAAAAGAAAGAGGAGAAGTTAAAAGCCCTCAAGGAGCGGCTTGACGATGCCCTTTCAAAAAGAGATTTTGCACTGAAAGCGGCGGAGCTCGCAAAAAAAGCTTACGAGGCGGCAGAGGAGAGGCTGCGTGAAAAGTTAAGCACTTATCGCTCGCTTAGCGCCAAGTGGGCTGGCCTAGAGGATAGGATTGTCTCGTTGAGTAGGGAGGTAGACGATAAAAGGGACGCTAGGGCGCGTGCCGCGGAGGCCAAGGAGGTTGTCGATTGGCTTAAGGGTTTGTTCATACCTCTGGTAGCCGAGATAGAGCAAGAAGTGCTAGCTAGGCTTAATCAGGAGTTTCAAGAGAAGTTTTCGGCTTTCTTCTCAACTCTCATAGGAGATCCCCAGAAAAGGGTTTACATCGATGAGGAGTTCTCGCCAAAGATGGAACATGGCGGTATCGAGATGGATCTAGATGAGGGACCAAGCGGTGGCGAAAGGAGCTCTATGGCATTGGCGTACAGGCTTGCCCTTAACGAAGTAGCAAGGGAGGTCGCTGGGCTTTCGGTCGACCTGATAATCCTTGATGAGCCCACTGACGGCTTCAGCTCGGAACAATTATCAAGGTTTAGGGAGCTTATAGATGCCCTTAACGCCAGACAAGTCATAGTGGTGTCTCACGAAAAGGAGCTCGAAAGCGCAGCGGACAGAATAATCGTGACCTCGAAGGAGGGGGAAGTATCTACTGTACAGCTGTTACAATAGGTCCAGAGAACAGCTTATATCTTGTTGCGAAATAATAATGGTGTGATTTCGCGATTGGATGAGGAAATAAAAAAAGACCAATACAAGGAGGTCGAAGTGATAGAAAAGGGATGGTTGGAGCACTACGAGGGTGCGCTTCGCTATAAGCAAAGGATAACGCTTTATAAGGTATCTGACGAGGGAGACGCCATACCGTACAAAAGCTACATTGTGGAGAGACAGGTAATTTAACATCGAAGGTGTTTAGGGTAACGAATAAACACAACGCCGTTCTTTTGAGTAGTTTGCGTTTACAGAGAAATTATCAAGAAAGCTCCGACCTTCAGGGAGGAGATGAATTGCAGAAAGTTTATCCATAGTTGACCTTCTAAATAAGCGGTTGCTGAAGACCCTCAGGGTGCGCCTACACCCTAACGAGGACCAGAAGGTACTGCTGGAGAAGCGCTTCGGCGCCTGCAGGTTTATCTGGAACCACTTCCTAGAGGTAAGGACGAAGTGC
>ERZ1669251.302-NODE-302-length-13595-cov-8.265805_pt1 | contig 13595 bp, 13 predicted proteins | sample MGYA00579294_ERZ1669251 | MGnify/ENA primary metagenome ERZ1669251 (study PRJEB41166, sample SAMN08046056) | hot springs metagenome | biome: hot spring; feature: acid hot spring; material: thermophilic sediment; isolation source: thermophilic sediment from acid...
AAACATCCTCTAACGGATATAGGCATAGATAAGTTTTTAAAAGACTGGGAAAAGGTACCAAACAAGCCGTTTTGACCTTCAAAACTATAAACGTCTAATTTAGGGAGAGGAGGGCTAAAGGGGACGTAGGAGGTCTTTATGTTGTTAGTTGAAAAAACTTCGTTAAAAGTAAAACTACTGGGGTTAGGTTTAATAACTTTTGTATTGGGGATACTTTACGCATACAGTAGCTATGAAGCGAATTTAAGTTATATGGAACAGATGTCTAGCGAGATGAAGGCAATATCGTTATCAAAGCCTTTGTTTAAGCTTTATATGGATTTAGAATCTGCTAGAATATACAGTCGGTCGTTGGCTGGAGGGAATGCATCTGTAAAACCAGCTCTCGAAGAAGCTGTAGAAAATGTAGACAAGGATATGAAAAGGGCCAAAATAGAAAACGAAAAATACGGTAAAGATATCGGTGCTACAAAAGATTTTGAGCTTTTAGAAAAAACATGGGACAACATGAGAACTAAAACATTTTCTTATACCAAAAAAGAAGTTAAAGACAATTACAACAACATTGTTAAGATAGTATATAGAAGGTTGTTGTTAAGAGACTGTTTTGAGAATGGGGCTCTTATAGCAGATCCTGATATGGGGCGAATAAACCTTATTGTAGGATTATACATAGTGCAAGGACCAGCTATAGATTATCTTGGAAGGCTCTCTTCGAGGACATCACAGGTGCTTTATGACAACCAGTTAAAGCCTTCTGATATTACAATGCTTCAAACCATATCAAAGGATACAAATTTAAGACTCAACAATCTGAAAAATATATACTATAAAATAGCTTATAAATATAATCCAAACTACAAAAAAGTTTACGAAAATTTTCTTCCGTTTTACAATATAATGACAGATAAATTCTTACCCACTATTCAAGGGATAATAAACAATGGACCGTCTTCTGTTCCACTGCAAAATTTTTTATCTATATACCAACAAACACATAGTTTGGCCAAAAAAGAAGCAGATTCAATAGTAAATACGCTATATGATGATATAATATCAAATTACAAAGATGCAAAGTATTCGCTTATAAGAAGTATAGTGATATCAGTAGTTTTGATGTCTGTAAGCTTGTCTGTGTTTGTATATCTATGGATTATCATAAGGAAAGAACTTGATATACTCTTAAAAGCTTCAAAAAATTTGGAGAGTGGTAATCTTCAAACCTCTACGGACATAAATTTCAAAGATGAGATAGCGGAAGCTATAAAAACCATGCTTAGCGGTATATCAATGGTAAGTGAAGTTTTGAAAGATATAAAAAAGATTGTGGAGAACATGGCTAATCTTGATTTTAGCGAAGATGTAAAGGTTGAGGCAAAAGGAGATTTGAATACGATAAAAAATAGCATAAACAAAGCTATTGACTCTTTGAGGGCTTTGCTTAACAATCTAGCTGATATGGCCATAAGATTAGGCTCTAGCGTAGAGGAATTGTCAGCTACTACTGGTTCTATTGCTCAAGAAAACAAAAACCTTAACGAACAAATAAGCGCTATAGCATCTTCTGTGGAAGAAGTATCGGCTACTACTGGGTCTATAGCTTCTAGTATGATAAATACTAAAGAGGTTGTTAATAAGCTTTTTGATATAATAAAAGATGGTAGTGCAAAATTAGAGAAGACTGTTTACTCTGCTGAGCTTATGGAAAAAACTAGCCAAGAGATAAACGTTATTGTAGAAAATATACTATATATAACCGAACAAACAAATCTTTTGGCTTTAAATGCTGCTATAGAAGCGGCCCGTGCTGGTGAGGCTGGAAGAGGGTTTGCTGTGGTAGCAGAAGAAGTGAAGAAACTTGCCGAAAAAACAGGTACTTTTGCAAAAAATATATCAGACATGATAGCCAACATTACAAATGGAATAAAAAATACCGTAACATCTATAAAAGATATTCACAAATATTATAAAGAAATTGAACATATGTCCACTATAGTGCAAGAGTCTTCAGAATCTGTAACTACAGCTGTTGAAGAACAAAATGCTACTGTAAGCTCTTTGGCAAACAATATGATAAGTATACGAGAATTTTCTGAAAAACTATCTACTGCTACAGAAGAGCTTTTTGCGACATTTAATCAGTTGGCTAAAGTAGCGGAGGAGCTAAAGCAAGAGATGTCAAAATTTAAGTTCTAAGGATGGAAGATTTAGTTTCCATAAGAATGAGAGCGTCTTTTAAAAATATGCACGTATCAGGTGCTGAAAGAATATGTAAAAAAGAAGATATCTCTAAAGTTGTCAATGAATTTTTAAAAAGACCAAAGTTTTATGATTTTATAAGTATAAAAACAGAGCACATAGAAGATGTAGAATTTATCAAAATGCCTTCTATAAGAAGCTTTGATTTTGAGAGTGTGGAACACGCAAGAAGTTTTGCAAAAGCACTGCTTGAAAGTATAGGTATAAAAGGACACATAGGGGAAAACATTTTGCTAGAACTTTCTAGAGGAGCCGCTTTTGGTAAAAACATGAGAGGAGCTATGCTTATAGATATTGATACAGGTCAAAGATTAGAAGAGGATAAAGAAAAGGGTATAAGGACAATAAAAGTAGATTGGGAAGATAGAAATTTTGTAAAGGAGAAGTTGTTGTCTTTAGGTTATAAAATTACCGATAGGGCTTTGGATGCACTAGCTTTGGTTTCAAAGAATATACGATGTGGTGTGATTGCAGAAGTCTGTTGGAGTGACGATGCCGATTATACCACAGGCTATGTGGTTATAAACAAAACTTATCATCGTATAAACCCAATGAAGAATATGGGAGACCCATACGGTGGAAGAGCCTATTTTATAAAAGCCCAAAACTTGGAAAATATCATAGATTGTCTAAGGAATAAAGCATTTTTGGTGAGGCTATAAAATTTGTTTTGAGTTAAAATAATAGTATGGAGCTTTTATATTACATATTGGTGGTACTTTTTATAATAGTGGCTTTGCTTTTGATAGTGTTGGTGCTTTTGCAAAAATCAAAAGGCGATATAGGGGCAGCTTTTGGAGGGGCCACTGCAAGGTCTATATTTGGGGTTGGCGGGGTGGACACCATACTCACTAAAGGTACTTACTGGTTTATTGCTATATTTATGGTGCTTGCAATTGCTATAGCTATAATTACCGACGTAAGAAATAACTCTTCTATAATGCAAAATGAATATATCAACTCTCATCAAACAAAGCCCTCTAAGCCTTAGGGATACGCTTATTGTATTGGAGCATATTAGTGGTTTTGATAAAAACTATATATTTTTACACCAGGATAGCTTAGAATTAGACAATGAGAGATTGAAAAAGTTTAACGATATAGTGTATAAAATTAAAGATGGCATGCCACTTCAATATGCCATTGGAAAATGGTGGTTTTTTGGACATGAGTTTTTTGTAGAGCCACCTGTTTTGATACCAAGACCAGAAACAGAGATTTTGGTAGAAAAAGCTATAGAAATTGTAAAAGATTGCCAAATAGGTTTTGAACCTTTTGTGGGAAGTGGAATTATAAGTATCTCGCTTTTAAAATATTATCCACATTTAAAGATAATAGCAACGGATATAAATAAAAAAGCTTGTGAACTAACGCTAAAAAACGCAAGACTTCATAAAGTGGAAGATAGGATTTTGGTGGTATGCTCTAATATAGCAGATGCCATCAAAATAGAAAAAGTAGATTTTTTGGTGGCAAACCCACCTTACATACCTACTAAAAGCCTTGAAACGCTTGATAAAAGTATATTAAAGTATGAAGATATAAGGGCTTTGGATGGTAAGGAAGATGGACTTTTTTTCTACGAGAAGTTAAAATCTTTTGATATAAAACCAATGATTATGGAGATAGGACATGACCAAGAATATGCTATAAAAAGCATCTTTGGTGATGTTGAAATAATTTATGACTATTCTTATAAGCCAAGGGTGGCCATAGTAAGATGATTAAAAAACATGGCAATTTAGAAAACTTTTATTAATATATTCTTATTTGGCTTTTAAGGAGGTTAAAATGATTGAGCTTTTAGAGGACAAAGAGGTTTCTTTTTTATTAGAAAAAGCCCTAAATAAAGAAAGACTAACAGAAGAAGAAGCAGTTTATCTATATAAAAATGCACCTTTAAGCGCTTTGGGATATGTTGCCAACGAGCTAAACAAAGAAAAAAATGAAGATAAGGCTTACTTTATAGTAAACAGGTATTTAAATCCTACAAATATATGTGTTTACAAATGTAAATTTTGTAGCTTTGGTGTGTCAAAATCTGATGAAAGAGCCTTTGAATTGAGTATAGATGAGGTTTTAAGAAAAATAGAATCCTCTTATAAAAACGGTATTACTGAAGTGCACATAGTAGGTGGATTGCCACCACATTGGGAACGAGAAGATTACGTAAATCTTATAAAAGTTGTAAAGCAAAATTTCCCAGACATTGTCATAAAAGCATACACAGCAGTAGAAATAGATCACATAGCAAAAATATCAAAGTCTACTTATGAAGATGTGTTGCTTGAGTTAAAAGAGGCGGGTCTTTCTTTGCTTCCTGGTGGTGGAGCAGAGATTTTTGCAGAGAGAGTAAGAAGCATTATAGCACCAAACAAAGCAAACGCTGAGGAATATCTTGAGATACATGAAACTGCGCATAGACTAGGTATACCTTCAAACGTCACGATGCTTTATGGGCATATAGAAACAATAGAAGAAAGAGTAGATCATATGAAAAGGATAAGGGATTTACAAGACAAAACAAGCGGATTTCAAGTGTTTATACCACTAGCTTACCATCCCAAAGGTACTGCTCTTGGTGGAGAGAGGACTTCTTCGGTGGATGATCTTAAGACTATAGCTATGTCAAGGATATTTTTAGATAACTTTGATAACATAAAAGCTTATTGGATAACGCTGGGAGAAAAGCTAGCCCAGGTAGCGTTGAATTTTGGAGCAAACGATATAGATGGTACTTTGGAGGAGGAGCTTGTGGTGCATGCGGCTGGTTCTACTGAAACCTACGGCAAAACTATAGAAAAGCTGGTGAACATAATAAAAGGTGCTTCTAAAATCCCGATACAAAGGGACTCTTTTTATAATATAATAAAAGTCTATAATTGATATGTGCGGCATAGTAGGATATGTAGGAGATTCTGAAGCTCTACCAATACTCTTGAGTTCTTTAGAGAGATTAGAGTATAGGGGATATGACTCTGCTGGTGTGGCACTTATCGAAAATGGTGAGATATTTGTCCAAAAAGAAGTAGGCAAAATAAGAGAGTTAGTGAAATCTCTATGGGGAAAATCCTCTAAAGCGCATTGCGGTATAGGTCATACCAGATGGGCAACACATGGTGTACCTTCTTTTGAAAATGCGCATCCTCATCTTGACCCTAGCAAATCTTTTGCAATAGTTCACAACGGTATTATAGAAAATTACAAAGAACTAAAGGAAGAGCTTATAAATCAAGGACACATATTTACATCTCAGACTGACACAGAGGTGATAGTACATCTTATATCAAAGTATTATGAAGGGGATTTGCTGGAAGCGGTTAGAAAAACCATAGAGCTTTTAAAGGGAGCTTTTGCTTTTGCCGTTATCACAAAATATGAACCAGACAGGATAATAGGTGTTAAACAAGGAAGTCCTCTTGTAATAGGTGTTGGTGAAAACGAGAATTTTTTAGCCTCTGATATACCGGCAATACTTCCTTATACAAAGCAGATAATTGTTTTAGATGATAAGGAGATAGTAGATATTACAAAATCTAGTATAAGTATATACGATTTTGACGGTATGATAAAAACAAAGCACAGCATGTTTGTGCCGTGGGATATAGTGTCTGCTGAAAAATCTGGATATAAACATTTTATGCTAAAAGAGATATATGAGCAGCCAAGGGTAATATCTGATACCGTAAGGGGGTTTTTATCAGAGGGCATAAGCTTTCCTTTTGATATAAAAGCTATAAACAGGATTGTGATGAGTGCTTGTGGTAGTTCCTACAACGCATCGTTGATAGGCAAGTATCTTATCGAAAGGTACGCAAAGATTCCCGTGGAAGTGGGATATGCCTCTGAACAAAGGTACGAAGATATACCAATTGATGAAAATACGCTATTTATAGCTATATCTCAGTCTGGTGAAACGGCAGATACAAGGTTTGCTGCTCAATACGCCAAAGATAACGGTGCTAAGCTTTTGTCTATAGTAAATGTTGTTGGAAGTTCATTAGATAGAGAAAGTGATTACACTTTATATACGCATGCAGGACCAGAGATAGGGGTTGCTGCTACTAAGACTTTTACCGCTCAGATAGCCGTTTTGTATGGATTGGCAGCTTTTATGGGTTACGAAAGAGGAAGTATGACTTACGAGGAGTATAGCAACAAAATAGATAAACTTGCCCATATACCGTCTAAGATAGAGGATTTTTTACAGAATACTGATTTAAATGGAGGAGTATACAGCGAATTATCAAGTGCAAAAAATGCCATATACTTAGGAAGAGGTCTTTCTTTCCCAATAGCTTTAGAAGGAGCTTTGAAGCTAAAGGAAATATCTTATATACACGCTGAGGGTTATGCTGCTGGTGAGATGAAACATGGTCCCATAGCTTTGATAGATGAAAATATGCCAGTTGTATTTATAGCGCCGAAAGACAAGCTTTATGAAAAAGCAATATCAAATATAGAGGAAGTACTTGCCAGGAAAGCAAAGCTTATAGTGATAGGTAACGCTTCTGACCAGCATCTTAAAGATATATCAAAACATTTCATAGGGATACCAGATTTAGATGAAGAAGACCTTTACCCGATTCTTAGCGTGGTACCATTGCAGCTTATAGCTTATGAAGTGGCAAACAGGCTTGGTTTAGACGTTGACCAGCCAAGAAATCTTGCAAAAACCGTGACAGTCGAATAAGCTATGATATAATAAAACCTATGAAAAAATCTGATATTATTAAACAAATAGATAGACAGACAAATTATAGTCAAAAGGATATAAAGCTTGTAGTAGATTATTTCTTAGATGCGATAATGGAAGGACTTTTGCAGGATGAACGCATAGAGCTAAGGAAACTAGGTGTATTTATGCTGAAGAAAAAACCCTCTAGGATGGTGTTAAATCCAAGAACTGGTATACAAACCCTTGTATCAGAACATTATTTGCCTTATTTTAAAATGGGTAAATATATAAAAAAAGAGTTAAACAAAGATCAACATAATGCCAAAAAGATTTAAAACAAATGTCCTTATAATAGGCGGTGGTTTGGCTGGTTCTAGCGCTGCTCATGAGCTTGCCAGAAATGGAGTAGATGTGATTATAGTAGATTCAAGAAAAACAATAGGTATACCAGTGCAGTGTGCTGAGTTTATACCAAAACAGCTTATGCAAAAAAAATTTGAGGAATATTTTAAAGATTCCATTGTTCAAGAAATAAACAATATGATTACCATAGAACCAGATAATAAAAGAGTGTATTCTGATTCAAAAGGGTTTATGGTGGATAGGACAATATTTGATGCTAATATATTTAACAAGGCTATTGAGGTGGGGGCTAAAGCATTTTTAAAAACAATATTTTTGGGCTTTTATGATAAAAAAACAGCTATACTAAAAGCCAAAGACGATGTCTACTATATAGAATTTGATTATCTTGTAGGAGCAGATGGGCCAAGGTCTTTTGTAATGGAAAAGGCTTTTTCTAAAAAACATGAGTTAGCAGTATGTGCTCAGAAAAAATGTAGATTAAAAGAGCCTCTAAAAGATATAGTAATAGTTTTTAGAGAATATATAAAAGGAGGGTACGGATGGGTGTTTCCAAAGAAAGAATATGCCAACGTCGGCATAGGAATAGATGCGTATTTCAACGACAACCCTAAGGATGTGTTAGAGCTTTTTATAAAGGATATGATATCAATTGGACTTATAGAGGGTGAATGTAAAGATAGTTCTGGTGGTTTCTTACCCTTAGACGGAATAGATAAACTGGTTTCATCAAATATAGCTCTTTGTGGAGATGCTGGTGGTTTTTGTCATCCAATAACAGGAGGTGGTATACCTCAGGCAGTGGTATCTGGAAATATGCTAGCAAGGTATATTTTGGAAGAGGATTTGGCTTCTTTTGAAGAAGAAGCTAAAGAGATATATGGCATTACCAATGAAAAAGCCTATAAAAAAAGAAAAAAATATATGAAGGATTGGAATAATATAAAATATATATTACCATATATCTGGGTTGTTTATGAAGACTATTGGAAACATATTTAAAGGAGAGTTTTTATGAATGGAAATCCCATGGGACCTATTTTAGCACAACTAGTATTTATAGGTATAATATTTGTAATATTTTACTTTCTCATCATAAAACCTCAACAAACTCAAAGAAAAAAGCACCAAGAATTTCTATCAAATCTTAAAAAAGGTGATAAAGTTATTACGGCCTCTGGTATATGGGGTGTGATAACAGATATTTCGGATGACACTGTTACATTAAAAGTCGATACAAATACCAAGATAAAGTTTACTAAAGAGACTGTAGTGGCATATCAACCTTCAAAAGAAGAGATTAAAGAGAAAGAAGATGAAAAATAGGGAAGAGCTTCTTAAAAATTTAACTCCCAAAGAGATAGTAAATTATTTAGACCAGTATATAATAGGTCAGCAAGAAGCCAAAAAACAAGTAGCAATAGCCCTTAGAAACCGTTGGCGTAGACAAAAGCTTCCACCGCATATTAGAGATGAGGTATCTCCTAAGAATATCCTTATGATAGGACCTACGGGTGTAGGTAAGACAGAAATAGCAAGAAGGCTGGCAAATCTTATAAAGGCGCCGTTTTTAAAAGTAGAAGCCACCAAATATACGGAAGTAGGTTATGTAGGAAGAGATGTGGAATCTATGATAAGAGAACTCGTAAATATCTCTTATCAGCTTGTAAAAAAAGAAAGAACCGACGGCGTGAAAAATATTGCTAGAGAAGAAGCTGTAAGAAAAGTGGCTCAGAAAATATCTTCTTTGAAGAATGTAAGCATATCTGAGGCAATATACGGTGTTAAAACAGGTAAATACGATGAAGAGCTTATAGAAATAGAGATCCAGGAAAAACAGAGTATGCCAACCATAGAAGTGATGGGCTTGCAAGGCTTAGAAGATTTGGACAAACAAATTAGAAATTTACTCGGTGGTATTGGCGGCAGAAGAAAGAAGAAACTAAAGGTAAGGGATGCTCTAAACATATTAGAACAAGAAGCGGCAGAAGAGTTTATAGACAAAGAAGATTTAGAATCGGAAGCGGTATTTCTGGCTGAAAACTTTGGTATTGTGTTTATAGATGAAATAGACAAGATAGCTGTAAAACATGAAGGGGTTGGACATAGCGTATCAAGAGAAGGAGTTCAAAGAGATTTACTTCCTATAGTAGAAGGTACCACAGTAAACACAAAATATGGCCCAGTAAAAACAGATCACATACTTTTTATAGCGGCTGGGGCTTTTCATATGGCTAAACCGTCTGATTTGGTACCGGAGCTTCAAGGCAGATTTCCTATAAGGGTAGAGTTAAAAGCTCTTACAATGGAAGATTTTGAGCGTATACTAAGAGAGCCTCAAAACGCACTTACAAAGCAATACAAAGAGCTTCTTAAAACAGAAAACGTAGATATAGATTTTACAGATGAGGCTATAAAAGAAATAGCAAGAATAGCAGAGTATATAAACTCAAAAGATGAAAATATAGGAGCTAGAAGACTTTACACTATAATGGAAAAACTTGTAGAAGATATTTCTTTCAATGCACCAGATATGGAAGGCCAACATATCATAATAGACGATAAGTTTGTGTTATCAAAATTAGAAGACCTAGCCAAAGATCCAGAAATATCAAAGTATATCCTATGACATTTACACAAGATATTTTAAACTTACAGGAAGACCCTGTTTTTTTAATAAACAAAAAAAACATTGTAACTTTTGCAAATGAATCAGCTATACAAAATGGTTTTGTGTTGCCAAAATATAAAGATAAGTCTTATTATGAGGTGTTAAGACCTTTTGAACTGATATCTAGTATTGGGCTTTTAGAAGAAGGCAAAGCAATAAAAATTACCTATAAAGAAAGAACGTATAGCTTATACAAAAAAACCTTAAAAGATGCGGATGTATTTTTTATGAGAGATATTACAAATTATGAACTTTATCAAAAATCTAAGCGAGAATTTATAGCTAACGCCTCTCATGAGTTGAAAACACCTCTTAGTGTTATAAAAAGCGTATTGGACATAGCCATAGAAAAAGAAAAAGACGAAGCGATGCTAAAGTTTTTAAAAAAAGCTAAAAATGCCTCAGAATCCATGGAAGAGTTGATAAACGATATGCTTACTCTATCTTTTGTGGAATCCATGGAAGATAATATAAAACTTGAAGATTATGTGGATGTTAAAATTTTGATACAAGAAATGCTGGATATGTTTGCACATTCTATAGCAAGTAAAGGATTATCGGTGTATTTAGAAATAGAACCTATCGAAGTAAAAACCAACAAAAAGCTTTTCAGTATAATACTTAAAAATCTAATAGATAATGCAATTAAGTATAACAAACAAAACGGATATATAAAGATAATTGTAAAAAAAGAAGACAAACTTAGAATTACAATAGAGGACTCAGGTATAGGTATAGCAAAAGAACATCTTCCTTTCATTTTTGAAAGATTTTACAGTGTATCAAAAGATAGAGCTTATAAAAGCACGGGTCTTGGACTTGCCATAGTAAAGCATGCATCTAAGCTACTAAAAATAAATATAGACGTATTATCTACTTTAGGCGTTGGCACAACATTTATACTTACTTTTTTAGAATCCTAACGCTTGCTTTAAAGCTTTCAATGTTATCTGAAGTTCTGCTGGCTTGCTTTTAGTGCCATACTCTCCGACTGCTTCTACCTTAAATACTGTAAAACCTTTTGGAAGCTTATCTACAAATACATTTGAATGTATTGGTTTTTTTGTTAAAAGCTTATCGTTTTTATAAACAAGATAGCCTATAGTGTAGCCATTATCCTCATTTGGTTCCCAGTATATATAAATTTTGCCGTTGTATATCATAAAATTTAGATTTTTTGGCGTTTGAGGTATCGGCGGTGTTTGCTTTTTAAAACATACTTCTGTAGGTGATGACTCTATTCCGTCTTCGATGCCTGTTATAGCATAGCAAAAAGAAGAAAAATCTGGCGGTAATATAGCGTTGTTGCCTGTGGTTATGCTTTCTTGAAATGGATTAAAAGGTTTATCTATAGGATGTTTGTATAGTCTATAACGCTTAAAACCTTTTAGTATTATATGTATCCTAAATTTTCTATAAGCTTTTACTATAAGCGGCCTTTTCTCTATAGCCGGTGGTACGCAGTATAAAGAAGAGGATTCCTTGCCTTTTATTTCAAAGCAAGCTGAAGATTTGTCTTTTTTTAAAAAAATACCGTTTTCATAAGTAAAGCCTTTGACTTTTAACTTTTCATTTCCAACAGGTTTTATGTATATGTATTCTCCAATCCGTTTTACCAATACCTGAGGTGGTGCTGGTGGTTTTGGTGGGGCTTTTATACCACAGGCACTAAGGGAAAAAGCCATAGCGATACTTAGCATGATATCTCTACGGATAGCTCACCTCCAGCTAGAAAACTTATACATACTCCTTGATTTATAACATCAAAATCTTTTTCAGATTGAGATACCGTTTTGATAGGGTATACCTTTAGATTTAGGCTTTTAGAAAATTTTAGTTCTATCTTACCTATCTCAAAAGCTTCAAACTTTATGTGATTGGTATCTATTTCATACGCTTCAATGTTTAAACTATGAATACCTAAGTTTATATCTACTGGTGTTGTATCTTCTAAGTTGTACTCTAAAATAAACTTATCGTCTTGAAGTTTTATAATCTTTTTGTTTTTAGCTTTTTGAAAAGCGATTTTATCTTCTTTTGTATCTACCAATTCCCACGATATATCATCGTAACTGAAAAATCTTGTTTTTTCATCGTAAGCGATCATGTCTTTGTATTTTGATATATCTTTTTTGAGTTCGTGTATAGTTTTGACTTCTTCTTTTTCCTGATGTTTGTTTATAAAATGGTAAAATTCTTTATACCTTGATAGACAAACGTTCAAATTTCCTATACCTTTTTTAGAAATCTCCTTTACAATGCCATCTTCTGATACCACGATTATAAAACCTTTATTTTTTAATTTTACCTCAAGCTTACCATCAAAATCTATGTCTTCTTTAATAAGTTCATAGTAGCTATTATCAAAATCAGCTTTTATTATGTTGTTCCAAATCTCTCTTCGTAAATGAGGGAAGTATATACCACCAAATATGCCGTGCCAATAAGCATCGTTGCATTGGGCTTTTAAAATGCTATCTTTGTTGGAGCTTTTTTTAGATACCTCTAGCATTCTTTTGTGCATGTAGTTTGATTCGCGATATTTTGTGAAAAAATTCTTCCAAATACCACCTTTTATAAACTTTTCAAAATCCTTGCAATGTTCTTTTGCCTTTTCGTAATCTATTGCATCCTCATAGTTTAAAGCCCATTGTCCCATCTCTTCATAGGAAATAGATGCTGGATAAACAAGTTTTTTAGAAGAGACTTCTAATGCTTCAGATATTGTTTTGGTATCTATATTTTCTTTTTTTAAAAGCTCATAAAAGCGTTCTAACCATTTTTCTTCATAGACGGTTTTATATGTGTATGGCCATATACCAAACTTTTCTCCGTCATCTATTATTATAGAAGTTTTTTGGCTTTTAATAAAATCTATAACACTTTGTGGTTCGGCAAATGGTATTTTGTATCTAAGCCTTTTGTCTATGGGTACTAGGTTTACTTTTTTGCCCTCATCTTCTGTAAAATAAAACCCTTCCTCAAAAGGATAGCCAGCTGATACGATGTGGTAATCATCTATTATTATATATTCCATAGAAAGTTCTATGATGGTTTGTAAAACCGAAGTATCCCATATTCGCTCTGTAAGCCATATGCCTCTTGGTTTTTTGCCAAAAACCTCTTGGCAAAAGTGATTTAGCTTTTCTATTTGAAGAATTCTATCTTCTTTTGAGATAGAAGCAAGTATTGGTTCGTAATAACCTCCTCCTATTATCTCAAGCTGATTTCTTTGCACCATATCGTTAAGCTTTTTTATAAAATCTTTTTTATTTTTTAAAAACCACTCTAACAAGATACCGCTAAAATGAGCCGAGAATTTAAAATCCTCATGCTCATAAAAAAAATCAATAAAAGGCTTATAAGCTTTAATGTAAGCTTCTTCAAAAACATAATCAAAGTTTCCAATGGGCTGATGGCAATGAATTCCAAATACAAGCATACTCATCCCCCTACATAAGCTGAAAAATTATATCTAATGCTATCATATTACATATTATATCTTACAAATGCCTATGTAACATATTGAACGTACATGAGTATATATCATACATAATTAATATTGAGATTGCATATTATCATCATTTAATTTTAAGTGCATAGGAGATTATTTATGAGTAAAGT
>ERZ1669251.306-NODE-306-length-13561-cov-20.372057_pt1 | contig 13561 bp, 14 predicted proteins | sample MGYA00579294_ERZ1669251 | MGnify/ENA primary metagenome ERZ1669251 (study PRJEB41166, sample SAMN08046056) | hot springs metagenome | biome: hot spring; feature: acid hot spring; material: thermophilic sediment; isolation source: thermophilic sediment from acid...
CCATTTATTGTTATATACCAACCAGTTCCATTTTGAAGTCCTCTTACGTCAACCGTGATATTATAATCAACTATGGTCCAGTTTATCATTATGGATAAATAGGAGTTGTTAACATTGAAAATTCCCTCAGTGATATCTGATCTGAAACCCTGAATAGGTGCAACTGTGAAATTATAGATCCCGTTCGGTAAAAACAATAATATTGATGAGTTGGTTGAGTTGTAATTAAAAGAGTTCAGATTTATTGACCATTCCATTCCAGTCGGAAGCCCATTTTCCTGAATATCCACCGAATATTTTTCTAAATTTACAGTTAGATAAATAGTGACATTCTTCCCCTGTATGCTAAATGAGCCTTGGGATATCGATGATCTCTCATTTTCGAGATAAACGGAATAATTATAACTTCCATTCGGTAAGTTTAAAGTGATTTCGCTCCCATAAGTTGTAATGTTAATTCCATTTGATAGATGAATGTACCATTGCAATCCTGCTGGGATTCCAGATTCTATAAATTCTACCTTGAAGAGATTTAGTCTTATTGATAGATGCTCCCCCGCATAGAGACTTATATTATCCTCCCACTCTACTGTGCCGTTATAATTTTCTAAAATGAAATTATAGTACCCATTTTTATTATTAACACTTGACGGATAGAGCGTTATATTGATTCCGTGGTCCACGAAATTATACCTGCTGCCATTTACTATCAGGAATCCGGAAGATAACGGAAGAGTAATGTTAACGGTACTCAGCTGAGTTTGATAATACAAAGCACCAAGATTTCCAGAACCGTTTTTAATTTCAGAAAAAATGGATCCATTAGATGGAGTATAATAAAATCCTGAAATTGCATTGCTTACTGTTTCTGCAGTATTGCTGCCAAAATTATAGGCATTTGGAACATCCTGATAGTTATGACCATTCCAAAATAATAGATTGATAAATACCTCTGATCGTAAATCAAAAGTGTTAGTTCCATTTCCTGGACCACCTATTATTAATTCTCCGTCGTAAAAAGTATAGCCGGTAGGCTCGTAATTATATCCATCTACAAGAAAAACCGGTTTTATATACAACCTTTTTGCAAAAATAAAGGAAACGTTGTCATAAAGGATCCATCCGTAACCATCGTTGTAAAGAAATGCAACGTAAGGCTTTCCATTACTGCCTACACCGGTATTAACTGCTAATTTTATATTGTAAGGTGCTGAAAGGTTTATTCCATTACCAGTAAGGGATTGATTGGCAATGGAATAATAATAACTTGAATTTCCGGATGAAGTAACAGTACCATACCCCGATACTGAACTATTGTTCATCGAGGAGGAGGGGGATGAGAAGTTCCAAATATTATCTACAAAACCCACATAATTATCAGAAGTATTCACTTCTGCAACATTCTGAATCCAGTATACGTATGAGGTGTTACCGTTCTTAAAGACGAGATTTACGTTCAATTGAAATGATGCCCATGCTTGTGATTGGTTGATGGAATTGTTATACGCAGAAAGACTTTTCACATATATATTGCCCATAAATGAGTTTGTAGAATATTCATATGGTTTATTGCCAGGACCTATTCCAAAGTCCGCAACTCCAATTGGGGCAGGTTCCTTTGAATACAATTCGAAAGGATTTACGGAAAATGATGTTCTATCCTTTTGTGTAGAAGTTACTGGATTAAGAGAATGATTTGAACCTTTACTTTCATAAGTTTGATTAATATTTGGAATCATAAAAGATGATGTAACTGCCATGGAAAACAATATTATTCCTATAACCAATAATATCGATATTTGCTTGAACCTTTTTACCCTAATCATCATCTTTTGAATACCTCTTGGGTTTATTTAACTACCATCTCTGTTATTTTAAAATTGTTTATTAAATTAACCTAAAAGAATTCTATATAGAGTGATAAAAACCTTTTGAGAGTATGATTCAATCATTTCAGCGTATTATTGACATGTGAAAATATGCTGCATCGTTTTAAATTAATCAGATTTTGTCCTTTGAAGAATAAAATTTCCCCACATTGACCCGTTCTTTGTTTTCATTATAGGCGTAAATATTATCAGGATTTTCGTCCCTTGTAATTCTATGACTTCCGTCACAGAATGGCTTATTCTGTGATAACCCACAGGCGCAAATGTGCAACTCATATTCCATTATTTTTGATTGTTCTACTAATTTTTCAATTCCCTGTATATCCTTTATTTTTATCTTATAAGGTTCATTTTTTTCGTGTATGACAATTCTCATATCTCCTCATTCAACCTCGGTTAAAATATTTTACCATATCAAAAGTATGCGGAGGGCCGGATTTGAACCGGCGAACCCCTATAGGAACAGATCTTGAGTCTGTCGCCTTTGGCCAGGCTCGGCAACCTCCGCTTGGGATGAATAAAATAAAGATTTAAATTTTCTCGCTCATTTTCTGTATCCTGTAGGTTGGCCTTGGATTTCTTGAGGCATCAACGTCATCTATCCTTGTTATTTTAAGATTTGTAGGTTCTTGTTCCAGTTCTTCGTGCTTCATAGTTAGTGTCTCTTTTACTGTTTCTATGAATTTATCCATTTCTCTCTTTGTAGCACTCTCAGTCGGTTCAATCATAAGCGCTTCAGGAACTATTAGGGGGAAATATATTGTTGGAGCATGAACTCCCTTGTTAATTAAGTGTTTGGCTATGTCTCCTGCCTTTGGCAGATTTCCATCATGGGAAGATGCAACAAACTCATGTTTTTTCAATGGTTTTCCAGGAACAGGCATGAATTGCTCAATTTTCTTCTTCATATAATTTGAATTTAGAACTGCTCTCTCACAAGCATCTCTCAATCCCTCTTCTCCCATCATTTTGATGTATGTCCAGGCCCTTACCAGAACTCCGAAGTTTCCATAGAAACTTGCGACCTTCCCTATTGTTTTTGGAACATTATAACTTAGATGATATTTTCCATCGTAAGTTATTATTGGAACCGGTAGGTAATCCTTAAGTTTTTCCACGACCCCTACAGGTCCTGACCCTGGACCTCCTCCCCCATGCGGAGTGGAAAATGTTTTGTGAAGATTCAAATGAACAATATCGAATCCCATTTTTGCAGGATTAGTTTTTGTCATTATACCGTTAAGATTTGCTCCATCATAATAGAGTAATGCACCCTTTGAATGAGCATATTCTGCCATTTCCACTATCTTATCTTCGAATATTCCAAGAGTATTTGGATTTGTGATCATAAATGCAGCTGTTTTCTCAGTCACAGCTTCCTTAAATTTTTCCATATTCACAGTTCCATCAGGATATGATGGAACCTCTATCGCCTCAAATCCAGCCATTGCTGCCGATGCTGGATTTGAACCGTGTGCAGAATCAGGTACAACAACCTCTCTTCTCTGTTCAAGTTCCCCCTTGTCTTCAAAATAAGCTCTTACTATGGATAAACCGGTAAATTCTCCTTGTGCACCTGCAAGAGGTTGCAGTGTTATAGCATCCATTCCTGTAATTTTTTTGAGGCTTTCAGAGAGCTCATACATAAGTTTAAGGGCACCCTGAATATCATTTTCATCCTGCAGGGGATGCAAATATTTGAATCCTGGTAGAGATGATATCTCATCATTTATTTTTGGGTTATATTTCATAGTACAGGAACCTAGAGGATAGAAATCCGTATCTGCTCCAAAATTCATTTCAGAAAGTTTTACAAAATGCCTTACAACTGTAAACTCTTCCCTGTCACCTATTCCAATTTCATTTCTCTCCATTCCTGTAGGGATGTTTAAATCAAATTTTTCATCTTCATGGGGTAATTTTAATGTTCTCCTGCCTTTTAGCTCAAGAATCAAAGGTTCATCAAAAACTGCCTGATGATACATTTAACTCACCCTCGTTAAAAATTCTCTGTATACATCAAAATCCTTATCTGTATTCCTCTCTGTCACATTAACGACAAGATTAGTTTCATTCCTGTTGGTGAATCCGTATTCCTTTCCAAGGTAATACCCCGGGATAAGATTCAATTTCCTTGCAATCCTGTTGACAAATGTTTTTGATCCTTTGATATTCATAAGAAATTCATTAAAAACAGGAGAATCGTTATAAGGTAAATTTATTCCGAATTCTTTAACCATACTCATCAATTTCTGAGTTCTTCCCATATTTATTTCCCCTATTTTCCTTAGGCCAGAGTCTCCAAGAAGAGAGAGGTAAACTAGAGAGGATAATGACATCAGGGCTTCATTGCTTGTTATATTGGATGTTGCCTTTTCCCTCCTTATATGCTGCTCTCTTGTCTGAAGGATCATTGCATATGCTGGATTCCCTTTCATATCTTTTGCAGCTCCCATAATTCTTCCGGGCATTTTTCTTATATATTTCATTTTAGTTGCAAAAACTCCGAGTAATGGCCCGCCAAAGTTAAGCCCCAAACCCAGCACCTGGCCATCACCTATGGCGATGTCAGCATCAAATGCCCCCGGTGGGGAAATGACGCCAAGGGATATAGGATTCACCCCCGCAACAAAGATCCTTTCTTCTCCAATAATTTCCCTTATCATCCTTACATTGCTATCTACTATTCCATACATATTTGGATATTCCAAATAAATTCCGCCAGTATTATCATTAATGGCTTCCTTCAATGCCTCAATATCAAACATTCCTCTTTCATCAAATGGAATTTCAACCAGGTTAATTCCTGGTCCCTTCGCATAGTTTCTTATAACCATTTTCTTATGATTGTGCATCATCTGAGGTATTATGAATTCATTTTTACCAGTTATATTGTGCATCATTCTAATTGCTTCACCTAGTGCAGCTGATGAATCATAGAGTGATGAATTCACAACATCCATCTGTAAAAGCTCTGCCATCATACTCTGATATTCAAACAATGCCTGCATTATACCCTGTGATATTTCTGCTTGATATGGGGTGTATGCTGTTATGAATTCATTCCTAGAGATTATATTACCTATAGCAGCTGGGACAAAATGATTGTATATTCCGAATCCGAGAAATGAATGCATATCATTGACAGACCTGTTCATCGAAGCATACTCTCCTGCTATTTCCCTGACTTCATCTTCGCTGATTCCCTTTGGTAATCCTACATTTTTAATCCTTATTGATTCTGGAATATCTTCAAAAAGTTCATCCGGATCCTTAATCTCTAATTCTTTCAGGATTTCATATAGATCGTTATCCATGATGATCCATACCTCATTAATTAAATAGATATAGAATTTATCAATTGACCAGAATGGATAGAAGATACCTTCTTTTTTTGACGAAGGCATTGCGGGGATTCGTATACGGCGTATTTTCTGTCATAATTTTCATATACCTCATAGATAATAATATTTCTGCTCCATATGCTGGTCTAATAGTCACTCTCTCAATTGTCCTGAATTCACTCGTTACCTTCTACATAACATCTAACTACGGAGATGGTTACTCAAAGGAGATTTTGATTATCTTTTCCATTTTACTTGCCATAGGAACTACGGGGCTTGTGCTTGTACAAGGTGGATTATTCAAGGCGTTGTTTTCAATAATAGGGGCCCTGGGGGTAAATCCTTCAGATAATACAATATTCGCATCATATGAACAGCCCCTGATTTCCAAAATAATTGAAAAACAGCACAGGAAAAATATAATCTTTTCATATTACACTCTTTCAGGATATATTGCAAGTTCAATAGGTGCTGCATCCCTCTATTTCGGGCTTAATTATTCACTTGAAATCTCAGTAATATTCTCCATACTAACCATAATGCTCTATTTTTTCATACCGCGTATTGAAGGAAGAAAACGCATAATAAAGGAACAGATAAAGGAAAAGAGTAAAAAAACGGCAAGGGATGTTAGTCTACTGTTTTCAATGGATGCTGTTGGAGGAGGTTTCGTATTACAGAGCTTGATAGCACTCTGGTTTAAAATACGTTACCACCTCAATGTCTCCCAACTTGGCTTAATTTTCTTTGTTGTTGATATCATAATTGCCGTGAGCATATTGATAACTCCTGCTATTTCAAAGAGAATAGGTCTTATCAGGACAATGGTTTATTCTCATCTCCCGTCTAATATCTTCCTTATCATGATACCTATATTTCCAAACGTTTATGTTTCACTTTTATTTCTCTTCCTGAGACAGAGCCTTAGTCAGATGGATGTTCCAACAAGGCAGTCCTACCTGAATTCTGTTGTTGACAAGGATGATAGGAGTTATGTGGTAGGAGTATCGAATGCATCGAGAAGCATTGCGCAATCTTCCACCCCATATATTTCATCATATCTCATTTCGTTTGCAGCAAGTGCTGTTCCATTTATTGCTGGTGGATCGATCAAGATAGCTTATGATCTTTTGCTTTTCAATAGATTCAGGAGGGAAAATGAAAAATACGATTAGAGTATTATATCAATATGCTATCTTTATGCTACATATGCGGTATGCCTGCAGGCAAGAGCTGCAAGATGTGCGGTAAGCCAGTATGTAGCAGGCATTACGTCGCTGAACTGGAACTGTGTGTTAGATGCGCAGGGCGATATCACGTTCAGCCTCTATCGCCTCGAAAGCTGCAGGTAATCCTTCCACATTCGACATCCTTGATGCCAGCGAAAAGCAAAGCTTCCAGAAATCGATATTGACAGAAACTCCGTAGTGTCTCAGGTATTTAGTCAGTATTAAAATATTCCTTCTACCTTTTGTATCCCAGTCCATCAGTAATATAACATTATTATACCTCTGAGATAACAGTCTGCAAAAATTCTCGAGACTCAGATTTCTCGGCAGTTTTATTATTTCACCATTGAAGCCCAATCTTCTAAGGGCTCTAATGTCATTCTTACCCTCAACAATTATAGGGATACCATTATTTTCCTCCTTTAAATAATTCAAAGACTTTAAAAGATTTTCAAGATTATCCCTTGAACTCACTGCATTAATAATATAATTTCATTCTTAATCTTTTTTAATAGCCTCTATTATTATTTTGTCTGATTTTTCATTGTATGGTGATAAATCATAATCCCCCCACTTCGCTTTTATTTCAAACCCATTTTCATCAAGAATTTCAGTTATTTCCTTTAAATTAAGAGGATAGATAATAAGATCCCTTCTCTGCACATTTTTGATCGGATCCTCTATAATGTATTTATAATGAAGTATATAACTATCTTTCAACCTTTCTGGAAAAACAGTTAGTCTCAAGCTCTGCTCTTTCTCCCTATATGCACTTATTGTGTATTCCCTTTCCTCCAGCGAAAAACCATTCAATATATCTATGAAAATCCTCGCTTTGCTCGCAGTAACCTTATTGACCTCAGAAATTATTGCCCTCTTTTCCTCATTTTTGAAGAGGAGCAATGAATTTAAACCAATTATCAAAAAGTTAAAAATAGGCTTGAATGGAAGATGGAAAACATCGCCCAGTACCTTTATGTAATTGTTTTTTCCATTAAGGAGCATATTAATATTATTATCCACCCCAATTCCTCTGCTGAAACTTGATATTATTCTTCCGGTCCCACAAAATATTTCAAGAATTTTTCCTCTTGGAGAGATAGATTTTATTGTATATACGTCATCCTTAAAGTCACCGTACAATTTATCGTAATATTCTGATTCAAAATTATAGTGATCTAATACATTCATTTTTTGTATCCTATTTTTTTCAGGAATTCTATTCTTTCCTTCTTATCATCATCTTTTTCCACTCCAACAGGGGTCAGACCATCCATAACCCCCAATACACCTCTTTGGTCGCCATCTTCTGCAACAATTACATAAAGAGGATTGGCTGTTGCAGCATATATATTAACTAACTCTGGAACATTCCTTAATTGCGCCAGAACGTTTATAGGAAATATTCCAGATAAATGAATTATAAAGAAATGCCCAGCCCCTACATTTAATGCATTCCTTACAGCTTTCTGCTCCATCTTTTCATCATTGCCTTCAAATCTGACTAATCTCTTTCCAGATGCCTCATTCATTGCTATTGCAAATTTCCCAGAAGGGGATGAATTTTTTAGGGCCTCATAAATATCTTCCACACTTTTTATGAAATGAGTTTGCCCGAGTATAACATTTTCATCTTCTTCTTTTTCAATATATATTTTAACAATATTCATAGCATAAGATATTCATCAGGAATAAATTTATTTTCTTCCATTTTTTAATGGATTATGAAAGCATTGCTTACCAGAAGGGAAAAATCTCATGAAATCAGGAATAAGCTAATTTCAAGTAATATAGAATTCTATGAGGAAACTAAAAGTTTCTATACGTTATTCATTTTTCCAGGAGTTTATCCTGAATCTTTGAATGGCAAAATAGTTGACCTTATAAGCGAGGATGAAATAGATTCTGTTCCTCTTGAGGGTCAGACATTCAAGATAGAGGGAAATAGGGAAGTAATAGATACTTTCGCTCCAAGAATTATTAAAAGAAATTTAAAAGTAAAATTGGAAAATCCAGATATTACTCTGGAAATACATAAATGGGGAAATAAGTATATAATCAATGTCTCCTAAGTCTTCCGTTGGATCTGATAGATGGTCTGGATTTCTCAGAACCTTTTCCTTTTCCTGATAATCCTCTTGCTTTCTTTCCTGAAGCAGTCAGTCCCCTGTATACTCTCCCTCTGTGTTTATTAGAGATTGTCCATGAAAGGTTCTTGTCATTCTTAATTGAGGGATTGGTTGGATCAACAAGCAATACTTCGTAAAACTTGTATTTTCCATCTTCAGCAAGATAATATGAGTTCAATGTAACAAGATTCGGATATCTTTTCTGTGCCCTTTCCTCTGCGATCCACTTTTCACTCTTTCCATGGGTGAGTTTATTATAACCATACCTTCTAGGTCTTCTACCGCCCATTATCTTTTCCTTGTGGAGATCTCCTCTCTTGACTCTCACTCTCAGAATAACAAAACCTGCTTTCGCCTTGTAACCCAATGCCCTAGCTCTTGCTATTTTTGTTGGAGATGGTAGCCTCTCAACCGTACCGGCGCTTCTCCATTCTACCATTCTTAGCCTATATGCCTCTTTATGATCTTCCTTCAAGGTAATGAAATTACCGGCCTGAAATGAATAACTACTCTTTGCATCCAAGTTCTAACACCTGTGTTGTTAGGGATAGTTATTTATTATATATTAATTTCTTTTTTCTTAGGTTGTATAATAGATATTTATATTAAAATAATATTTTGATGTTATGAGTGATATAAGAATCAATCCTATTCAGGATAAAACACTATTGATACTGAAAAGGATACAGAGTCAGCTCAGCACGTACAGAGGGTATAAGGCAGGTAATGATATCCTCATTCCGTCAAGAATAATACATGATGAAATTATGAAAAGGGCAGAAATTTCTAATAGCAATCTACGGGCGGCAATAAGTAATCTGGAATCCTACGGGAAAATGGAAGAGAAGAAAAAGGGTGATGAACTTTTGTTTAGAATTGAGGGAATAAAGAGCTTGAAAATAAACTTTCCAGATAGACAGATCCCGGCTAAACAGGAGGAAATAGAGAGACTTTATTCTGAAGATGATGAAGGTTTTGCAAATGCGAGGGAATTGCTGGATAATGTAAATAGCTTCAGGTCAGCTTCAATATCTGGAGATTATGATCCCATAGTATATAATAAAATAATTGAAAATGTAGAGAATATAAATAAATATCTGAAGATGAGAGCTGGATTTATCAGCAAATCATAATTTTATGAAGGCTCTCCCAAATATTTTTTTATTCTCCATATCAATGTAAGCTTCATTTATCTGGTCCAGCTTGTAAACTTTACCTACTATGGGCTTAATTTTTCCTGTTCTGCTCCATTCAAGAGCCTTTATCATGTCTCTCCTTGTGGAGCTTATGCTTCCCCTGATGGAATTCCCTTTCAATATTAAATTTCCTAAAGGTAGACTCACGGGTGTAACATCCACATTCCCTATAACAACTACTCTTCCACCAAATTTTAATGACCTGAATGATTCCGTGAATGTTGGAGCTCCTACCGTTTCCAGTGAAATATCAACCCCTTCCCCGTTAGTCAATTCCTTTATCTTATGTGCCATGTTGTCCTTGCTAACCACATAATCCACTCCAAGTTTCTCAAGAAATTCTGCTTTCCACTCGCTGCTTGTTTCTGCTATTACTTCAGCCCCAAATGCCTTTGCAACCTGAACTGCATGAGCGCCTACTCCTCCTCCACTTCCTGTCACTAAAACTCTATTACCTTCTTTTATCTCGCCAACAGTTTCTAGTGCCTGAACAATCATTCCGGTAACACATGCAGAAATAACTGCTGCCTCTTCCGGAACCCCGTCTGGGACTTTTACAAGGCTTATTTCCCTTGTTTTTACATATTTTCTATATGCACCGTTAAGTATTTCTCCGAATGTTTTCTTGTTTTTGCAAAGATTTTCCCTTCCAGATTTGCAGTATTCACACTCCCCACAAGGAATATATATGAGGCTTGCCACTCTGTCTCCGGGTTTAAATTTTGTTACTTTACTTCCAACTTTTCTTACCCTACCGGAGATCTCATGACCGGGTACAATGGGCAATTGAACCCTCGGGAAAAATCCCTTCATAGTTAGAATGTCCCTGTAGCAGATCCCTGTTTCTTCCTGCTCGATGATTAACTCATCATCACCAACTTCCTCATCTGGAATGTCTTCAACTTTCGGGAATTCGTTAATTTTGTTAAGAACTGCAGCCTTCTGCATAAAGGACCATATTAAATAAAGATAAAAATTTATAGATTTTTAATGATCTCATTTTTTGCATCGACCATATTTTTCAGTTTCTGGAAACCAACTTCCCTGCTTCTCGTCCTCAGGCCACAATCAGGGTTCAGCCTTACCAATGATGGATCAAGATATTTCAAAGAGTATTCTATTCTTTCCCTAATTAAGTCAACAGGCTCCACGAAATCTATGTGAACGTCTGTGACCCCTACACCCAGACTTCTTTTCCTGCTCATAGTTTCATTCACCTGTGAAAATTTTTTTATGTCTCTATAGCCAGGCCTATCCTTACCCAAATTTATTTTATCTCTATTTGCGAACTCCAGGTTGTATACATCTATTTTGAGATCTGGAATTATGTTGAATATGAGGTCATAGTCAGTGCTGTAGCATACATGCAGATGAGTTTCAATACCGTCTATATTTGATATACTCTCATTAACTGATTCCAGCACTATATCCATTTCATCAGGATGTGTTGTTGCGGCTGGTTCATCAATCTGTATCTGCAATTTTCCTTCCCCCCATATGTTTTTCAGTTCCCTTATTTCATCATTTATTATTTTAGAGAAAGCTAATGCAAGATCCAGCCTGCTTCTGTAATGCTCGTTGAATGACCAGTCCATTAGAGTGTAAGGACCTGTAATAGGAACTTTTATTTCCCTATCTTTAACGTTTTTCTTGAGGAACTTTATTTCATCTGAATGAAAAGATTCCTTCCTCTCTATTTCTGAGATCACACTTCCCTTGTTATAAAACCTGTTGTCAAATGACCTTACAGGACCATATATTTCAATCCCATTTATCTTTCTCACTGGATGTTCATACATTTCCCATCTGAACATCTCTCCCCCTATTCCTATATTATCAAGTCCTGCCTTCTTGAACAAATCTATAGTTTCAAGAGTAGCCCGTTCCGCATTTTCTAAAAATTCTTTACTATTGAGACTCTTGAATCTTGATGATAAATAGTCGGGCTTTCTGAAACTGCCAATTTCCTGTGTTATTAGATTCATCTGCCCCAGCCCCCCATCATCTCTACTTTCCTGTCGGCAATTACTCTTGGCAGGAAATCAAGATACTCATTGCTTGTGACAATTATTTCATCAAAGTCATCCTTATATTTTTTCATTTTTTCTATAGCATCTCTCTCAAGGCGTGTATTAAAAGCATCTACCACCTTGATTCCTGGAATTTTACAGTATTTAGAAACAGTGTATGGATTTTCTGATACAATGGAATAAAATTTTCTTTTTAGAGATGAAAACATATTTTCATCGACCTTGCCAGATACTACAAGGAATATATTTACAGAAGGGCTTATTTCATCATAAATGCTGATGTTTTTAACATTCAAAGGCTCATAAATAACAAGGGATTTTATTGAATATTTTTTAATTACATCATTGTAAATATTTACCATCTTATCCCTCAATTGTTTCCCTTCCTCCCTTACCCTGCTCATTTTGATGAAGGACTCAATTCCTGGGAGGAAATATAAATAATCAGAATCGACGGGATGGTATAGCGGTAGTGGAGGGTTGTCTTTTAATGACCTGAATTCATTAATTTCTCCCAATGAAACAATGTCATTAATGATGGGCATCCTGTAAAATGTATTTGTTTCCTTGTATCTTGTCAATGAACCAAGGCTAATGCCTTCAATTGAAAGGGATAAAGGCCTCAATATATCATACCAGTTGAAAAGTGGGTCTGAACATAATTCAATTCCGTTTACCCTGCACATTTTATAATATAGTTGAGATTCTTCATACATCAATTCTGAGACTTCCTTGTCGCTAGTCAAATTTCTTTCCCATCTACTCAGACTTTTTCTAACCTTCTCACTCCTTGGGTACAAACCATATATGAAACTGCTTATTTCCATTACAAAACCTCCATTAATTTCTTCGCAAATTGGTTCCTTCCTAGAGGCATCAGATGAATACCATCAATGTAGCCTTTCAGATCATCTATTGATTCAGAGATATAATTTATAAAAAATTCTTCGAGGTCAGATGAATTTAAAATCCTGTCTCGCATATTCTTTGGAATTCGCATATCGAGAGATTCTGTTATATCCAGCTGCGATTTTTTAAGAATAGGAATGAAACCTGCCATCAACTTAAAATTTCTTTTAGCAATCCAGTCCTGCTTCAGTACTTCTGTATCGAAAACTGAATGTGTGATAAAGAATCTCGCCCCTTTATCGTACTTCGAGTTTACTATTTCTTTTTCCTGAAGGCGATGAGGATTCATTATGGCACCAACTACGATATTTTCATTATACTCTTTAAGAAAATTCCTTCCTATTGATTGGTTTGCGATTTCCTCAATTGTGGATAGGACATCCATTTCCATGACTGGTTTTGAATTGACTCTAGAATCTATTGTGTCTCCACCAATAATGAAAAAATGGTTTATGTTGAACTTTGCTGCCGTCACAACCTTTGAATAAAGTGCCAACCTGTTATTGTCTCTTGGTGTTAAATGAGGTATTGCGATCACGTCTGAATCTCTTGTCACCAACCAAAGTGCCATTACAGGGTCGATTCCTGGATATCCCCTGGGATTGTTTGGTGAAGTCATTGCATCAACAGAATTTATTAAATTTTCTCTTGCTTTAAGAAGCTCATCTATTCCACTCTTCTTCGATGGCAGTATTTCCACTGACTTTACGAATTTTATATTCATTATATTTTTACGCGAACCCATTTGCAAATTGTTACATTTATTTGTAGTTATTTAAACTTTTTTTAATCATAGGAATTACAAATTTTAACTTGGTCCATTCTCAATCGATTT
>ERZ1669251.314-NODE-314-length-13201-cov-10.194660_pt1 | contig 13201 bp, 15 predicted proteins | sample MGYA00579294_ERZ1669251 | MGnify/ENA primary metagenome ERZ1669251 (study PRJEB41166, sample SAMN08046056) | hot springs metagenome | biome: hot spring; feature: acid hot spring; material: thermophilic sediment; isolation source: thermophilic sediment from acid...
AGCACGTACTTAATGGCTAGGGTCTCCAGGTCCATACCCAGGGACTTGGCTATGGGCCTTATCCTCGTGTTCGTGAATCCCACAGCCCTGATAAGCCAATCCCTATCCCTAAGGCTCCTATGGTCTCTCGATCCAAAGTTCACCTCCTGCTTATCCGTTAGCACATTTGATGCATGCGGGACCCTTGTTATTAATCCTACGGCATTCTCCATGCCACGCCTTATTAATGTCTTACCGGGTTCCTGCTCGAGGATGTTAAACACAAACATTATCGCCTCATAACCCTCATCAATTGCCACCAATCCCTCGCTAAGCACGTTGGTCTCAGGGCCGAGCGCCACGCCCAAGTGCTCGATATATCCCTCATCCACCAGTTTAAGTAATGCCCTGCGTAATTCCTTATCTCTGATCACGCTGATTGGCGGGTTGTGAAGTTGAAGTAGTGTTATCCTCCTGCCCAACCTCCTGAATGACTCCCTAACCGCATTGACTATGTAGTTAACGCTGAAGTTTTGAACATGCCTACCATTGACTAATTTACCGACCTCATAACCGACCTTCGTTAACACATTCACATCATAACCCCTCAAAACCTCACCGAGCATCTTCTCACTAAGGCCGTCACCATACATGTCGGCCGTATCAAAGACGTTTACGCCCAGGTCAAGGGCAGTCTTAATGAGCTTTACTGAGTATTCGCGGTCAAGATCTCCATACATGGACGTACCAATGACCCAAGCGCCAAAGCCGATCTCCGAAACCTTGATACCAGTCTTACCCAAGACCCTATAATGCATCAATAAGAACCTTTGAAGTACCTGGTTATAAGTTAGGAACTTAATAATCAGACACTTTAACTAGCGGCGGCCGATTTATCAATGATTATGTTAAGGTTTATTTAACACATATACGGGGTTTAAATCAATGCCCAATACTATGGAGTTACCAAAGCCATGGTTCGACCTAAACGGCTATAGGAAGACAAGACTGCTCGAGGCGAAGTACGAGGCTGAAATAGCAATCAACATGCTTAGGGAAGGCCTTTATAGAAATGCGGCCGGTAAGACCTTTCAAGCATGGAAGTCCTTCCTTGCGGCCGTGTCTATTGACGCGATTAATGAGTTAAGTAAGGTGTATAGGCGTAAGGTTAAGATTAGGGGATTGAGGGAGAGAATTGATGAGGCCTTATACGTGATTGCCTTCATGCCTACCACGAGGATGTTCGAGGTCTCAAAGGTACTTAGTGCATTAAGTCCCATGATGCCATACCTAACCTTAGCGTCTCTCGAGCTACATAGGTATCAATATAATGGACCAGATAAGGAGGGAGCGTTCAGCGTATTTAGAAGTGATGAGGACGCCAAGGAGTTCATTTGCAGATTTCTAAGTGATATGGCAGTCGTGTACCGAGAGTTAGCCAAGGAGGAATTTATAGACTTAACATATTGTAAGGAAGCTAAGGGCACTTAAATCACTACTACTGAGTACGGCCTATATATCCCGTGGAAATCACGGTTCAGGCTCTCGATTAGTTAATCAATAAATAAATTATTTACTTATCCATGCAGTTATACATATAGTATTTACATCGAAAGCTAGTGCGCGCGCTGGTGCCCACTCACCCAGGGCGCTATTTCAATTACACATAGATAGGACTGCGCGCAATCTTAATTGAACCTGTTATTTTGGTATTTTAATGTATTTCTAGTATTCTACGACATAATTGCAGTGCTTAAATAATGGATTGTTATATTACCGTTTAATATGGACTTAAATAGTGCCAGAATTACGGCTGGGGTTGGTGCAATACTTGCGGGTGTTGGTCTCCTTGGCTATGGCGTATTGGGTGTCGTTGGTATGGTCATATTCTTGGTAGGGATTGTTGAGGTTGCGAATAATCTTCGTGATAATGTGTTGAGGAATTATGTGATTACCTGGTTCGTACTAGCCATTACAGCGTTCGTAGTGTTTATCGTTGGCATTTTCCTGCTCTTCTTTATTCATAACCCCGCCTTTTCTATGCTTGTTATGATTATAGTCCATGCCATTGGTATGCCTGGCGTTTATTATGGGCATAATGGAGTATATGGATTTGTGTATACTCCATTTACGGAGCTTCTACAGTTCATGGAGCTCATCATGGTCGTGGGCATCTTTGCGTCTATACCGTTAATCATTTCGTCAATATTCATGTACCGCATTACCAAGAGAACCTATGTATATACGGGCAGTAATTACGTTAGAATTGGTGGTTTACTCTACGTAATAGGTGCCATACTAGCCCCAATAATCGTTGGGCTAGTGCTACTACTCATTGCCTGGGTAATGATTGGCACTGCATTATTAACCACCGAACTTAAGCACTTATGATTATTGCCCTTGTCCTGTCATGCCCTCTGGCGTTATTATCTTTATACCCATCCTCTCGGCCATTACCTTGACGTAGTCCGGATTCTTATCGCTTATGAATGGTGTTATCGCCAGTACCTTATCGATGGGTCTTCCCGTGACCTTGGTGTAGAGTTCGGCTTTGCAGTGTATGGCGATTATGTCAGTCCTCCTTATTGTCGATGTGATCTTCACGATCATGGTAATGCCGTCCTTAACAACTATGTCCAGCTCAATCTCGCTTGGGTATCCATAGACGTAGCCATAAGCATCATAGTACAACCACCTCTCCATCGTGTAGCCCGTATTCCTGAGGATCTCCCTAACACCATCCCTAAAGGCATCCTCGGTGACCACGCTCCAACGAGCGCCCAATGCGTCTAACTTGATTGATAGGAGCTTGATCTCTCTATCGACATATTTCCTTAATTCCTCAACATCCCTCCTCAGGTCTTCGACGTCCCTGCCAACTATATATTCAGCACCACTTAATTTAAATATGGCTTAACCTAAACCGCGAATTAATCAGGCAGGTCGCACTTAATCCTGTTCAACTCCACATTACCTAATCCATCAATCATTATCGCAGTATCTGTGGCATTCACAAACCTATCTATCCAGGAACCAGTATTGACAATGCGTAACCCCCTATTTACACCAGGTACGTGGGTATGCCCAATCACGATCCAGTCAGTGGCCTTTGCGCCGGTCTTTGCATTAATTGTAAACCTAACTAGCCTATCGTATGCTCCGTTAAGTAGTTTATTCATTAACGATGCAATTAATCCATTCTTAACTATGTAATCACCGTGTAAAAACCAGTAAGTGTTATTACCCATGACTACCCTCAATACTCCATGAATCGCCTTGATACTCACGCCGTTAATTTCATAATGAACCTCACCATAATTAACCCTTGGGTCGTGATCGTACATTGCCATTATATAAATCACCTTCCTCAAACTACCTATACTAGTTAGGTTCAGGCGATGTATTAATTCATGTATATGTGATTGACTTAGTGACTGCCCATGTGCTCTGTCGAATAGGTCTCCGTTAATTATTAGGTAAATATTATTATCTTGATTAATGCTCCTTATATAATTACCGATACAGTTGAGGTCTCTTGTATTAGATTCTAAATGTAGATCTGAGACGGCTATTATTGACGAGTCTTCGTTCAACTCTACCGTCTTTACGTACGCGTTATCGTATATGAACGGCATTTCGTAAATTGTAAGTATAATGATCAATCCTAGTATTAATGGCACTGCGATTATTGCTTGATTCATGATACGTCGCCTTAGCGTGTATTGTTAAAGTATTTAAATAGTTCAGTACTCCGCCGTTTGCCGTCATCGTTCATAGCTCTTGAACCTCATCACTATTAATTGTTTAAAGGAGCCCTGGTTTTAAAGTTTTAGTGATGAGATCCTAGCCGTCGGATTTGATGATGTGGATCACTTGGCTGACATATCCATATTATCTATAGCCAACGCAATGCTTATAAATAGGTGTTGTGGCTTGGCTTATTGGGTGGTTTTATTGCCAGGTATGCAATAATAGGGCTTGGTAAAATAGGGACCGCCATAGCTAAGTCCCTGATAAAGTCTGGTGTTGATCCTTCAAGCATAAGTGGTAGTGTTAGAAGGGTTGAGAGTGTTAATAGGGTTAGGCGTGAATTGCCCGGCGTCTTTGTCTCCACGAATAATGCGGAGGTTGTTAAGGATGCTGATGTCGTGATACTTGCCGTTAAGCCTTACCAGGTTCTCGATGCGTTGATGCCGATACGTAATATCCTCGGTAATGAGCAGCTTCTCATTTCGGTTGTGGCTGGTGTGACTACGGGGATTATTGAGGAGCTTGTGCCGTCAAAGGTCATTAGGGCTATGCCCAATATTGGCATTGTGATAGAGAGGGGTGTGACGGCAATAGCGCCTGGCTCTAGGGTTTCTGAGGATGATGTTAGGAGGGCTTGCAATATATTTGGTTCAATGGGTAGGTGCGTCGTTGTTAATGAGCGCTATATGGATGCCATAACAGCCATCAGTGGCTCTGGCCCTGCCTTTATGGCTTTGATACTTGAGGCTATTTGGGAGGCTGGGTTGTTGCTTGGTATACCGACCGATATTTCCTGGGAGTTGGCTGTAGGAACTCTGGAGACTAGTGCTGAGTTGCTTAGGTTTAAGAGGCCGTGGGAGGTTGTTGAGGAGGTTACGACGCCTGGGGGTGTCACGATTAGAGGTATTAAGGTTGCTGAGGAGGGTAGTTTGAGGGGTTTGATAATGAGGATGATTGAGGAGACGGCCAGGAGGGGTCGCGAGATTAGTCAGGAGATTGAGGCTAGCATTAGGTCAAAAGTCAGTGGTTAGGGACGCAATACTTAACTACTAGCCTTAAAACCATGGGTTTCGTGGGTAAGGGCACGAAGAGCGTGCGTGGTGGTGTTAGGCATACTAGTGATGATATTGGTTCTGTGATTGAGCCCATATACCAAACGGCATTATTTGATTTTAGGGAGCCCGAGAGGAAGCCGTCACTGCACGGTGTCGTTCCACTTAAGTACTCTAGGGAGGATAATCCGACGGCTCATTCCGTGGAGAGTAAGATGGCCGAGCTCGAGCATGGTGCTGATGCCGTGGGTACCTCAAGTGGTATGGCCGCCATAACGACGTTACTAATGGCGTTGCTTAAACCCGGCATGCAGATCTTGATACCACTGGATGTCTACGGCTCCACACTGGTGCTGCTTGAGAGGTTGAGTAAGTTTGGGGTTAGGGTCGTAATTACGGATCCAGGTAATGATAGTGTGATTAAATCGCTCGTTAAGGGTATTGACCTGGTATTCATAGAGTCAGTGTCAAACCCACTGCTTCGGGTTTACAACATACCCGAGATCGTGAAGCTTGCCCGCGATGTTGGTGCTAAGGTCATTGTTGATAATACGTTGGCTACACCCATTGGTATCACGCCAATTGAGTATGGGGCCGACTTCGTAATTCACAGCGCCACTAAGTACCTAAGTGGCCATAATGATGTCGTTGCTGGCTTCGTGATTGGCAGTGACGCTGAGGCTATGAAGAGTGTTTGGGAGTGGAGGAGGTTCATTGGCACTGTGATGGAGCCATTCACGGCATTCCTGGTGGATAGGGGATTGAAAACCCTCCACATCAGGATGAGAAAACACGAGGAGAATGCAAGGGCTGCTGCTGAGTTCTTGATGGATCATCCGAAGGTTGAAAGGGTTTATTATCCGTGCCTAAATGGCCATGAGTCGTACGAGCTGGCTAAGAAGCTCCTTAATAACTGTGGTGGGATTGTGAGCTTCGAGGTTAAGGGTGGTTTAAGGGAGGCCTTGGCTGTTTATAAGCATGTGAAGATGATAATCCCGAGCGTGAGCTTTGGTGGTACCGAGAGCATAATAACCCATCCGGCCAGTACGACGCACGTTCATTGGAGCCCTGAGGATAGGGCTAGGGCTGGCATTAGGGATAACCTACTTAGGCTTAGTGTTGGTCTTGAGGATGTCGAGGACATAATCAGCGACCTTGACCAAGCACTTAACCATGCCTAGGCCTGTTGAATTGCTTAAAAATAATGTTAATGCATTATCATCAATGCAATCACAAAAACTGCAGAAGCTCTCGAATAACGTGTATGTGGTACCTGGCAGGACAAATGCCGGTGTTCTCATTGTTGATGATAATGAATGCGTGGTGATTGATACCGGGATTGATGAGGATTCAGGCCGAAGAATCTTTAATGCCGTTAAATCCCTGAACCTTAAAATTAGGGCCATTGTTAATACGCATCATCACGCAGACCACATTGGTGGTAATGCATTAATTGTTAAGAGGAGCGGCGCCACAGTCTACGCAACACCTGAGGACAAACCCTTCATAGAGAGGCCAGTGCTTGAGCCACTTTACCTCTTCGGCTCATTTCCGCCCAAGCTGCTCCGGACCAAGCTTCTTGAGGCAGAGGGCGTGCCTGTTAGGGATTTGGATGACCTACGTAGGGAGGTGGGATTTGAGGTGATGCCATTACCAGGGCATACGATGGGTATGGTTGGGATATCCTACGGTAATGTATTGTTCACAGCCGATGCGTTCTTCCCAGTAGACATTATACAGAAGTATGGTGCACCGTACCACCTCAACGTTAAGTCGGCACTCGAAAGCCTTAGGAAGTTGCTTGAGGTGGTGGGTAAATTTGAGTACGTGGTTCCTGCCCACGGCAATGTACTGAGACCTCCTGAGGCTATTAGCGTTATTAATGAGAATTTAAATGCAATAAATAGGTTGAGGGATTTTGTGCTTAATAACATTAGTGATTCCGTGATGCTTGAGGAGTTGATCATGAAAATCTTCTCATCACTTGGCATAAGCATTGATTCACCGCATAATTACCTATTGAATCGCTCGGCCCTTCTATCATACATTGCCTGGCTCTCCGATGATGGTCTATTAACAATTAATGCCGTGGGCAGTAAATTGCTTGTCTCTAGATTAAAGGCGTGAATAAATTGAACGAAACAGCATTAGCCTCCCAATATCATTAATGATCTTAAGACCTCTACCAAGCCTCTTACTTTTAGTATTATTCCTTCACCCTCCTTTCTTAACGTTAATCCCCTTAATCCTTAAGACTTACTTTCCCATAGACAGCATTTAGAGCTAAAAATACTATTACGCCCATTACCATCGCTAGTAATAGAGCCTCAGGCGCGCCTATGGCAGTGCCTATGAAGGCCCAGATAACAGCACTTAAAACCTGCGCCACCGTGAACATGGCCCATGCCGATGAATAGACAATGCCGAACTCACTACGTGGAGTCACGTAAATGAGAGCACTCCCAATCGCTGTGAAGAATGCATTAATGAATATGTTATACACCAGGTTTGTTATGAATAGTAGTGGTACAGCAATTATTAAGCTCCTGATCGTTATGGGTATTACGCCAAATCCTGTTCCAATGATCAGCGCCGTTACTGCGAGAACATAAATAACATTTAACCTATCAACCCTAAACCTAGGCGTAAGCATAGACCCAAGCACCGCACCTATTAGGCCGAACACATTGTCAATACTTGCAAGCAAGGCCACGTTGTAATAGAGGGATAGTACGCTGTAGCTCAGGATATCGATTGATATTATTAATAGAAAGATTATTATTGCCGTTGTTTTTAAGTCATTATTTATGATTCTCCTAGCCCACCATAGTAGTTTATCCTCATCAATGGTCAGCGTACCATCGTTATTCAATTCACCGACCCCATTAACATCGTCATAGAGCCTAACCATACACTTACTCAATGTTCCATCGGGCATTACCACGAATGAGTTAAGCCACGATACATAGCATATGTAAGGTGATGGTAATTCAAAGAGCTTCAACCCAAGCGACCTCGCGTACTCCATAATCTCCTCAACAACATTATTATTGACTGGATAAACCCTATCATCATTCGAACCACCTAGTCTCGATATTGACCTTATATGGAAGGAGAACCTACCATCACCCCCTCAAAATCTCGGCAAACCTCCTCGGTAATGACTCAACACTCTCTATGTTATCCCTGTGTAGGTGAACCCTAATGACCATTCTAAAGCCCAGGTTTGAGTTATGGGCATTAACCATATTATTCCATATTACGTCAAAGGTCGGTAATCCCCTTATTTTAACCCGCTCTTTTCATCTCCATACCAAGAATTATTGCTACATTTAAAATACTTAAACAATGTTGTATATTATTAAGTAAATATAATGATAAAAATCCTAAATATTGCCATCTCGATAAAAATATTGCCACCAATATTTTTATATCGAATATTGACATTGAGGCGTTTTGCATCGTTATTTTAACCCTAATCAGGTTCATTAAACCCATGATTTTAGGTACAGCCTTTTGTAATTTAAATGAACTGGGCATTACCTTCTAAATGCCATTGACTTAGAGTTTTGTTTTATATTCACGTGGCTTAGCCATGCCTTGATGGGTATGACCCGTAAAAAGGTGGTTATAATTGGTGGTGGGATTGCTGGGTTGACGGTAGCTAATACACTGATTGAGGGGGCTAAGGACTTGGTAGAGGTTACGGTTATAACGAGGGATAGGCATTATGTTGGTGGTCCTACGAGACCGTTGTTATTAACTAATGAGGAGGAGTATGGCAGGATCATTAGGGGTTATGAGGAGGTTGGTTTGAAGGGCGTTAATGTGGTTACTGGCGACGTGGTCGGTATAGACCCAGGTAATAGAGTTGTTAATTACACCGAGACCTTGCTCGGGAATAACGTGAAGAGCCTAGACTATGACTACCTAGTACTGGCACCCGGCGTGGTCTTTGATGGGTCGTCAATAAACGGCTACGATAAGTATTGGTACATGAACACTAATGTTTATGACCCAGGTAGGATCCACGTGCTCAAGAATAGGGTGTGGAGCATGAACGAGGGCACGGTAATAGTGTACGCACCAAAGGCTCCCTATCGCTGCGCCCCTGCACCGACTGAGACTGCGTTGCTTATTCACACGATACTTAAGTACAGGGGTGTTAGGGATAAGGTTAGGATAATACACATCGATGCCAATGATAAGACACAACCACCAGTTATTGCTGATGTTGTTAAGGCGATTTATGATAAGGCAGGTATTGAGCTAGTCACGAACCAAGAAATCGTTGAGATGAATGATAAGGAAGTAATAACGAGAAGCGGTGAGAGGTATAGGTACGACCTACTGGCAATGCTTGAACCTAACAGGGTTCCATCATTCATTAGGGATGCTGGCCTAGGCACTGATTGGGTTGAGATTAGGTCACCAACAGACCTGAGAAGTCCTAAGTTTGATGATGTACTTGCCGCCGGCGATACGGCGAAACTGCCATATCCAAAGAACCAGGAGATCGCCCTAGAGAGCGCATTATTCGCCACCAATAAGATCCTGGAGGACCTCGGCAGCAATGAGAGGGTGTCTGTGCAGTATGCATTCGTTGGTTGGGCTTATGTCGGTAATATTGAAGGTAAGTTGGAGACCATAAGTGTTCAATTCGGCTTTGACTACACGCAACAGCCACCAAAACCGAGTAAGGACCCTGAGCCGAAGAGGGATTACACGGTGCAGAAGGATCGTTGGATGCAGACGTACTTAAGAAGATTGTTTGGCTACTGAGCAGCATTTACTTATTAATGCCTTAAATTTATCATTCTCGAGTATCATCAAGTAAGCATCCTCACCGTCATTGTAATAGCTCCTTAATACGTCGCGCACGTCGAAGCCAAGCTTCCTGTAAAGGGTTATGGCCGGTGTGTTTGATACCCTAACCTCGAGTATCACGTGATCAATGCCCCTCTCAGCCATTGAGCATATTGACTGGCACATTAATGTGTTACCGATGCCCATCCTCCTATAGTTCCTGAGGACTCCAACGGATATCACGTGACCCCTACCAAGGCCCTCTATGCATGATATTATGTAGCCCACGGGCTTACCATCCATGAATGCTATGTAGGAGTAATTTGTGCAGTTTCTGCACAACCAATTAATGAAACCTAGGGTATACTGCTCACTTGGCTTGAATATCTCTCTCTCAAGACTTACTATTATGTCCATGTCATCGTCTGGATCACACCTCCGTAGTTCAAAGCCACCTTTCATTTAATCATAAACCTGGAAAAGTAATTTAATAATATGCTTTACCACCTATTAAATGGTCGCTAGGATACTCGCCACAGCAGACATTCACTCGCCAAAGTACTTCCCAAGGTTTAGGGAGTCTATTAAGGATATTGGCAGGTTCGATGCCGTGCTCATAGCAGGTGACCTAATGGAGGAGGGGAAGATTGAGGGATTGAAAATATTAATCAACGAACTAAAGAAACTAAGTGACACAATAATTGCTGTACCAGGCAATGAGGAATACGATGAGGTCATGCCGAAGGCCAGAGAACTCGGTGTCATTAAGTGGCTTGATGATGACGTGATTAAATTAACGATAAATGACGTGGCACTCAGGATAATCGGTTCAAAGGGATCCCTGGAGAGACCAACAACGTGGCAATTAAAGCACATACCTCACATAGCGGATACGTATAGGCGCAGGGTTGAGTGGCTTAAGAAAACCATTAACTCATCGAGGGAATTAACAATCCTACTAATACACTATGCACCAACGTTTAAGACCCTCCAGGGTGAGGACCCAAGGATTTGGCCGAGTCTTGGGGTTAGGGATTTAGAGAATGCAATCTTTAGTAATAATGTTATTGCAATACATGGTCATGCCCACAATTCCGTGACTAGGTGCGTTAAGTCCGGTAATTCCTATATAATTAATGCCGCGTTCACAAACATTTGGAAGCCAATAATACTCGAGGTTAGTAATGAGGGGTTAAGTTCGATAAGCATTAATTGCCAGGAGATTAAGCATGAGAGGAGCGGTGGACCATCAATACTTGATTTCATGAAGTAATTACTTAATAATTCCTTAACCATGACCTCAGTAAATGCGGAGACCAGTCAGTGCTAGTGGCCTGGTGGTTTACCTCGGTATAGCGGTATACATCGTGCTGATGTCATACTATACATTATTGAAATACCTAACCTTCCATACCCATGCCGCAGACCTTGGCGTCTTCGCCCAGGCATTGGCGTCAACGTTGTACTACCATAGGCTGCTTTATGAGAGCGTTGACGTGGCGATAATACCGAGGCCAGGGCCAATAGGCTATAGCTTCCTGGACGTCCACTTCTCACCAACGCTATTCCTATTCCTGCCCATATACGCGGTATACCCAAGCCCAGCCACGTTACTTGTGGCTCAAACAATACTCATAGCCCTCGGCGCACTGCCGATTTACTGGTTAGGTAAATACTTGGGTAGGGATTGGTTAGGCGCCTTCTTTGCAATCATCTACCTAGTGAACCCATTGGTCCAGGGTGTAAACTCCTTCGATTTCCACATGGAGGCCATATTCATGCCCCTGGCCCTATACTCAACGTACTTCCTAATAACGAGGAGGTGGAGAATTTACTACCCAATGTTACTACTTACGCTTGGTACCATCGAGTTTGCACCAATACCCATGACACTGCTTGGCCTGTATTACGTAATTATTAATGCCAGGAGAAGGCGTGAATTAATTCATGGTGTATTAACAATCGCGATATCAATGGTCGTCCTCCTAATCGCCCTATGGATGAAGACTGTTCTCAATCCACTCGGGCCAACAACGGCATCCCCACTCTCGGGCCTACCTGAGCAATACGCCTCATCATTTAGCTTCGGCATCCTTATTTCAGTCATTAAGGACCCATTATTGATACCGAGACTATACTCAATGCATGGCACTGAGAAGTTCCTATACTTCCTAGAGCTCTACGCACCAACGGCATTCACATCCTTCCTAGACCCGCTGGTCCTCCCATCGCTTACGTGGCCACTGGCATCCTTCTTAACGAACGATGTCATTTACTACAGCCCATTCTTCCAGTATAGTTCATTCTCAATACCGTTCATAATATTGTCGTCACTAATTGCCGTGTCGAAAACACACACCGAGCAGCAGAGGAGGTTAATGGCGTTAATACTGATCTCAACGTTAATAGTGCTCCTCGGCGTTAGCCCACTAATTCACTTTCAATATCAATTGACTAGGGTTGATTACGAAATTTGGAATGCATTGAGATTAATACCGAGTAACGCCACAGTGCTTGTCCAGAATAATTTATACCCACCATTCTCAAACAACATAAACGCCTACACACAGTGGTACCCATGGTTAAGGCCCGAGTACATAGTGGCTCAGCCGAACAGCCCCTGGTTCACTTGGTGGGGCACGCCGTATAATGAGTATGTGAATGCGGCATTAATGGAGGGCTATGGAGTATACATGGTGCTTGGAAACTCATTATTGGTCCTAAGGGCGAATTACACAGGCAAACCAGTAATATGCGAACCAGTCGCCCTAAACATAACGCCAAGTACAGTCTCATTAATCAATGGGCAGGCAATTAATGGCAAGATAGCCCACACATCCAATGAGCCGCCTGGGACTTGGTTCATGGTAAATGTGACATTACCACCAGGTCAGTACGACATAGTAATACAGTACTCATGGGTGGGTCCCGAATACTTAAGGCTGTTAAACATAACATTAGCATACATAAAAGTTAATGGGTATACAATAGACCTAACGATAGATAATAACGAATCATTAATCACAATATACAATAAGTATTACGGGAGTATTGCGATAACTGTGTATGCCAATTACGTGGTTAACACGACCATATACATAGAGAGGTTTATAATTAATGGGCCAGTTTGCAATTAGGAGAGTCTGAAGGGCTTTATGTCTATTATCTCGATTTCATCGCCAGGTCTAATCCCGTAGGCCTCCCTAACCTCCCTAGGAATAGTAAACTGCCTAGAGTCCGTGTGCCTAGTCCTCAGTAACTTAACGCCCTTAACAGTAATTAGGATCCCATTGTATGAGACAGTAATGACCGCATACTTAAGCCCAGAAATACCTAAAACCCTAACTAAATTCGCTGGTATCAAGACCTGGTTATTCAGGTAAACCCTAACCCTATATGGTAACTTAGTAACCCTATAACCTGGCGCACCACGCCTCTGCCTCAATTCTTGACCATCCATTACAAAACCAAACCCCAGGGAAGTATAAAAAATTAATGTTTAATAGAAAGAGAAAACCAGCCGAGAAGCAGTCATGACTTGCAACTCAATGCATGATCGTAATAACCCGATACATTAACCACGAAGCCAAAGGTTGGGATATTGAAAATCCCAG
>ERZ1669251.320-NODE-320-length-13036-cov-5.068485_pt1 | contig 13036 bp, 10 predicted proteins | sample MGYA00579294_ERZ1669251 | MGnify/ENA primary metagenome ERZ1669251 (study PRJEB41166, sample SAMN08046056) | hot springs metagenome | biome: hot spring; feature: acid hot spring; material: thermophilic sediment; isolation source: thermophilic sediment from acid...
AGGAGTCCGTCTCGTGGGCTCGGAGATGTGTATAAGAGACAGTTCTACTTATTACTCCCTCTCTAGCGTTGCTACACCTAACTACACATATCCGCCTTACGGCTGGCCACTCTCAGCAAACATAACTGTCAAAAACAGTCAACCGGTAACCTTCTGCTCTTCCTCCTCATGCACCTATTGGCCAAACAACCTTCCTAGCAGCTACCATGGCGGCTATTCCCCAATAGGGCCTGAGATTTCATCGAGCTTTGTTGTGCCACAGCTAGGGTTCTCAGTCAACTACAACTCCACAGTAGACCTTATAATGAAGAAAACTCCACTCCCGCAAAGCATATGGAGCCAAATCAAAAACGCGCTATGCACAATAGGAAGCTGGCTTGGCTTGAGTTCCTGCTCGACTCCCAAATCACCACAATATAACGAGCTTGTGCTCAACGCACGGGTGAACGTGCAGAACTATACCAAGCTGTTCCAGGGCCAGCCTCCTTACCATTGCTATGTTGACAACAACGAGTACAGCAGCAGTAACAACAACGGCGTATGCAGCGAACTAGATCAACTAAAGTATATGCTGCCTCCTGTCTATACTGTCTCCAACCCATTCCGCTATGTAGAGAACGTGGGCGCAACACAGCTAATAACACTTCCTGGCTTTCTCAATTCTTTCCAAAGCTCGCCTAGCATGGGGCCTGCCTATTATAACAAAGGCCCGCCTTCATTAAGCATACAATATACCAATGTGCCATATGGCGAAACAGACCAAATATTTTCCACTGCTTCATCCTCTAGCGACCAAGTAGAGCTTCTAATAGGAGGCAATGTTGTAGCTAGCGGCACTGGGTCTGTAGTATATACCGTTTGCTCTTCTCCTGATACATGCATAGCTCCTGGCACAGCAACAGTAGAGGCGAATGACATAACTACAGACCAGCATACAAAAACCACCATAACAGTAAACACCAACCCTGTGATAATGCCTTCGATTACTAGCGTGAGCGTGGAATATCAACAAGGCAGCCCGATTTGCATATCGGCATCGCCAGTGATAACTGCAAACACTCCTTACCAGCCAGCTCCTATAACCTTGCAGATTGAAGGAGTGCCTAACGCATATAACAGCGTGAACCAAGGGCCAGTGAGCTTGAACCTTATGGATTACTGCTCTGAGCTGCAGCCTGGCACAACCTACACAGTCATTGCAAGCTCTTCTGGAAATTCCTCTATAGGCTACGTTGAAGTAAGCGGCCAGGCAACTGGCGTGCCTATGATTTCTACAAACCTCGAAACTTGGATAAACGGCGAGCTTCTGGTTCCATACTCTTATACTTACTCCTTTGCCCAAAGCTGGGGTCCGGCGCAGTTCGAATATGCTGAAGCACAAAATGCAATAACAGGCCAGTGGGTTACACTAGACGAGTGCAACCCACCAAGCTATCTTTCTCCCTCTTACACGCAGCCACAAACTCCATCGCCTCAGTCCTCAACGCAAAAAATCTACACCTTTGCGCTTACAAATGCAAACTCAAATCACTTTGAAACAGTATTAGAAAACGCAGGCACATACCTGAATGACGTCTACACGCAGAAGCTTTACATTCCTAATCTCACCTCGACGATAGTGCCTCCTTACCTCTTCTATGAAATAGAAAACAACAGGATGTTCGGCTATGTGCGTGCCAACATTACCAACTGCGACACGATTACAAGCACATTTGAGGACTGCTCGCAAAACAAGCAGACAGAATTGAATCGTTTGCAAACCCAGCAATACCAGATAGTCCAGTATTATTATGAAAAGCCAAGCCCGGAAGCCACAATCAAGCTATTCAACCAGTACCAAATAGTAATGCCTGCCTATCAGACAATCGAAACCAGCGGCGTTTACAACTTAATGCCAAATGCCAAAGCTTCTCTTAACTATAACTACCTGCAAGAGTTTGGAGAAGTGCCGCTGTTTGATTTCTATCAACAGGTAAGCTCAATAAGCAACCTAACACTCAACCTCAACAATTATCTTGGATTTCATCTTATAAACTTCTTATTCAACGACAGGTTCAACAACACAATTTATACGCCTATGGCCATTGATTTGGCGAACCCTGTAGTGATTACGCTTTCCACGAACCCGCAAGTTTCTTCTACAAACTTCAACCAAACATTAATTCAAATTACAGGGTCTGCGTATGTGCCACCATTTGGAATAGCGGGCGGGCAGGGCCAGCCTTTGGCAAATCAGCCTATATACCTCTATTATGACAGAGATATCAACTTTGTCGGCTACAACGCAATTATCAATCCTGTTAACGCCATATTGTGCGCCTACGCCTACAATGCGCCTGCAATAGGCACAGTTGCTACGCCAAGCCAGCAACCTGGTTGCGAACTCTCAAATCCTGAATGGCTCGGACTTACAGCGAATGCAAACACTATCACCTATGCACCGTCTTTTAATGCACTTGGAGAATGCAACCCTCCACCAAGCAGCATGTATGCGCAAAACTACAAGGCGTGTAATATCTATGCTAATCCAGATTGTGGCTATACGCCGTTAGGCAGCAGGATGTATTGCGTGCCTATCTATCCAAACGGCACTGGCGTATGCACCTCGCAGCTCGGCCTGTTCGCCATAGCAACAACAAATGCAAACGGCGATTTCTCAGCCAATGTGATAGCTTGCGGAGGCGGATCCTCGCTTGGCAACGCGCAGATAATAGCAGTTTATTACGGCACACCTATGGAGCCTTTGCAGGCAGAAGTTTTGCCGTTGCCTTTGCAGGCAAACGCTGTCAATTTGGCAAGCCCATACCCTAATCCATTAACGGTCAACGAGCTCAACTACTACTATGCGCCAAACACCTCCTATGCCACAGTTCAGATAGGCGAATACTATCTTACTTTTGGCGACGTAAGCGGCATTTTGGGTGCTGGAATCGTTGCAGCCATATTGGCATATTTCCTCTACAGAAAAAGATAATGCTCCGACCGGGATTTGAACCCGGGTCTAAGCCTCGAGAGGGCTTTATCCTTGACCACTAGACGATCGGAGCTACAGGCAGAGAATTAAATACTTGTATAAATATTAAATTTAGTATTTTTTAGACTTTGCTTAGATGTTTGCATGCTCTGCGAAAAATACGCACCTGCCTCGCTCAATAGCATAGTCGGCAATAGGCAGGCGATTGAAGCTTTGAAAAGATTCGGAGAGGAAATACTGCAAGGCAAGATTCCTAAGCCCATCATGATCTATGGACCAAGTGGAGTGGGCAAGACGACCTCGGCAATAGCACTTGCATCAACCTACGGCTTTGGCATTTTGCTTCTTGCAGCAAGCGACTACAGGGATGCAGACACGCTTAACAGAAAGCTTCTTCCCGCTACGCAGTCAAGGGGTCTTTTTGCAAAGACAAACCTCATAGTGTTCGATGAAATAGACGAGCTGTCAGAGAAGTTCGACAAGGGAGCCCAAGCCGCAATACTCAGCATGGTAAGGAGCAGCAAGCAGCCAATAATGTTTATAGCAAACGATTATTGGAGCCAAAAGATCTCATTCCTTAGACAGGCGGTGGTGCCTGTAGAGTTCAAGCAATTGAGCACAGAGGAGGTGCTGGGCTACATAACCAAGATAGCGCAGAAGGAGCACGCAAACATTGGCATGGATGTGCTCAGGGAAATTGCACTGCGCAGCAACGGCGACATGCGCGGAGCAATAAACGACCTAGAGTTTGCAATAAGCGGCAAAAGCAATTCGCTTGAAGCCTTGGGGATAAGAAACAGGAAATACGAAATATTCAAAGTGCTGGATTCCATATTTCTCTCAAGAAGCTTTGGCAAGGCCCTCGCCGCATTTGAAAACAGCGACGTAGAGTTTGAGATGCTGCTCAAGTGGATAGACGAGAACATACCCAACAGGTATGGCGCAGATGATGCAAGCAAAGCCTACGCGCTGCTTGCACATGCAAGCATGTATGAAAACAAGGCAAGCAGGCTGAGCTATTATGCGCTGAGAAAATATGCAAGCGTGCTTGCATCTGCAGGAGTGAGCGTATCTGCAAGCGGATATGTGACAAGGCTTAGAAGCTATTCCTTTCCCAAGCAGATAAAGCTGCTTAGCGAAACAAAGGAAAGCAGGCTAGCTGCAAGCTCGGCAATTGCCAAGCTCTCAAAGCGCATGCACGCAAGCTCTAGAAAGCTAAGGACAGAATTTCTGCCTTTCCTGAAGCTAATGCCAAAAGATGTTGCAGAGCCTTTGCTAGAGGCAATGGGGCTGAACAAAGAAGAAGCTGCAGGCTTGCGCTAGAAAGCTAGAAAAGCTCGAGCTCGAAAGCCATGGCAGGGGCTTGTACGCCAAAATTCTCAAGAACCTCTGGGTGCAGCTCGCCGTAGAAGCCTGCGTGCTTGCCGTCTAGCCATATGCTTGCACACCTTCCAGGTATGAACGATGCGTGGTCAAAGGGCTTTGTCTCGAGCTTCTTCCCCAAAAAGCTTGCAATGGCGCTTACCACACTGCTTAGCTCGTTAAAATCTATTGACGAATCAGAAATTATGCCTGCAAGGTCGTAAGCCTCTTTCACCTTGCCGGAGTCTAGGTAGAAGCACATGTCAAGCTCAAAAAGCCTGTGCGGCAGCTTGTCGTGCTGCGATTTGGACAGGCTCAAGAGCAAAGAGGGCAAAAGCCAGGTCCTCATCATCGTAATGGTAATGGCTTTGGCGTTCGCAAGCCTTATCTGCTTTGAATCGGGTTTTAGCCTCATCTTTGCATAGTTTGTTTCCTCGTTTGTAAGGTAGGAGCTCATCGTCTCGAAGAAGCCAAGCCCATTGAGCATATGCCTCAGCTCATCAGCTGTTTTCTGCCTCTCGCTTAAAGCGCCCTGCCTTATGCTCACAACAGGAATTGGCTGGATATAATCGTAGCCATATGCCACTGCAATATCCTCCACTATATCCTGGTCGTTTATTATGTCAGCCCTGTAGGCAGGCACAGTAAACCTTATGTTTCTTCCGACAAGCGCGGCCTGAATGCCCATCTTGTTTGCCAAGCTTATCACGTTGTTGAATGCAAGCCTTACTCCAAGCTCGTAGCTGAACCTTGAAAGAGGAACCGAAAGCTCCAGCGTTGACATGCTTGGCGTGGTGTATTGCCTGCCGTTCTTTTTTATGCTTACCTTGTATACCTTAGCTCCCATGTCTATCATGTTTGCAGCAACTATGTCTGCAGTCTTTTCCACAACAAAGCTGTTTGTTCCGGTTATGTCTACCAGCATGTCAGCAGTCTTTTCTGTTACCATAGTCCTTTCCGAGTTGAGGACAGGTATTAGGCTAAGTGTTCCTCTCTTGTCCTTAAGCGCGCAATAGTAATCGCCAACATTGCAAAGCTGCGCATAGGCTTTGCCCTTGCTGGTATTTTTCAGCACCTCGCTGTATCTCATCCTACCGCTACGCAGGGCGTCATACTCCTCGTCAGGGAAAGCGTCATAAGTCAAAGGCGGCTCTACTTTGCTAAGGTCGTGAAGGCCTATGGCAACGCGCTTCCTGTTCCTGCCATAGGTGATGGTAAGCTTCTCTGTAAAGTTGATAAGGTCTAGCAGGGAATCGCTGCTTAGCTCAAGCCCTTTCACAACCATTGCAGCGAAAAAAGGCCTTATCTTGGCAACGCGCCTGCCCACGCTTACCTCAAATCCCTGCAAAGGCTCCTCTACCTTGTATTCAAAAGAGCTCCTCTTGCCTGTAAAGTAGCGAATAGACCTCGCAAGGCCTACTGTGCTTATGAGGTCTGGCCTGTTTGCCTGGTACTCTACCTCTATGCTCTCCCTGCTTGCATTGTCCAATGTCATGCCCAATGAATCGAGAAGCTTTGAGAGCTCATCATCGCTAGGCTGATAGCCGAGAAGGCTATACAGGTATTTTCTTGAATGCGAGGATGTAGGCATAGTATCATCCTAAGCTGTATTTTCTTAGCCAGCCGAGGCTTGGATTGTACAAATGCGCTATGCTTCCTATAGACTTGTTCTCAGCAAGCGCTATCCTTTCTATGCCGAGCCCCCATGCAAGCACCCTTATGTTCTTGTGCCTGCTGCCTGTAACCTCTCTCCTTATTACCCCTGCGCCTCCCATCTCCAGCCATTCGTCTCCCAGCTTTGCATCCACCTCCACGCCAGGCTCTACGAACGGGAAGTATGAAGGCTTGAACTTAACCTCTATGCCCAAGGCTTTGTAAAGCTTTATCAATGTGTCAAAAAGCTCAGAAAGCGTAAGGTCCTTGCCTATTATTATGCCATCAGTCTGATAGAAGTCGGCCAGGTGCTTGTAGTCTATATTCTCGTTTCTGAAAACCCTGCCGATTGTGAACAGCTTTATGGGCAACGAATAAGCATTTGGGTTCTTGTTGAGGTCGTGCATTATCCTGTAGATAAACCTGCCGCTTACGCTTGTAGTGTGGGGTCTAAGCACAACCTGGCTTGCTATCTCTTCCTGCCACTTCAAGTGCCAGCTGCGCTCATGAACCCTGCCTATGTGGTTTGCAAGCTCCTTTTCTTCGAGCTCTGCATGGCTAGGGCTTTCCACAAAGAAGGTGTCTTGCACATCCCTTGCAGGATGGTCCTGCGGCACAAAAAGGTAGTCAAAAACCCAGAATGCAGGCTCTACTATGGGCCCTTCTACCTCCTCAAAACCCATACCAAGATAGGCAAGCCTTATCCTGTTTATTATTCTTCTGAGCAAATGCTCTCTAGCAGGGCTTGCCGGCTCCACCTTTGCAGAGAGGTTGTATGGAGCAAAAGTCTTGCCGCGCCATGAGCCCTCTTTGAGCATTGAGCTTGTAAGCTGGACTATCTCTGCAGAGCCCTGCGAAGCCATGGCCTTGCCTTGCTCCGTCAGCTCAACGATCTCTATTTCCCTTCTTTCAGACACGCTGACAAGGTGCCTTGATACTAGCTCTTTTATTGCATCGGGCATGCTCTGCTTCAGCTCAGAAAAAGCACCGGCATTTTTAGCCAATTGCCTAAGAGCCTCGCCTGCTTGTATAGGCTCCCTCTTTGCCAGCACAAGCCTGCCATTTTCTAGCTTTGCCAAGCCTTTGGCTTTAAGCCATTGCAAGCCAAGCTGGTCCTCTTTTGTTTTTAGCTCGCCCAAAGCCAAGCTGCCACTGCTTTCAAGCCTCTGCATGAGCCTTTCTTCTGGCAAGCCTTGCTTAGCGTACGCCATGCCTTCTTCACTTATCTGCACTATCTCTTGCTTGCTCTCCTTTACCTTCACCGCTCCCTTCTCTTTCAAGCTGTTTATCGCCCAATTTAAAGAGTCTTTACTTAGGCCTGACTTTTTGAGAAGCTCTTCATATGAAAGCCTGCCATTGGCAGAGATCAGTGCTTTAAGTACATTTACTTCGTGCTTGTGTAGCAAGTTATCTACCATGCATAATTCTATACACTGCGAGCGCTATGCCTGCAACTACTATAATGAGGAAGGCAATCACAGCCGGCCTGTGCCTGTAGTACACATTAGAGAAGAACCTTGTGACTTCTTGCTGCAGCGATTCTACGACCACATAGGAGAACTGGAACTTGTTGAGGGGCTCGGCCTCAAACCAAGAAAACTGCGTAGAGTTGGCGTAGTTGTCTACAGGGTAATCAGGCAAAGGATAAATGGGCATGAGCACCTTAGCACCTGTAGGAAGGAAAAAGTTCAGGGTTGCGTTTTGGAATAGGGCCTCGCCACTTGCTGTATGCTGAAAGTTGAAGCAGGAATCATTGAAAGTATATTCAAACTTTCTCGGCGCTATCTCCTTCACACTGGTAACGTTTTCAGCTACATAATACATGCTTATTGTTGCCACCGCGCCATTTCCCTGCATGATCGCAGGTCCTGGCAATAAAGTAAAATTCTTGATGCTTGACCTTGGGTTGAAGATGTGCTCTACGAGCAGGTTTGTATTTAGCACTTTTTGCCAAATGCTCAGCGTCTGGTTTACTGCAGCCCTGTCCTGCATGTAGCTCTGGATCGAAGAGTTGCTTATGAAGAACTGCAAACTCTCAACGACCTTTGCAGATGTGGAGTTGGAAAGATAGACATTTACAGTCAAGTGCGTGACGTTGAAATAGGCGAAGCTTCTTGCAATAATAAGTCCAAATGCCAAGAGCAAAAGCAATTTTTGTGCACGCATCGGATATTATTCCAAAATCAAGATTAATAAACTTATTATGCTAATGCGCAGATAGGATCCTGACATTTACATATTATCACTCTCGTTAATTGCGATAACATCCCCCACTCATGTCATTACCTCACATACCTACAAGGTAAACAATGAGGCACGAGAACGCAAAGATCGTGACCTTCGCAATGCCTACAAACCTGTTTCTTACAAGACCAAACACCTCCTTCGGCCTTGAAAATAGCATTTCAACTGCTCATCTTTTGCCATAAGATCGGCCTTTTAGCAGTTTGAACTTGCAGATGCCCACTCTCTACAGGGGGCTTGCCGTCAAAAGAGAGAAAGAGCTCGCTGTATGGATTGTAGTTAACGACGAAAAAGATTTATAATGTGTCAGGACCCTAACAACAAGATTAATAAAGTATAGAGAGAAATATTTATGCAATTTCTGTGGCGTGTTTTTATGAATAACGACAAGCTACTTGCCTTGATACGTGTCAGAGGGACTGTTGGAGTTAGAAAGGACATTGCTGAGACCCTGAAAAGGCTGAGGCTTCCCCATGTAAACAACCTTTCGCTTGTCTTTCCAACACCAGCCAATATTGGAATGATAAAGAAATGCATGAACTACATAACCTATGGTGAGATAAGCCAAGAGACGCTTTCTAAGCTTTTGGAGAAAAAGGAAATAAAGCTTGGTAAAGAAGACATCGACGCTCTGCTTGCTGGAAAGAAGAAAGCAAGCGAGCTCATGCCATTACCTATAAGGCTAAGACCTCCAAAGCACGGCTATGAAGGCATAAAGAAACATTTCAAAGAAGGAGGTGCGCTCGGCTACAGGGGAGCTGAGATAAACAAGCTGATAAATAGGATGGTGTGATTATGGTATTGAGAATAAAGAAAAAATCTAGGAAGTACCTTGGCAACAGAAGATGGGGAGCAGGAAACATAAAGAACAACAGGGGGGCTGGAGACAGAGGTGGCGTAGGAAGGGGCGGGGTTAAGCACAAGTTTACCTATATTGTTGTATACGAAAGGGAGAGGATAAGAAGCAAGGGCTTCTTCCACCTTAAGAAAAAGATGAAGGAGATAAACCTCGGAAGCATAGACAACCAGCTCAAAAAGCTGCAAACCCAAGGTGGCAAGCCTACTGTTGAGCTTACCGGCTTTAAGATTCTTGGCAGTGGCAAGCTGACAATCCCTGCAATAATAAAGGCCAGTGCCTTCTCAAAGGGCGCAGAAGAAAAGATAAAGAAGGCAGGCGGCGAGGCAATAGTCGTGACCAAAGCTACAGAGACAGGAAGGGGATTGGGAAGCAGTAAGGCAACAAATGCCGATGCAAGCACTGCACAAGTGAGCCAAAAGCCTGGGCCGCAGTAAGGTGGAATGTTGAAGATTGCTTTCTATTCTGACACCTATCTACCTGCTGTTGATGGAGTCGTAACGTCAATGCTCAATTTCAAGAAAGAGCTTGAAAGAAGAGGCCATAAGGTCTTTATCTTTGCCCCGGGCACAATCGCCGATAAGAAAAAATATGAGCGCAATGACGTTTTCATACACACGGGCATAAAGTTTAAGCCTTACCCGCAGTACAGCGTTGCGCTTTTTCCCTACCATTCCATACTTAAGCTAAAAAGGCTAGGAGTAGACCTGATACACGCCCAAACGCCGTTCGCACTGGGTTTTAATGGCTTGCTTGCTTCGAAGATCGGCGGCTATCCTTTAGTAGGCTCCTTCCATACAATGCTGAACGACAGCTCAGTATCGGTCTATCTGCCTAAAAACTTCAAAAGCTTCTACAAGAAATACATGTGGACATATGCCAAATTTTTCTACAGAAGATGCGATGCGGTAATAGCGCCAAGCAACAGCGTAAAGGCAATGCTCGAAAGAAGGAAGATCAAAAATGTCTTTACAGTACCAAACGGCATAGACACAAAAACGTTCAATACCAAGGTAGATCCAGAAAAGGCGATAAAGGCGTTTGGCCTTGACACCAGCAGGAAGATTGTGCTTTATGTAGGAAGGGTAAGCAAGGAAAAGAGCATTGACGTATTGCTAAAGGCGATGGCAAAGATAACGAAAAAGAGGGAAGACGTTGAGTTAGTCATAGGAGGTACTGGCCCTATGCTAGATAGAATGAAAGCATTAGCAAAGAGGCTTGGCCTTGACGGCAAAGTAAAGTTCTTAGGCTTTGTCCGACAAGATCTTTTGCCAAGCTTGTATGCTGCAAGCACAGTGTTTTGCTTGCCTTCAGACTTCGAGACCCAGGGAATTGTGTGCCTGGAGGCCATGGCTACAGGCAAGCCAGTAGTAACTGCCAACACGCAAGTAATGAAGGAGTTTGTAAAGAGGGGCAAGAACGGCGAGCTCTTTGCTCCAGGCAATTACCTTGACTGCTCAAGGAAAATAGAAATAGTTTTAAATAATAGTGATGCATATAAAAAAGAGGCAGTTTCTACTGCTAAACAATTCTCACTTGAGAATACTACTAACATGCTTATCGATGTTTACAAAGACGTACTAGGGCGATTTACTGAATATCAACAATAAAGAAGAGACAGGAAAGGACAACAGCCAGAAGGTGCAGCCTGCAGAGCCTAAGCCTGCAATACAGATGCAAGCCCAGGCTCAAGCTGCAAGCTCCCAAGCCCATAATGAGCAGCAGGACCCAAAGGCCTTGCTGAAAAACGAGCTGGAGCAGGCATTCACAAAAAGAAAGGAGCTAATAAGCCAGCTGAACAAGCTAAGGCACAGGCTGGCATACAAGAAAAGCGAGAGCGAAGCTCTGAAGAAGCTTGTCGAGCTCAACGACAAATACAAAAACATAGGCAGGCTTAAGCACGCAAAGGAGGTGCTTGAATTCAAGATAGCTACAGAGGCAAGAACCCTGGAGGACGAGAAGGCGTTGCTAAGGAGGCTTGGCGAGGTAGAGTCCCAGCTCAAAGAAGCTTTGGAATCGCAAAGGCTGAGAAACAAGGCCCAGCTTGTCGACAAGGACATTGAGGAATTGCAGAAGAGCATAGAGAGCCTGGACAAAAGCGTTGCTGAAGCTGATGCAAAAATAAACGAGCTAAAGCAGAAGCTCGGCATGTTCGTAAAGAAGGAAAGAAAGAAGCCTGCGCCGGTAGTGCAGCAGAGCATAAGCCTAGAGGACGTTGCTGTGATAAAGAAGAAAAAGAGCAAAGACAATACCAATCAGAATCCAAACAATGCTAATTCTAATGGTGCTTGATTGAAGATTACTTTTTATGGAGGAGCTGGAGAAGTAGGAAGAAGCTGTATAAGGGTAGACGGCAAGGAAACAACCATTCTTCTTGATGCAGGCGTGAAGCTTGCGCAACAGAACGAAATGCCGCTGCTGGGCAAAGAGGGCTTTGGCGACATAGATGCGGTAGTGGTGACGCATGCGCACCTTGACCACTGCGGCTACCTGCCACATATGTACTCCCAAGGCTTTACAGGGAATGTCTATGCAACAAAGCCTACGCTAGAGCTGGCTAATGTGATAATAAGCGATTACCTTAGGTTATCAAAGCCAAAAGATGTTAGCAAGCATGGCACAGAGGAGATGGTTAGGCACCACAGGTTCCTTGATTATTTCAAAAGCTATCGAATAGGCGACTTTGAGGTCAAGCTCTATCCTGCCGGGCACATACTGGGCAGCGCCATGGTAGAGTTAAAGGACACCGCTACAGGCGAAAGCCTTCTCTATACTGGTGATTTCAACATGAGAAGCACAAGGCTTCTAGACCCGGCATACACAGAGCACCTAAAGGCAGATACCCTGATAACGGAAAGCACCTATGGCGGCGATGCAGATGTATTTCCGCCGCAGCGTGAGGTGCTAAACGGATTCATAAGCAGCATAAAAGAGACCATACTTACAGGTGGCAAGGCTCTAATACCGAGCTTTGCAGTAGGCAGGGCGCAAGAGGTTCTTTTCATACTAAACGACTATATGCGCTCTGGCATATTGCCGCAAACAAACATATACATAGATGGCATGATAAACAAGGCCATGCGCATATACAGGCATAATGTAATATACTGCAGGGACGAGATCCAGAAGCAGATACTGATGAGCGAAGATGACCCATTCAAGAGTAAGTTTTTCCACGTTGTAAAAGGCAGGCAAGAAAGAGGAAAGATAGCAAGCGGAAATGAGTCAAGCATAGTGGTTACGACCAGCGGCATGCTCAAGGGCGGGCCGATTGTAAAGTACCTGCAGAGAAGCGCTGGCGATCCCAATAGCAAGCTCATCTTTGTAGGTTACCAAGCGCCTGATACGCCTGGTAGAAAAATACTTGATGGCGAAAGAACTATAGAGCTTGATGGCAAGCAGGTAAAGATAGAATTGAAAGTAGAGCAGTACAGGCTTTCAGCCCACGCCGACAGGCAGTCACTCATGCGCATGATCAGCAGGATTGAAGGGCTAAAGAATGTGGTCATAGTCCACGGAGAGCCTCAGAAAATAGTAGAGTTTTCAAAGGCAGTTGACAAAAAATACAAGGTATATACGCCTTCGCTTGGAAGCAGCATAGAGCTGTAGCTAGAATCTTATTGAGAAATCAGCAAAGCCTTCTTCATCTGCTGCTTCTTTTTCTACTGCTTCGACATAAGCCCCGTTTGAAGAATAATTTTCAAGCTCCTTCTCAAATGCCTTCAGCGTGTCTGCAGAGGCTTGGGCAACAATCTCTACTTCGCCGTTTGGCATGTTCCTTACAAACCCCTTAACGCCGTACTGCCTAGCTAGCCTAGCTACAAAGCTCCTATAGCCTACTCCTTGGACCCTGCCTTTAATCCGGTATTTGAAAGCAGGCATAGAAACACCAATGCGACCGCCGGGATTTGAACCCGGGTCTTTGGCTTGGAAGGCCAAAGTCCTAC
>ERZ1669251.322-NODE-322-length-12961-cov-4.042926_pt1 | contig 12961 bp, 12 predicted proteins | sample MGYA00579294_ERZ1669251 | MGnify/ENA primary metagenome ERZ1669251 (study PRJEB41166, sample SAMN08046056) | hot springs metagenome | biome: hot spring; feature: acid hot spring; material: thermophilic sediment; isolation source: thermophilic sediment from acid...
CAGGAGCCTGTTGCTTTTCTATCTTTATCTCTTCCCTCCCTTCAAAAGTGCTAAGCTTTTTCAAAGCATCATCATAACTGTATCCATTTACTATCCCTTTGCTTATAACAGAGCCCATGTCTATCTCAACGACATTACTACTCTTTCCTATGCTGTCTACCTCTTCAATGATTTTTGGATCTTGCAGCTCTGCATACTCCAATTTCACACCTTCTTAAACATCTCGCTTGAGTAGGGCATATCCTTGTTCACAATCTCAAGCACACTATTCTTATCCTTGTAATAGTTCGCAATAACATAGCCGGTTGCATCTACATCGAAGACTTTGTTCTTTACAAGCCATTCAAGTATTTTCCTCTTCTCTTCTATTTCGTCGAGCATCTCATTCCTTGTATATCCGCCGTAGAGCATTATCGTATCCGCAAGCCTGGCCATCTCCCCTATCTGCATAAATGTATCCTGCCTCGAATTCCACCTATACAAGACCGTAGCATCGCCATTCCTGTTTATCTCGCCGAATTCTAGAACCCTTCTTATGCCCAGCCTCCTATGCCTGAAGAGCGTCACTATGCCTCCTATTGCGTTTATCATGAGCTTTGGCACGTCTATAGGGGGATTTGTCATTCTTATTATCGTGTCCTGCGTATCATCTGCGTGCACAGTGCCGTATACAGAATGGCCTGTGTGTATAGCCTCAAACAGCGTCTCTGCATCACTCTTTGTCCTAATCTCTCCGACAAGCATTATGTCTGGCCTCTGCCTTAGGGCATTTATCATAAGGTTGTAGAGTGTTATCTCACCCTTGCCTTCTGGATTGGGCTGCCTTGTAACCATAGGGATCCAGTGGAGGAACTCCGGAAGTGTGAGCTCTCTCGTCTCCTCAACAGAGATTATTCTCCTGTTTGGTGGCATGAATATGCTCATCGCATTCAGGAAGCTTGTCTTTCCGCTCGCTGTGCCTCCGGAAATAAGCATGCTTACCTCGTTTTGTATGCTCAGCCATGTGAGTGCAGCAAGATAGCTTGATATTGTCCCGTTTGCTATAAGTGCAGGCATCGTCCAAGGGTTCTTGCCAAATTTTCTTATTGTTATTGTATTTCCTTTCTGCGATATTGGATAGAGGGTTGCGTTTACTCTCGACCCATCAGGCAATTCTGCATCCATGAGCGGGGCAAGGTTTGTTATTTGCCTTCCAACACGCCTTCCTATCTGCTCCGCATCATCATAAATTATCTCCTCGCTGGGTATCATGAGGTTTGTTTTGCACCAGCCGTATTTCTTGTGGAAGACCCATACAGGCTCCTTCGAAGTATTTACAGCTATCTCTTCAAGGTTGTCGTCTGCAAGGGGCGCCTCCAAATCCCCAAGCCCAAGCATTATATTGATTATATAGGCGATGAGGGCTTTCTTTACCTCCCTGTCTGTGCCTGGAAGATACTTGTCTATGATTACATTTGATGCTTCTATGTACTTGTTGGTGAGCTCGGCAAGGTATTCCTTGTCCTCTATCCTTGTGGGATCAATAGGAACGAGCGATAAGAGCTCCTGCCTCTCTGAAATCAGAAGTATCTTTGTAGCGTCGCCTATGCCTGGCATGGTTACTTCATAAATAGGAACAAAATCTCCTTTTTCAACTATCCTTATACTTACCTTTAATCCGTGGGCATCAAGCTCATACGAGTCATAAACCTTTTCGCTCTCTACCATATACTCACTTTATCTCTCCCAAATTATCGTTCGCCTCTGAGAGCTTCTTGTCTATCTCATTTAAGTCCTTCCTTACACCACTAGCTTTATTTTCCATTTCATCCAGCTTTTTTGAACTACTTACAATATCCTCTTTTGAGAGTGCGTCAATCGCTTTTGCCTCTGCAAGTATTTTGTTAAGTTCATCTTCCAGCGGTCCTTTCGCCTTGTTAACCTCTTCGATTACCTTCTCTACCTGCCTAAGCGTATCATCTATCTTTGTTATGTCGCCAAGGTTTTTCTTAAGGTCTTCGACTTTTTCCCTAAGCCCAAGATATTTTGTCTCTATAAGAGCTGAGTACTTGTCTATCTCCTCCTTGTCCTTGCTTACCTCATCGATAATCTTCTTGCTTTCACTTTCGAGTCTATTCCTTAATTCAATAGCTTTTTTCTTGTATTCAGCGCTTATCCTTTTGTCTTCATCTAGCGCCTTCTTGTTCGAGGAAATAACTTCATTTATTACAGAGATCTCATCCCTTATACTATCTGCAAGCTTCCTCTCGCTTTTTTCAAGTTCTTCAAAGGCTCTTTTCCTGTTTGCTTCCTCATCTTCAAGCATCTTCCTCATAAGCTCTATCTTATTGTACATATCCTCAATCACTTTCTCTGCATTCGCAGTATCTAGCTGGAAGTGCTCTATGGCAGAGGATCTTTCTCTCAAGCCTTCTATCTCCTTCTCAAGCCTTTTGGCTATCTCATCTATCTCTTTTTTCTTCTCCTTGACCTCATTGTACCTTTTGTCTGCAACGCTCGACATCTTGTAGAGCTCGTCAAGGTCGTCTTTAAGCGGACCTACCTTCTTTTTAAAAATCTCCTTGCCCTGCTGTATAAATTTGGTCAGCTCCTCAGTCCTTTGGTTAAGCTGGTTTATCGCATTGAGCTGCGCATTCACCTCATTTATCAGGCTCTCTTTTTTTATCTCAATGCCATGCTGTATCTCGGTTACGCCTTCCTTTGTCACTGCGAGAGGAGCAACATACATCTTCGCTGCCCTATAGTTTATCTTTACAATGTTCGATTTCTCCAATATATTGGACCATTCCTCTATTAGTGTCTCGCTTACTCCGAGAGCTTTGGCTAAAGTAGAAGCGTCTGTCTCGCCGTGCATTTTCAAGTACTCTACAAGGGCATCGATACTGGTCTTTGTAACAGGCTCATCAGGCATACAAACACTATTATTCTTAACAAATAAATATTAATAATCTTAACTTCTCACATGCTTCAATATAAAGCTACTAATCTCATCTCCTACAGCAATTTCTGGCATTATAAGATAGTTTATGCCTATCCTTTTCATCTTTGCAAGCTCGTCAAATCTTTTTATCCTAGAAGCTATCCTTATCTTCTTGTTTATCCTCTTTGCAGTAATAGCTGCGAGCGCATTTTTTATGCTTTCGTCGTTCAAAAGAATCAACACTGCTGCACGCCCTATGCCAGCATTTTCCAAAGAAAGTGCATTGGTGCTCTCCCCAACAAGCGCAAGCATCTTTTCGTTTATATAATTCTCGACATTCTTCTTAGAAGAATCGAGAACTACGAACTCGATTTTGTTCCTTTTTAGCTCTTGCGCCATCTCAAACGCTATGCTGTTTGCGGGTGTTACTATTATGTGGTTTCTGAGCTTTTTTACCTTGTTTTTTACAACCTCCTCCCTTATATTTATCTTACTAAGCAGCTGGTAGAAAAAGGAAGTAAGCAAAATAACTAATATAAGGTTGCCTATTACACCAAAGATGTTGCTAAGGTATGCAAACGGATTCGAAAGATCAGGTATTGTAAAATCAACTGGGAAGTCTGCTCCTATAAAAGTGAGCAGGTTCCAAACAAGCGCGATCCAAAGAGGATAGCCAAGCTTGAGTATAATGATTACTGATACAGAGTAAAGCGCAACATATGAAATTATGAGCGCTTTATGTATTGTTCTTAGTCTCATCTTTGCACACCCAAATGCTTTGCTATATACTCGCCTATGCTTATCCCTGCAAGGTACTCTGGCAGTACGCACATATCCACACCAGCCCTATACATCTTTGTCATCACTTCTTCCTTTGTCCCTCTTACAAGTATTTTTATCTCTTTGTTTAGCTTCCTTGCCTCTACAGCACCTATAAGGTTCTCTGCATCATTCTGCTTTACAAAAATGATCATCTTTGCCTTGTCTGCAGATGCGAGCTTGAGGCTTCGCATGCTGGAGCAGCCTCCTTCTATTACTGGTATATGCCTGTGGTGGAGATCCACTATAACCTCTTCATTGCTCTCTATCACTACTATCTTTGGCTTCTTCTTTGCGCCAAGAAGCTCTCCTATGAGCCTTTTGCTTAGCTCGTTGTAGCCACATATTATGATATGCCCCTTCATCCTTTTTGCATGCACCCTACTTATATACTTTTCTAGATTCGCAAAAGAGACCATATCTACAACGGCAGCTATTATGAAGCTCACCACCAATAGTTTTCCTATATTGTCTATAATTACTATGGAAAGCACTGTTGCGAATTTCTGGAAGTGGTAGGTGAGTGCAAGCTGCGCAAGATCCCACGTGGCTGCGCTGTTCGGGGCGTTGAAGAAGGTGTCAATGATATAATATGCGTCAAGGTAAGCATTGTTTGTTATAAGATAAAGTACAACTATAGAGAGTGCAATCAAAACTGTGCTTATTATAATTGAAGAAATTATTACATTCCAAGAGCTTTCGGAAAGTCTCTCCATCTAGAGCCCCTTGACTATTTCATTGAAAAGTTCATCGCTTGCCGATTTGTTTGGTGTAGCAACAAATTTTGCTCCAGCATCTGCAAGCTTTGTCTCGAAGAGCTCTTCGTTGGCCCTTGTCGCAATCAATATATTCTCATTCAGGCTCTTCGCTGTGATTACAGCGAAAAGGTTCTTTGCGTCATCGTCCATTGCTATTGCTATGGCCTTTGCACCTGTAATACCTGCTTCTTTGAGAGCCTTTGAAGTGGTGGCGTCCCCTTCTATTGCTGGTATGCCCCTCTCCTTAAGAAGCTCAACTTTTTTGTGGTCCATTTCTATTACAACAACATTTATCTTGTGCTCAAGCAGTATGTCAACAATTCGCTCTCCAACGATTCCATAGCCGCAAACAATAACATGGTCCTTGAACTCCATCTCATCGCCTATAGCTCCAGCCAGATTCGAACTGGCGTCAACGGGTCCAGAGCCCGTTATCCTTGACCACTAGACGATGGAGCTTTGATTATTAATACCACTTAAGCTTTATTAACTTTTCAATCAAAATACCCTTTATGCACTATTATATAAGGGAAAACATAATGCTTAGAAAGGAGTTAGAGGACATACTTATTGCAGATCTTGTACTCACTATTGCATTTGCATTGGTGATGGTAGGTGGTATAGAAAACATTGCGCCCCTGATTGGCACTTTCATCTACTTTCTGCCTATTTCTTTTGTCGCTGTCTCGCTCTCATTCGTGTTGCATGAGCTTATGCACAAGTTTACCGCAGAGAAATTCGGGGCAATTGCAGGATTCAGGACCTCTATGTACGGCCTCGCGATAACGCTTCTTACAAGCTTCTTCGGCTTCCTTATAGGCATACCTGGGGCTACAATGATATATACGCACAATTTTACAAAGAGGGAAGACGGCATAGTGTCTATTGCCGGGCCTCTGACAAATTTTGCAATCTTTATTATTTTCTTGTCCATAGGCTTGTTTGCATTTCCCAATTTTCTAGAGAACGTGACGCTCTCGCTTTCATCAAGCTATTATACTCTACCATATCTGCAAAACCTCATAAACATGGTCCTTTTCATAAGCATACTTCTTGCATTCTTCAACATGCTTCCCATATATCCTCTTGACGGCAGCAAGGTGCTCAGGTGGAACAAGCCCGTCTTCTTTGCCGTGATAATAATAATATTCGCCCTCTTTGCGCTCGTTGTGCCCATTTACTCTATAATGGTAGGCATGCTCTTCATGCTTGTCATTGCGTATATATTCTCTCTTTTTTATCGGGGTCTCTTTTGAAAGAGTATATATAAATTTATTTGCCCATAATAAAATGTAGCTTATTGTAGTGGTTAAATGCCCAATGGAATAGAGCTTACAGTTGCAGATGCGATAGTTACAGATTCTGGCAGAGGCATAGCTAGGATAGACTCTAAATCGAGGAAGTTGCTAGATGTTGTTTCCGGGGACATTATAGAGATAAAAGGAAAGATAAAATCTACAGCGGCAGTCGTATGGCAAGCGCATCCGAGCGATGAGGGGCTCGGATTCATAAGAATTGATGGATATATTAGGCAGAATGTAGGGGTAGGCATAGGGGACAAAGTCTTTGTCTCAAAAGCGGATGTGAAGGATGCAGACAGGGTAATAATTGCGCCTCCACCAGGTCAAAAGATGCCTATCTCTCCTGATTTTGGAGAATATGCAAAGAGGAAATGGGAGGGCAAGCCTATGACAAAGGGCGATGTAGTCCCAATACCTATGTTTGGCATTGTGTTTAATTTCTTGGTTGTGCAGGTCGTGCCGCACGGAATCGTAAGGGTAACAAAGGACACAGATTTTGTCGTAAAGGAAGAGCCTGTGTCTGAGTCGCTTGTAAAGATTGGGGAAGTGCACTATGAAGATATTGGTGGCCTTAAGAACGAGATACAGAAGATAAGGGAAATGGTAGAGCTGCCGATAAGGTATCCAGAGCTTTTCGAGAGGCTCGGCATAGAGCCGCCTAAAGGGGTATTGCTCTATGGTCCGCCAGGCACGGGCAAGACCCTCCTTGCCAAGGCAGTTGCTAATGAAAGCGATGCCAACTTTATCTCGATATCTGGGCCTGAGCTTGTAAGCAAGTTCGTTGGAGAGAGCGAGGAGAAGCTCAGGATGATTTTCAAGGAAGCAAACGAGAAGGCGCCAAGCATCATCTTCATGGATGAGATAGATGCGATAGCCCCGAAGAGGGAAGAGGCTACAAACGAGGTGGAGAGGCGCATGGTTTCGCAGCTCCTTACTCTTATGGACGGCATGTCAAAGCGCGGGCAAGTAATCGTGCTTGCAGCTACAAACAGGCCAGAAGCGATTGATCCAGCACTTAGAAGGCCTGGTAGGTTTGACAGGGAAATAGAGATAGGTGTTCCGGACAGGAATGCAAGGAAGGAAATACTGCAGATCCATACAAGGAACATGCCTTTGGCAAAGGATGTGGATTTAGATGAGCTTGCCAATATAACCCACGGTTATACGGGCGCTGACTTAAGTGCGCTTGTCAGAGAAGCAGCAATGGCTACGCTCAGATCGATACTTCCTACCATAATCGACAAGCAGCACATACCAAACGAGATATTAAATGAGCTTCAGGTCAAGAAAGAGCATTTCATGGAAGCACTCAGGAACATACAGCCAAGTGCTTTAAGGGAAGTATTTGTTGAAAGGCCGAATGTGCATTGGAATGATATTGGTGGGTTGCAGAAGGTGAAGGAAGAGCTTAAGGAAGCTGTTGAACTTCCTTTGAAGAGGCCAGAGGCGTTTGAGAAGATGGGTATAAGGCCTGTTAAGGGCGTGCTTCTTGTAGGCCCTCCTGGGGTTGGAAAGACTCTTCTTGCAAAAGCTGTAGCCACAGAAAGGGAGTCAAACTTCATTTCAATAAAAGGGCCTGAGGTTCTTAGCAAATATGTTGGGGAAAGCGAGAAAACAGTAAGGGAGATATTCAGGAAGGCAAGGCTCGCAGCGCCGTGCATCATCTTCATAGACGAAATAGATTCTATTGCAAGCGCAAGAGGGGCAGACGAAGAGCTTGACTCAGGGGTTTCAAGACGCGTTGTGGATACACTTCTCACCGAGATGGATGGCCTCGCCGGGCTAAAGAATGTTGTTGTGCTTGCAGCTACAAACAGGCCAGAAGCGATTGATCCAGCCTTGCTAAGGCCTGGCAGGTTCGACAGAATAATAGAGATTCCTATGCCGGATGCAGAGACAAGGCTTGAGATATTCAAAGTGCATACAAAGAACATGCCTCTTGACAAGAGCGTGGACCTTGCCGAGCTGGCAAACGCAACAGAGGGCTATACTGGAGCAGAGATAGAGAATATATGCAGAGAGGCAGGAATGAATGCTATAAGGGCAAGCAGAGATTTTGTAACGAGGGAGGATTTCCAGAAGGCTTTGCAGGAGGTAAAGCCCACGATACCGAAGGAAGTTACGGAGAGGATAAAGAGGTTCAAGGAAGAGCCTACAAGCATGTATAGATAATATTGGGTGATTGATTGAAGATTGTTTATTCTGACAGGAAGACTGGGAAAAGTGCGCAGCGAGAAGTGCCAAAAGAGAAAGAGTCGCTCCTTATAGGAAGGAGGATAAGGGAGCAGATAGATGGTTCTATAATAGGGCTAGAGGGATACAAGCTTGAGATACGCGGCCTTAGCGACCAGACGGGAGCGCCTTCAAGGGCGGAGATAGAGGGCACAAGAAAGAGCTGGCCTCTTCTTAGCTCTGGGCCTGGGATAAGGAAGCCCAAGAGGGGAGAGCGCAGGAAAAGGCTCGTGCGCGGCAATACAATCTCTCCTGATACAGAGCAAATCAATACTGTAATAGTAGAATATGGCTCCTTGCCTGTAGATGAAATTTTCAAAACAGAGAAGAAGGAAGGTGAATAGTTGGATCTTCTTCAGAGCGAATTAAATATAGGTACTCTTGGTCATGTAGACCACGGCAAAACTACTCTGACGAAGGCAATAACAGGTGTCTTTACTGACAGGCACAGCGAGAGCATAAAGAGGAGCATGACGATAAAGCTTGGCTATGCTGATGCTGTGATAAGGAAGTGCAAGAACTGCGAAGGCGCTGAGGCCTATACAACAAGCGAAAGGTGCGAAAAGTGTGGCGGAGAGGCGGAGCCTGTGAGGAGAATCTCTATTCTTGATGCGCCAGGGCACGAAATGCTTATGGCAACGGCCATAGCAGGCTCAAACATAATCGACGCTGTGCTTTTTGTTATCGCTGCTACAGAGCCCTGCCCCATGCCCCAGACGAAGGAGCACATGATGATAATAGACATACTTGGGATAAAGAACATAATAATAGTGCAGACGAAGATAGACATTGTGGGCAAGGAGCGTGCAAAAGGGCATTACAACGAGATAAAAAAATTTGTCAAGGGCACCATAGCGGAGAATGCTCCGATAATCCCTGTGGTGGCGAGCAAAGGAATAAACATAGACATATTGCTTAAGGCTATTGCCGAGATAAAGGTTCCGGAGAGGGATCTAAATGCTGATCCACTGATGTATGTGGCCAGGTCTTTTGATGTGAACAGGCCCGGCACACCAATAAACAAGCTTCTTGGCGGTGTTGTCGGGGGATCTATAGTAAGAGGAAAGTTCAGAAAAGGCGACAAAATAGAGATAAGGCCAGGAATAAATGTGAGCAGGGACAAGAAGAAGGAGGATTACAGGCCTGTTCTCACGACAATAAGGAGCATATCAACGAGCATGGGAGAGATAAACGAGGCAGTGCCAGGCGGCCTTATAGCACTCGGCACGGGCATGGATCCATCGCTCGCCAAGGCAGACAGCCTTGTCGGCAACGTAGTTGGATTGGTTGGAAAGCTTCCGCCAATGCTCAGCGAGCTTACGCTAGAATATCACCTTATAAACAGGGATGATATACCAAAGCAGGCCCTGAAGGAGAATGAGCCCCTGATAATGGGCATAGGCACAGCCACAGCGATAGGTTTCGTAAAAAGTGTTAAGAAGAACAAGGTAAATGTTGTTCTAAAGCGTCCAGCATGCATCGACAAAAATGCAAAGATCGCAATCCTTAGAAACATCTCGCAAAGGTGGAGGCTTACGGGTTATGCAGTTCTTTCTAAGTAGCTCCTATCCTATATTGCAATCTATTTATCCTAGCCTTTAAATCCTTTATTTAAAATTAGTGGGGTAAGGCCTGCTTTGGGGGAAAGCAGGCCTAGGTAGTTTACTGTGGAGGTGATACAATTAGCGTATTGGTCGTCTTGCCAGCATCAAATTTGTAATAAACTTTGTGGCCTAGCTGATACCTGTTCAGAAGGCCCATCATATAGAGTTTGTTAAGCCTTGCGCAGGCTGCATTTCTTCCCTTGTAGTGCATGAACTCTTTTATATCATCTGCGCAGGCAAGCTCCTTTGTTTGGATAAATCCAATAATCTTCGCATCAACCTCGGAGAGAGGTACCTCTGTGAGCTTTTGCAAAGGCATCTTCTTCTCTTCTTGTTTTTCTTCAAGCCTCTCCTCAAGCTCCTTTATCTTCTCTGTTATGCTGGCAAGTATCTTATTTGTTCTCTCCCTCTCCAGCACCATGTACTTGATAAGATCCTCAGCATCATCAGGATAAGCATGGTAAGCATTATTCTCATTCTCGAGCTTTCCAAGCTCTTTCTTGAGCCTTTCGAGCTCCTCTTCGATTTCCTTTTTGTCCACAGCCACACCCTTTCATGAACAATCCATGCATGGTTCGCAAACCGTGCATGAAAGAATCATGATTGAATCACATATACTTGTTAAGATTAAGATATTTAAATATTATGCTTCTCTATATTACTTCCACTTATCCCTTTGCCTCGAAAGATGCTTTTTGCATTGCAAACCCTTTTTATTTGTTTTTCTCGAAATAATATCTGATGGAGCAGATTCTTATTCCAAGAAAGAGGGCTGAGCAGCTTAAGGCGCATTTGAGTGAGCTCAGCCCAATCCTTAAGTGCAAGATAAGGGTAATAGACGAGAACGAGGTGGTTGTCGAGGGTGATGCATACGAAGAGTACACGGCCAGGAATATCATCATCGCATTCGGAAGGGGATTTGATATAGGCACAGCCCTAAAGCTTCTCGATGACAATTATTTCTTCAAATCGATAAACCTGAAGGAGCTCTTCAAAAGCAAGGAAAGGATTATAATGATTGAGGGAAGAATTATAGGAAAAGAGGGAAAGAGCAAGGCATACATAGAATCAGTAAGCGGAGCAAAACTGAGTGTGTTTGGCGGCACCATAGGTTTGATAGGCACAAACGAAGAGATAGCAATAGCTGAATCCGCGATAAATGTGCTCATAGAAGGAGGAACCCACAAAAAGGCTTATAGAGTAATGGAAGCTGCGCGAAGAAAGTTCGGGGTGCAAAAATGGAGAGCATAGCTGATGAGATATTCAAGGAATTCAGGGAGAATTCCATAGCCGAGTTCTTTAGGAAGAACAGGCAGATGCTCGGCTACGCTGGAAAGGTGAGGTCTCTCACCACGATAGTTCACGAGTACGTTACAAACTCGCTCGATGCCACAGAAGAAGCAGGCATACTGCCTGAGATAAGGGTAGAGGTGAAGGAGCTCGGCGAGGACAGATATTCTGTGCTCGTAAGGGACAACGGTCCTGGAATACCAAAGGCAATAGTCGGCAAAGCGCTCGCAACGATCCTTGCAGGGACAAAGTTTCACAGGTACATGCAGCAGAGGGGTCAGCAGGGCATAGGGGCATCAGGCTGCACGCTTTATTCGCAGGTTACCACTGGAAAGCCCATACATGTAAGGTCTTCTACAGGAAAGGAGTCGTATGAGTGCGACATCTCAATAGACATAAAGAGCAACAAGCCTCTTGTAACAAACATGGCCCCAGCAAACCTTGACTTTAGAGGCCTTGAAGTATATGGCGAGTTTGCAGACGTAAAGTATGAGAACAGCGAGCACGGCGTGTTCGAGTATATAAAGAGGACAGCCCTTGCCAATCCGCATGCAAGCATAACGCTCGTGGAGCCTACAGGAAAGGAGTTTGCATTTCCAAGATCGACAACAGAAGCGCCAAAGAAGCCGAAGGTGATAAAGCCTCATCCTCTTGGTTTGGAGCCAAATGATATAATAGAGTTTGCACACAGGAGCGAGAGCAGAAGGGTCTCATCTTTCCTCATGGAATCCTTTTCTAGAATATCGCAGGCAAAGATAGACGAGCTAAGGCAATTGGTCTCATTCGACCTTTCGAAAAATCCAAGGGAGCTTGCATGGCAAGAGGCCGAGGAGCTTGTGAAAGCTTTCAAGAAGATGAAATGGGTTGCCCCGGAGTTCGAATCTGTCTCTCCAATAGGCGAAAAATATCTCGAGCTTGCAATGAAAAATATACTTAATCCCGAATTTATGGCAGTGGTTGAGAGGAAGCCTAAGGTGTTTAGGGGTGGAATACCTTTCATTGTAGAGGCTGGAATAGCATACGGCGGAGGAGCCGGGAAGAGATACGAAAACGAAGAGGTAGGGGGTAGCATAATAAGGTTCGCAAATAAGGTTCCTCTCCTTTTTGACAGTGCAAATTGTGCAATAACCTACGCCGTAAAGAATATAGATTGGAAAAGATACAGCATAAAGAATTTTGACGAGGAGCCGGTAAGCGTTCTGGTAAATGTCTCCTCTGTTTTCATACCTTATTCTGGCGTAGGCAAGCAGGCAATAGCACAGGAAGATGAGATAATAGATGAGGTGAAGCTCGCCGTAATGGATGCGGCAAGAAGCATGCAGCGCTATCTAAGTGGCGTAAGGAGCAGGAATCTTGCAGAGTCAAAATATAAGACAATAACAAGGTATGTATCTCAACTATCAAGCGACCTTGCCGAGCTTACAGGGAGCAAGCCAGACGAGATAGAGAAAAAGCTCAAGGAGCTCATAGAAGGAAAATACAGAAAGATATTTGAAGAAGAAAAGTCAGATGACCAGCTGGCTTAGGTGCTCTGCATCCACTATTTTTATAAGCCCGTTTGTTATCGCCATTTTCAGCAATTCACTCTCATCGCCAAACGAGGCATAGAGACCTTCCATGAACTTCAATCTCCTTTCTTCGTCAAAGAATACAAGATAGGCTTTTCTTTCGCCGCCTATCCTTATCTTGCTCCTTCTGCCGCTTTCAGCATATATAAATATGTCTGCTTCCATGCCGCTTTTTGATATTACCATATCAGAGTCCTGCGATGCGCCAAGGTCTGTGAACAAGAAGCCTGTGGTAACACAGTAATCTCTAAGCTTTCTGAATGTGGCCAGGTATTCTACGCTGTACCCAGATTCATCGATCCATTTCTTTGGTGCATAATAGTTTCCTATATTTACAAGCTCTCCAGAGTTTACAAGCTTTGTCAACAAGCCTATGACATTCTGAAGGGTTATAGAAACAGGCATGTTATTGTACCTTATGTTTGAGGTAATCCCGCTTTTTATCTCCTCTGGCAGAAGGGGCATATAC
>ERZ1669251.324-NODE-324-length-12923-cov-5.286447_pt1 | contig 12923 bp, 13 predicted proteins | sample MGYA00579294_ERZ1669251 | MGnify/ENA primary metagenome ERZ1669251 (study PRJEB41166, sample SAMN08046056) | hot springs metagenome | biome: hot spring; feature: acid hot spring; material: thermophilic sediment; isolation source: thermophilic sediment from acid...
ATGACATTATTTCCCTGCGCGGTACTTAAGGCGGTAGGAGAATTGAACCTGAAGGTCTTATGCTCCGGGCGGGATTTGAACCCGCGATCTACGGCTCGAAAGGCCGTCATGCTTGACCGGGCTACACCACCGGAGCTCATTTTAGTATCAATTCATATATTATTTAACCATTACTTTCAGATCATTTGATACTGCTCTATACTTTTTAGAGCAAATTTTAAAACACACAAAAACATTTAGCACTTATAGTTGAACACTTTGTTGTTTACTCTATTCCTGATAGCGGTTCTAGGTGATCTGTTGCTTGTGTTACAGATCATAAAAGAAAGGGAACTGTTTAAAAAACCAGAAGGCAAGCCAAGGAAGGCTGTTATACTTGTGCCCCTTAGAGGCGAGGATCCGGGCTTTGATGAACATGTTAATAGCCTGCTCAATCAGGATCACCCTGACTACGAGCTTTTTTACATAATCGACAGCGATGAAGCCGAATTTCAGAAACAACGGCTTTCACGTTATAAAGTAAAGTACCTTATTTCTGAGCGCAAATGTAAAAAATGCTCCGGAAAGGTTAACGCAATAATCTTTGCTGCTCAAAAGTTTAGAGACATGGTAATAGCGATTGCTGATTCAGATACCGTTTACCCGAAGAGCTGGCTAAAAGATATGACCTCGGCGCTAGAGGATAATTTGGCTTCTACTACCTTTACCTGGCCAAAGCCCCTGAGGCTTTCTTTCAGCAACCTCTTAAGGGCTGGTTTCTGGACGTTTGGTTTTGAGAGCCAGGCTCTTGGAGGCAGGTTTCTCTACGGCGGTTCTATGGCTTTTCGGGAAAACTTTTTTGATGATGATGTGCTCAAAGATCTTAGCGATGAGTGGTGTGACGACTGCGCTCTGACCAGGATAGTTAAGGAAAAGAAAGGAAGCATCGGTTACGTTGCCTGTTCGATGCCGTTAAACGTTTTTGATGAGCGTGAGCTCTGGCTGTGGTCAAAAAAAGAAGCAAAAGCCGTGGGTATGTATTCAAGGAAAGGCGTTTATGCGTTCATACTCGTTACCGTCATAATGGCTGCCCTGCTTTGGGCCTACTTGATCACTTTTAATTTTATCTACATCACACCTTACCTGCTCTGGGTCATAAAAAACATAATAAGAGGCTTAAAGTACGGTTTCAACTCGCTGATCCCGGCTTTGATGAGTATTCCAGCCCTCTATTATTCAGTACCAGTTATGATATCAGCTTTGACCGACAAAAACGTTTACTGGAGGGGAAAGATCTATACGACCGGCTTTTGAGTTTATTGTATCTAATCTTTTATCAACTTTCCCTCCATTTAATAAAGTTCATCCCGAGCACAAAGTAAAAAGCTGTTTCTGCTATAAGTATTATCAGCATAACGTAGTTAAAGGGTTGCATTCCAAAAACTCCCTGAGCTATCACAGATCCAGGGGTAGCAGGAGAAATAGAAAGAATATAAAGCACGTACTTTGGCAGGTAAGTGTAGGGGTAAAAGATCGGAGGTATAACCGAGAGTATTATCGACAATATGGAGACTATGCCCCAGACGTTTCTTATGTGCTTCATCATTCCAGCTATCATGAACGCGAGAGAAGTTTCAGAAATCAGAAGGCTAAGCATTATCAGGAAAAGCACAAAAGCTCTGAAAGCTGTGAAAAGGTTCAGAACGACGCCTATGACAGCATAGATCACTATCCCGGGCAATGAAAAGAAAAGGTAGCTCAGCATAAGCCCGAGCATATAATCTATCCTTGTGATCCTGGTGGTAACCAACAGATCCTGAAACTTGAGCTCAAGCCTCAAGAAAGAAGCGTCTCCAGCGCTCGAAAGCGCGTTAGTGGAAATAAGTGAAATGAAACCTCCAATCACGGCGTATTTTAGCAGGTACCCTCTTGAGATTATACCTATGAGAAATAGCATGGTTAAAGGCAGGCTCATAGAAGCTATCACGTATGAGAAACCCCTTGTTATGGTGTAAAGGCCGTAGTAAAGCCCCATCGCAAATATGAACCTAAGATTCAATTTCAACACCATATTTGAAGAAAAGGTCTTCAAGCGTAATCTGTTTTACGTCGTAGCCCATCTTTACGTATTCATGAGCTTCCTCAGAGTCCACGTACTTTATGTACAGGCCTCCGGCTTTTTTCCAGTTATCTAATGGCTTTCTCGATTCAATTCTCACTTTGCCTTTAAACTCGCTCAGGACCTCTTCAGCAGTCCCCTGTTTTATTATCGTTCCGTTTTCCATAAATATCAACTCGTCAGCAAGCGATTGAGCTTCTTCCATATAGTGGGTTGTTAGCACAAGATCTGATCCCAGCCCTTTTATCGCTGTCCATACCTCAAGCCTCGATAGCGGGTCCAGGCCAGTTGTCGGTTCATCTAAAAAAACGAGCTCGGCGTTTGATGCAAGAGCCATCGCTACGAAGAGCTTCCTCTTCATACCTCCTGAAAGCTCGTCAGCTGGCGTGTTTCTGTTTTCCCAGAGGTTGACCTCTTTCAGAGCTTTCCTGGCTTCTTCTGAAGCGTTCTTGAAAGAATATCCCCTTGCTGTTAGGTATATCAGGATGTGTTCGTAAGGAGTGAGAAGTCCCACGGGTCTTGCTTCCTGCGGTATGCAGGAAATCTTTTTCCTTATTTCCTCTTCATCCTTGAGTATGTTAAGCCCGTTTATCAGAGCGTAACCTGAAGTCGGCATGAGCTGGGTCGAAAGTATCCTTATGAGCGTTGTTTTCCCAGCCCCATTCCTCCCGATTATCGCCGTCCTCTTTTTTGAGATCTTAGCTGTTATCTTCTTTAAAGCTTCGACCCTGTTGTCGTATATTTTGTTAAGGCCATAGATTTCGATCACGCAATTTTTTTGTTGGCTTTAATAATTAAGCGTTATAAAAAATTCAGATAAATTATAAAATGAGTCAATTTATCTAAGCTTATGCAGATACCTCCCGGTCAGCACGTGCTCAGGAACTTTATTTATTACTCTGCACTGAAACCGCCAGAGGTCGATCTGAGCAAGTACCGGTTTGAAGTTTCAGTAAACGTTGAGAACCCAATGTCCTTCACATATGATGAGCTCATAAGCATGATCGACTTTAAAGGAAAGATTAACTTTCACTGTGTAACCGGATGGAGCGTTCTTGGCGTTGAAATGGAAGGTGTAACCTTTAAAAAGATATCCGATATCGTTAAGCCAAATGGAAAGTACGCGTATTTTATTTCGCTTGACGGCTATACAACAGTTCTACCTTATGAAGACTTTGTGAAAGGGTTCCTCTGGCTCAGGATGAACGGCAAACCCTTAAGCTATGAGGAAGGATTTCCGGCAAGGCCTTTCTTCGAACATCTTTACGCCTGGAAATCAGCTAAATGGGTCACAAAGCTTCAGTTCTTAGATGAATACAGGGACGGATACTGGGAAATGTATGGCTACCATGAAAGGGGAAACGTCTGGTTAGAAGAAAGGTTCAAGAACGAAGAAGCCAAGAGGCTCAGGAAGAGCCCTATGTGATCAGTATTCTGAAATTACCTTCGCAAACACTTTTGTATCTTCAACCATGTTGCTTATCTTGCAGTATTCGTTCGGCGAGTGCTCTACGTTATCTGTAGTGAACCAGACAGCAGCGCTGTAACCTTTCCTTCTTAGAGGTGCCGCTACCGTCCCTCCTCCTATACCTATCAGCACCGGATCAAACCCTCTGAGCTCCTTTATGGCTTTTTTTAGCTTGACAATGACTTCTGAACTTGGATCAGTTTCAGGCGCAGGGTCAGACTTCTGGACCAGTTTCAGCTCAACTTCAACGCCGAACTTCTTTTTGTAGTATTCGACCTCATCTTTTATCTCGTAGAGCACCTCGTCAACCTTATAGCTCGGCAGTATCCTGCAGTCAAAGCAGAAAACGTCTGTTCCCGGGATCGTGTTTATGTTCTGCACGTTCGCTTCCCTTTTCGTCGGCTCGAAAGTGCTGTAAGGAGGTACAAATATGTTATTGGCCGAGCTGAACTTATAGTGTAACCTCTCATCTATGCTGAGGGCAAGCTTCATCCCTATCCTGTTCGCGTTGAGGCTGAGGTCGGGCCTTGATCCGTGTCCCTGTTTCCCTATAACTTTAACGCAGATCCAGAGCAGACCCTTTTCGGCGATCTCTATCGCATCTCCCTTTGAGTTCCCGGCATCCGGCACTATAAATTCATCTTCTTTACCAAAATTATAGTTATCCAGAACGTAGTGCATTCCGTACCTGCTTCCGACTTCTTCATCAGCAAGCAGCATAAGCCCTATGTCGTTCTTTGGCCTGATTCCTGAATTCTTTAACGCTTTCAAAGCATAAATAGAAGAAACTACAGCCTGTCCATCATCAGCTGTTCCTCTCCCGTAGATCCTATCGCCTTCAACTACAGGTTTAAAAGGGTCTGTTTTCCATAAACTTATGTCCCCTTCTGGAACTGTATCGATGTGCGCGGCAAGCCAAAGCGTCTTTTTACCCTCTTTACCTTTTATTTTCGCAATTATGTTAGATCTTATGTAGCCAGATTCATCCTTAACATCTAGCCTCTTCAGCTCATCAAAGCCTGCAGCATTCAGAACTTTTTCCAAGTAATCGGCCCTTTCTTTTTCTCCCGTGCCCCCGAGCTCGGGGCTTATGGCCTTTATCGGTATCATTTCAACCATCGTTTTTACCATTTCATCCTTCATATTCTCAACTAGTTTTTCGATCATGATATAGTCATGCGCTCAGAATTAAATAAGCTTTTTACCCTGTACCTTAAAGCCCGAAGACCAAAGCTTTCCTGAGGTTCTAGGATCACACTATATTGATGCGGTTTCTCGATTTTGCCACAGGCTCAACAAAACCAGCAGTTTCATTTTAAAGCAGGTACCATTAAACAGCTTTTTTCAGATAACGAATGATTTTTCAGCGTAATATTATGGAACTCACCGGAATCCCCACATGGCTAAAGGTTAGCTGATATCTCGGGAAGTTTAGAAACTATTTAAAGCAATACGATCTTTAGATAATCAGATTGGGGTTAAAAAGGACGATTTATGTCTTCTTTGTACTTCTACCTAGTTTTATAAATTTCTATTTTGACAGGAGAAGGTTCATGCAAGATCATGACGTTTCAAAGTACTACGATAAGATGAGGTCTCACGCTAAAAAGATGGTTGACAGGTTCATAAAGCTGGGGCCTGCTTTTATAAAGCTAGGACAGCTGCTGTCTGTGAGGGCTGACGTTCTGCCTCAGCCTTATATGGACGAGTTTTACAGGCTTCAGGATCAGGTGCCGCAGTCCCCTTTTGAGCTTATTGAAAAGGAGCTGAACGAAGAGTACGGAGATTACAGAAAAGTGTTCGATAGCTTTGAGCAGAAAGCTGTGAACGCAGCTAGCCTCGGGGAAGTGCACGAGGCAGTTTATAAGGGGAAACCGGTTGTTGTAAAGATCTTGAGGCCAAACGTGAAGAATATCATAGATGAAGACGTTAAAACGATCGAAGACCTTTTACCGTTCGCTTCATTAATCTTTGGCAGGATCTTCAGGAATACTCTAGAAACGGTTATCGAACAGTTTTACGAAACGGTTCAGGATGAAATGGACTACAAGAAAGAAGCTGAAAACATGAAACTCTTGAAAAAGTACCTCGAAAACTACGATTATATCATGGTCCCCGAACTCATTGAAGAAGTTTCGACGAAAAAAGTCATAGTCATGGAAAGGTTGAACGGCATAAAGATCACTGATGTAAGCGAAATAGACAAGGCCGGTTTTGACAGGAAGTCGCTGGCTTACCGGATATCGAGGGTTTACCTTGGGATGGTCCTTAAGATGGAGATATTTCATGCTGATCCTCACCCCGGAAACATTTCCGTTTCAAAAGATGGCAAGATAATAATCTACGACTACGGCATGGTCGGTTCTATGAGTAAGGACCTGCGGGACAAAATGATCTGGCTTTACATGTCTTTGGCTGAAAAGAACCCGAGCGAGATTAGAGAAGCGCTGGTAGAAATAGGGGCTCTCGATCCTTTTGTCAACAGCTACATAATTGAAAAGGGCATAGAGATGGCCCTCAAAGAAATGGAAGGCTTCAAGGTTTCAGAGGCAGACGTCAGGATGCTGATGTACGTCGCCAACAGGGTAATTTACAGGTTTCCCTTCAGGCTACCAAAAGACCTTGTGCTTTATCTCAGGATGGGCCTCTTGCTTGACAGCGTCTGCAGGACCCTTGACCCAGATTTTAACTTCATGAAGATCCTTCCAAACCTGATGAAAGAAGAAGGGCTTATCAAAGAGTACTATATATTCAGGGTTAAAAGGCTTTATCAAAGGGTCTCAAAGGCCATCGACGTAAGCCTCAGGCTGCCTTCTCTCATGCAAGAAAGATATCAGCTAGAGATAAGCAGGGAAAGGGAAAGGAGCAGTACAAGAAACATAGCTGCTGGATTCGTTTTTGGCGTTATAGTTGCAGCGGTTATATTCTTTTTATTCCGTTTATGATCCATTACATAAAAGAGTTCCAGCCCTTCATCATAATGCACAATATGAAATAATTTCCTTTCAATTTTCGAGTTTTATTATTTCATTTTTGTACGGCTGAAGTTGGTTTACACTAAAAGCTTATTTATTGCTAAAACATGAAGGTTTACGTTAGAATTGGCCAACCTAGAAGAACTGTATGATCAAACGGTTCAGAAGTCTAAAAAGAGGAAGTTTGAGCAGTCAGTGGACATTATAGTGACCTTTGACAGGAACAGGGTAAAGGCCCAGTCATTTAACGAGGTAGTGTATTTACCCGTTAAGTTCAGGTCTCCGGATGAGATAGTTGTAATAGCAGGCGGAGAAACGGCATTTCAGGCAAAAAAGCAGAACATCAAGCTGATTGAGCCTGACGCCCTCGACAGGTTAGCTAGCAACAAAAGGGAAGCTAAAAAACTGGCTTCAAAGAATTATGCGTTTATAGCTGAGGCTTCTGTGATGCCAAGGGTCGGTAAAGCCTTGGGCCCCATTCTTGCTCCAAGAGGGAAGATGCCTATAGCTGTTCCAAACGCCACGGCTCTTAACGCAGCTTTTGACAGGCTGTTGGGGAGCACGAGGATAAGGGGTAAAAACGTCTTCGGGATTCAGGCAAAGATAGGTGTTGAAAGTATGAAGAAAGAAGACATAATAAAGAACGCTAAAGCCTTCTTAGAATACCTTGAGAAAAAACTTCCACCAAAGTCAATAAGCAGAGTAGGGTTTAAGCTGACCATGGGAGAACCGGCAAAGGCAAGGTATGAAGAGGTAGCATAAAAATGATGAGAACCTATCAAAGGAAAAAGGATTATCCTTTAAGAAAAAAAGAGCTGATGCAGAAGATCAAAAAGAACCTTGATTCTCATAAAAACTTAGCTGTTGTAAGTCTTTACAAGTTAAGGTCAATACAGATAGGTGAGCTCAGGAAGAAGCTCAACGAACAGGTAGTGTTTCTCGGAGTAAAGAACAAGATAGCAGAGAAGGCAATGAAGTCTACAAAATACGAAAAACTTTCAGAGTTCATAAACGGACAAAGCCTGCTCATGTTCTTTGACATGGATCCCTTCGAACTGAACCTTATGCTTGAGAAGAACCAGGTCTACCTTCCGGCAAAAGCCGGCGATATCGCTACAGAAGACATTGTAGTTCCTGCCGGAAACACAGGTTTACAGGCGGGTCCGGTCCTGAGCGAGTTCAAGGAGCTTAAGATACCCACAAGGATAGAAACCGGAAGCGTTTTTGTTACAAAAGACACTGTTGTTGCAAAGAAGGGCGAAGTTATTAGCGATAAGCTTGCCTCACTGCTTTCAAAGCTCGGTATAAAGCCGATAAAATCTGGACTTTCTATAAAAGCTGCATACTTTGAAGGGCTCGTGCTTAAAGGGGAAGATCTGAAGATAGACGTTGAAGCTTACAGGAACCATGTGATTGAAAGCTATCAGAACGCGTTCAAGCTGGCTTACACTCTGGAGCTACCGTACCCAGAAGTCCTTAGCCTTGTAATAGCTGACAGGTACAGCAAAGCAAAGCGTGTTGCTGTAGAAGCAGGAGTCTATACCGAGGAAACGATTAAGGACATAATCGCTGATCGCGAATCTAAGGCTTCAACCCTCAGGTCCTTAGTTAAGTAATTTGTCAAAAAGCTAACTTTTTTCTCAGACAGCAACGTTAATTAAAACATCCTTTGATATATTAGAGCTATGTCGAGCATAAGCGGTTTTTACAAAATGAACGTAGATGAAAGGAGAGCGTTTCTAAAAAAGCTTGGCTATTTGACAGATGAAGACATTCAGAGTTTAAGCTCTGGAGGTCTTGAGATTTCTCTGGCTGACCGTATGATAGAGAACGTAATCGGCCTTATTTCTTACCCGCTCGGCGTCGCAACCAACTTTCTGGTCAACGGAAAAGACGTGCTCGTGCCCATGTCGCTGGAAGAGCCTTCGGTGGTTGCGGCTGCAAGCAAGGCTGCGAAGATAGCGAGGAGCGGAGGGGGGTTCATGGCAGAAGCTGACGAACCGGTCATGATCGGAACCATACAGTTCGTTGAAATTAAGGATCCAAACGAGGCTGTTCACAGAGTGATGGAACAGAGAGATAACATAAAGAGGATGGCAAACGAGATGCTTCCAGAAATAATAAAGAAAGCTGGAGGCTTTGAGGGATTTGACTTAAAGGTTCTTTACACTGATGCAGGAGAGATGCTGGAGCTTTATTTTTACGTTCACGTGCTTGACGCGATGGGCGCAAACACGATAGATACGGTTGCAGAGGGGCTTGCCCCTTACATAGCCGACCTTGTAAAAGGAAGATACCTGCTGCGCATCCTTTCAAATTATGCTGTTAAAAGGATGGCAAGAGCCAGAGCAAAATTCCCGGTTGAGGAGCTCGGAAAAGATGGGGATCGCGTTGCTATGGACCTGATTTATGCTTATAACCTGGCAAAAGCAGACGTGTTCAGGGCTGTTACTCACAACAAAGGGATAATGAATGGCATTATAGCAGTTGCAAACGCCATTAACAACGATACCCGAGCTATCGAGGCTGGAGCCCATTCCTACGCATCCAGATCAGGTAAATACCAGCCTTTGACAGATTACAGGATCGAAGGAAAATATGTGGTCGGGCAGATAGAGCTCCCGTTGCAGGTTGCAACCGTGGGCGGTTCAGTGGGGCTTAACAGGGTCAACAAAATAGCCTTGAAACTGATGGGAAACCCCACTTCAAAGGAGCTCGCAGAGATAATGGCCTCGGTAGGCCTTGCTCAGAACTTTGCAGCGATGCTGGCCCTTGTAACTGAGGGAATTCAGAAAGGTCACATGAAACTACATGCGAGAAGTTTGGCGCTTAGCGCTGGAGCCAAGTTAGAAGAAGTTGACGCTGTGGCTAACAGAATGGTAGAGCTCAACAGCATAACCTTTGATACTGCAAAGAAGGTCATAGAAGAGATCAGGAATAAAGGTTCCCGCTAAGCTTAGATAAATTCAAAAAACTTATATCCTTTAATTTCTGCTTGATATAGGAAACCAAATGCTGGTTTTTGCATCGGACTATGACAGGACGCTTACGGATCAAAACCTTCAGCCGTGCTATAAAGTTATAAATTACATTTCTTCTTTCAGGCCTGAAATCTTCTTTATTGTAGCTTCTGGAAGGAGGCTCGAGTTCCTTCTGGAAAACCTTGAACCGTTTGCAGACGCATTCGTTGCTGAAAACGGAGCTGTTGTTTATTATGAAAAAAGAAAATACGTTTTCGGAAAAGATTGGAACGAAAGCGTTAGGAAAATAATAGATGAAAAAGAAGGGATCTGGTTCGGTGAAGTCCTGCTCTATTCTCTCCTGAGCAGGGAAGAAGAAATAAAGAATGCGCTGGATGGAAAAATAAATTACAGGATAGAGAGGAACAAAGAGTCAATCATGGTGATGCCTGAATACATAAACAAAAATTTTGGGGTGCGAAACGTGATCAGAATGCTCGGACCTGAAAACTTAACTCTTGCGGCTATTGGAGATGATTATAACGACATAAGCATAATTGAAGCTTCAGACATTAAGCTTGCCCTACAGAACTCGATACTTCAGATAAAAGCATTTTCGGATTTTGTATCAGTGCAGCCTTATTGCGAAGGAACCATGGAGGCTTTTGAGTACCTTTTACAAAAGCTTAAAAACTTTGGGAATAGATTTTGAATCATAATGAGCTTTTACCTTTTAGATTCAGACCCGGGTATAGATGATGCCTGCGCTATAATTCTCGCAGATAACTATTTCGGTAACAGTTTTTCAGCTTTAACAACAGTTGCCGGCAACGTCAGTGTGGAAAAAACCACGATAAACGCGCTCAGGATTAAGGAAGCGTTTAATTTTAGCTTTAAGGTTTACAGAGGGGCTTCAAGGCCTTTAATAAAGAGGTTTGTTGATGCTTCTGAAGTTCACGGTCAGGACGGACTCGGGGACGCTGATCTTCCTCTGCCAAAGATAAAAGAAGAAGAAATAAGCGCTGCAGAAGCAATAATCAGGTCAGCTAAAAGCGGTAACCTGTTACTAATAGCTACTGGGCCTCTGACCAATCTGGCTTTAGCGCTCATCCTTGAGCCCGAACTCCCTAACATGATTAAAGATCTTACAGTCATGGGTGGAGCTTTCAGGTTAACCGAGTTCGGTAAAGGTAACGTCACAGCTTTTTCAGAATTCAACTTTTACGAAGACCCTGAGGCCGCTAGCTTGGTATTTGAATCTTTCAGGAAGGTAAACGTCGTACCCCTAGACCTGACGATGAACCCTTTTTTCTGGTTCAAAAGATCCGATCTTGAAAGCTTTCCACAAAGCAGAAAGTCTTCATTTTTCAAGCTGATCACATACAACTTTATGCAGAAGTACGGCGTTCTTGTGCTTCATGATGCGATAGCTGTTGATGTGCATAATAACAGTAATGAATATGAGTTCAGAGAAGGCCATGTCAAGATTTCAACGAAACCGGGGGTCATGAGGGGTGCGTCTTTTCTGGAATACAGCAAAGATTACCAGCATAGGATATACTTCAAGCAAATAAACGGAAATCGGTTCAAAGAAAGGTTTTTTAAATCTCTTTATTAAAAAATATTTTACGGGTTTATTTCCAGAAAACCGTCAGCTGAAACGGAAACGTTATAAGTCTTTAAAGGAATCTTAAGATTTTCGGATTCGCATGGGACTTCGGGTTTAACGGTTGGCTTCTCTATAAGTTCTCCTGTTTTCACATCGTACTTGGCGCCGTGCGCAGGACAAACTGCTGTTGTTCCATCTACTTCGCTTAGTAAAGCACAGCCCATATGCGCGCATATTGCGTCCATAGCATAGAATTTTCCTTCATTCTTAACAATCAGAAGCGGTTTTGAGTTATACCAGATCAAGAGCGAGTCCCTTCTCTCAAAAACCATGCTGTGTATTTTCACTTTCATGCCGTCTATTTATTGCAACCATTATTTAAATATAAAATTAGAATTATCATAGATTTTTGGGTATAGCCTGCAAAAAAGTTATTAACGAATTTGTTTCACCATTTAACGTTGCTAAAGAAACGAATACTGGTTTCTGCACTGGTAATAATGCTTTTCAATTCTGTTTATCAGTATTCATGGAACGTTTTTGCGATGTACCTAGCAAAATACTACGGGTTGTCGGTCATGATAACCGAAGCCATGTTCTTTATTTTTGTTTTTATGAGTACTTTTCTTCAGATCCTTGGGGGTTATGTATCTGATATAAAAGGTCCAAGGTTAATCGGCTTAATAGCCGCTGTTCTTTCTGCGGCAGGCTATATAGCGTTTATGAAAAACATAAATCTGTTACTCAGGTTCCTGTTCTGGGCCGGAGGTTCAGCAGGCGAAGGAATACTTTACGGTATAGCCACAAACTCAGCTTTAAAATGGCATAAGGACAACAGGGGTCTTGCTGTTGGTATTGTCTCTCTTGGTTTTGGAGCTGGCGCAACGATCTTCAACCCTGTATTTTTGGGCATTCATAGTCTTCAGGAAATAAGCGTTATAATGTTTGTTCTTGAAATTATAATTTTGCCTACGCTAGTCCTGAACCTCTCGTATCCAGAAAAACTTAGCGGAAAAAGACCCCGTGAAGCTGTTTTTACCTGGCCATTCTTTCTGATTTACCTTTCATATTCTCTTGGAGCTGTTCCGTTGATCTCTCTATCTTCAAGCCTTTTTATTTTAAGAAGTGGTTACTCTTTGCTCGTGGCAATAATCATTTTTCCTTTGATGAGCGGTCTGGGAAGGCCCTTTATGGGGAGATTTTCTGACACGATTGGGAGAATAAAGACTATTTTTATATCCTTGAGTATAGTTATAATGGCAGGAATACTTGGAGCTTTTAACGTGCCCCTGTTGCCTGAAATACTTATAGGCTTTCTTGGGGGCTCTTTGATACCGCTGTTCTTTGCTCTTGTAGGAGACTATATGGGCGAAGCTTACTCCGCTTCTCTTACCAGCATACTTTATACTGGAAAAAGCATAGGTGGCCTCATAGGAAGTATCGGCATAGGATACGTATCAGAGAAAAGCATATTTTATGGATGGTCCCTAATGGTACTTTCATCTATATTATCTTTACTTTTTCTGCTTATTTTATATAAACTTAATAGCGAAAAGAAAGCTTAATCATTTTTTATGATAAAATATAAACGTTTCTGTTTAAAACTTATTAAAATTTTAGTTAATAAAAAATAAAAACAAACAACATTCTCAAAATTATGAAACGTAACATTTAAATACCAAATACTTTTATAATCTATCTGATAAAATGTTTGCTCAAATACTCAATCCATTCAGTAACCTTGTTGTCTCCATGCTTGTAGCTCTGATACCGATCATAGTGATCTTTGTTATGCTGGCAGGTTTAAAGATAT
>ERZ1669251.327-NODE-327-length-12888-cov-9.731785_pt1 | contig 12888 bp, 9 predicted proteins | sample MGYA00579294_ERZ1669251 | MGnify/ENA primary metagenome ERZ1669251 (study PRJEB41166, sample SAMN08046056) | hot springs metagenome | biome: hot spring; feature: acid hot spring; material: thermophilic sediment; isolation source: thermophilic sediment from acid hot...
CATAAAAGTATTGGAAATTTTTTAGCGTTATAAACCCTCTGGAGGGAGGCAATGACTTTAAATCAATTCAAAATTACGTCTGATTTCGAAATAAACCAAAATTGATAAAGCATGAATTGTCAATTTAAATTTCGTGAATCATAACATCAACATTTGGAAATAGAAATTCTTGATCGAATATCTAAATTCTAGACACAGTTGTGGAAGAATTGAATCAAACCATATTAAATATAATGGGGCTGCCCGGATTTGAACCGGGGTCTCAGGCTCCCAAAGCCCGTAGGATACCAAGCTACCCCACAGCCCCTGATCTGCTGATACAGATTAGATTAATATTTTTTACCCATCATATCCTTAAAGTATTAATTGGAAGTTTTAATAGTTGAATCATGAATTGTGAGCTATGTGGAAAGCCGATTAAATTTTACCATGAAGTTATGATTGAGGATTCCATTTTAAGGGTATGCGATGACTGCGTTAAGTATGGTAAGGAAATTAAAAAGAAAAATAAGAGCAATGTAATAGGTCCTGCTAATGTAAGCTTAACAAATAATGTGCAGATTCAAAGGCCTGTTGTCCATTCCCCCAAATCCGCCCCAAGGAAGCAAAGACTTGAGGAACAGGATGATATAGATCTAGTTGAAAATTATGGGGAGATAATCAGAAAGAAGAGGGAGGAGATGAATCTATCTCAAGAGGATTTTGCAAAGAAATTGCAAGAGAAGAAGAATCTGATTGCCAAAATTGAAAGAGAAGAGATTAAGCCAGATTTGCAAACTGCAAGAAAGATTGAAAAAATGCTGGGGATAAAATTGCTTGATAAATTTTAAATTTTCATTTTTAAAAATATATTAATACAACTTTACCAATATTATTAATCATGAAAATTAGGCAAGTTGCCGTCCTAGTTGTTGTCATAGTTTTATTCATTATTTCAGTGGATTTGGAGAGTCAAATTTCGATTCTGAATACTCAAAATGGAGTCTGGAGCTACGCTGCTAATGGCAACATTTCCAGCTTAAATATTAAGGTGCCCATAATACCAAATGGATCAAGTTCTATGGGAATTTATTCACCCGTTTCAATTAAGATCGATAGCTATGGAGTTGCACACATTTATGCATCAAATATCCATGATCTTTTCTTTGCTCAGGGATTCTACATGGCATACACAAGATTGTTCCAGATGGAAATTCAATCCCTTATGGCTAGCGGAAATCTAAGCCGGTATCTGGGCAGAACTTTCTTGAACTCTGACCTAGCCATGAGATATCTTGGCCTACCGTTCAATGCTTACAATTTGGAACTTTTCTATAAGGAAAATTACCCCATGTATTACTCTTATATGCAAGCCTTCTCTAACGGCATAAATTACTACATTGAACATTACAAGGAGCCTATATATTTTAAATTGGCTGGTTTCTCTCCATTTCTTTGGACACCTTTCGATTCTTTAGTCTGGGAAGAATATATGACACTATTTTTGACCACAGGAATTTATGAGCCACTGCTTTCTGATGTATTCCTCAATCTCTATGGATATGAAAACATAAGCCTCTTCTACCCTTACTACCCTTATTTCACCCACAATATTACAGTAGTTCCAGGTGACGGTACAGTGAACGGATTCAATCTCACAGACGAAAACGTGAGCACAAATTATCTATGGAGCCTTGACTGGTATGATCACTGGGCCACTGGCATTAATAATTCTACTTTGAGGAACAATGAAAAATTAATTGTAGCTGCCTTAGAAAATATATCGGATCCCCTACTCTTCCAATACAGGGGCATGTTCAATGACGTAGGTAGCAATTCATGGATCGTGGATTCAAATTATTCTGATTCTGGCTATCCTATACTTGCAAATGATCCACACCTCACATTGACCATACCATCACTCTGGCTCCCAGAACAGCTACATGTACCAGGAGTATTGAATGTAACTGGATGGTCTTTGGCTGGAATTCCTGGTGTTCTTATAGGTCACACACAGAATACATCGTGGGGTATAACTGATTCAGAGGGAAACTCAGCCAACGATTATCTTGAATATATCAATGGAAGTTATTATCTGTATGACGGCAAGTACTATCAAATGCAGTATAGGAATTTCACTTATATGGGTAAGAGTTATTCGATAGGACTTACAAGAAATGGTCCCATAATAGCCAGAATTGGACATTACGCCATAAGCGTAAATTGGACCGCCCAAAGGCCTTCTCTTGTTCTGGTCTCAGAATTGATGCTTGACGAATCTCAAAACTACACTGATATGTTAAACGCCCTGAAATATTGGGGTTATCCTCCTGAGAATTTTGCATTGGTTTCAAAACACCACGCCGGATATCTCACAGCTGGTTTGTATCCTTTGATTAGGGTTACTCTTCCTAATGATAGAATTGTTAGAGTTATTGGTTCAAGGTCACTTTTAAACGGTTCAGATCCGAACTATTCCATAGATGGATATGTTCCCTTCCAATACTTGCCTCAAGTGATTGATCCTTCAAGGGGTTATGCCTTTGCGCCTAACCAACCCACAGTATGGAAAAATTATCCATATCCATTTATAGGTGGATTCTGGTCATCGGGAGGGAGGGCTACTTCTATTGACAGATTCCTCCAGACTCATAAGATGAACATATCAAATACAATTCTGTTGCAGTCCAATTTAACAGATTCATGGGCCAGGCTTCTTACGCCAATCTTGATAAAATACCTTGAGAAATCCAATCTTACCGTATTGGAAAGTGAAGCGCTAAATTATCTGGCAAAATGGAATTATACTGCATACATCGATTCAATAGGCATGACCATATACTGGTATACAATTTCATTCATTTACAACGATACTTTCTACAGATCCTTTTCGCAAAATAATGTGACTTTCCTGCCCTTACCATTTATAACCTCAATCATCTATACTTTTGAAGAAGGAAATTTCTATTTCAACGGTTATAATACTTCAACTATAGTCCCCTTGGCATTCCATCAGGCTGTTTCCTACTTAACAGATAGACTTGGAAGTAATGTATCTTCATGGAAATGGGGTAGAGTCCATTTTCTTTTCATAGAGAGCATCACAACATTGAATCAGATTTCCATAGGGCCATTACCTTTTTACGGTGATGACCATACGGTTTCTGTAGGACCTGCTACCCCATTGCCAGCCCCCAGCTATTATGTAACCCTATCATCTTCCTTAAGGGAAATTTCATCCCCGGGCCAGGATGTTTTCTTGGGCGTCATTCCCGGTGGTACTTCTGAAGATTTTTACAATTATTTCTATGAGAACCAATTTAATTACTGGTATCACCATCTTTATTACAATTTTCTCAGCATAAGTGTGGTGGCGGTGATAAACCTTGAATAGGGTTTTAATTACATACATAGCTTTACAGATTTTATCTATTGTAGGGTTTTTACTCACTGGAATCGCCCTGATACCGATTATCGTGTCCTTGTTTTTATTTAAATCAAAAAGGTCACTATCCATGGTGTTTGGGTTTTCCATGGGTTTCATCTCTACTTCTATACCTCTTTTAACCTATGACATTCATGCTGTCTCTAAGATTTCCGCATTTATTGCCAGTATTACTGGCTTGAATCAAACTCTCCTGATAGTGATCTATCCCTTAGTGGTTGGTTTAGCTAGCATGCTCATGGCACTCATAGGAAGCCAGACCTATCTCGTTTTAAAAGATTTTAAAAATTAAAGATTAGGCTTTGGAGGATTCCTGAAATTTTTTGCCTGTTGTTTTGCCTCCTGTATTTTTTTCTTTAATTCCCTGGTCCCGTGTTCCTGTGCAAAGTCCCTAAGCGGTATCAATTTACTGTCTATGTGGTAGCCAAAATACGCCCTGTCAAGCAGATAACCATACAAAAATTCAGTCTCTATTACCCTGCCCGTATTCCAGTCCAGGAGCAAATATATAGTTTTTCTATTGAGCTGGTACAGTTCATAAATATTCTGAAAATTCCTGATAACAACCTTATTTTCCTCATTGTTTGCTTCCAGCCTCTTGGTAGAAGCTTTATTTTCAAGAGCTGAGGCAATGCCTTGCATATTCAATTGTATTAGTTTTCCCTTTTCTTTTAATACCTTTGACAGTTGGTCCTTCCCAATGCTTCCCCTCGTGGTAAAAATCAAGAAATCATCCAGTTCAAATATGTCAGAGGTTATTTCCTTTTCTCCGTCATAGAAATACGGAATTAGAAGTGGAGATTTTGATATTTTCAATTCCTTGCTTACATTGGAGTGAATCGCAATACCTCTATTCAGTACAATAAGCTCCTTGTTCTGGTAGATTATTTTGTATGTTTTATAGGAATAATGTCCTTCTTCCAATGTAACAGGCTCTTCCTTAATTTCCAATGCTTTAAAGTTCAGCTGTTGGTCCATTACTAAAATTCACCTTTCTTATTTTTATCTCATAATTTCCTTTCCCTATATTTAATATTTGACAGAACCCAGAATAATTTTGCATATATATAACAGAAAGTAATTAATTACATAATTGTAGATTGTAAGTGATGGAATATTTGGCAAATCGAAAAAAGTATTGAACCATGGAAAGATTTAAAATAGGGTAATTAAATCCCCCTTGATAATCCATGGATAAAATAGCCGAGGTTGAAATTTACAGCGATGGAGACCTATACAGGATTGTTATAAGGTCTACATCTGGAGAGGAATTCCCTCTGGAAGGAGAGGACTTGGAGGAGCTATTGGAGCAGCTATCAACTGAGATGGAAGAGAGATTCCAGAATAGATAAAGATTTTACTGCGGGGATAGCCGAGTGGTAAGGCGACGGCCTGCTAAGCCGTTTCCCTTTGGGATCGGGGGTTCGATTCCCCCTCCCCGCGTTAGATTGAATGTCTTAAATTAAATTCACCATTAGACCTACAATATATCCAAGCACAACCCCCATGTAGATGTAATGGGTTTTTCTATTCTCAGTGCTTGATATCATCTGCTTTATCATTGGAATGATCACGAAAATGATAGATCCAGTGGCCAGACCATCGAATGCTAAATCATATAGGATGCTGTTGTGCATATAACCTATTAAACCCCCCATTATAGTAGGGGCACCTCCGATGAAGTAGAGGGAAGCTATAACAGAATTTTTTACATTATTAGAATTCATCAAAGGGGCCACAATTGGGAATCCTTCTGTAAAATTCTGCAACACGAAGCCCACCAATATGACCGATGACAATCCTGTCAATCCTGACCTCCAGAAAGCTCCAAATATTAGGCCCTCAGTGAGATTCTGAAATCCCATTCCCAATGATATTATCAATGGTATTTTCAATTCAATCCTGCTTTCTTTCCATCTTTTGCTTATAAATGGACTTTCTAGATAGACAAGTACGATGAACATGAATAATACCGATAAAGTGAAAATTGCTGAAAATCGAAAATTTGCTGTATAATTCCCCCCTGCATAGATTATAGTACTCACTTCCGAGAAAATATCACTCATTATGAATAGCGAGATGCCCACCGCCACGGATATGATTAGATATTTTTTATTGGATTCAACCTTGAAATATTTAATGAGAGGCCATGAAAGATAAATTGATAGACCCATTATGGGAGAAAGGATAACAAGTGTCTCATATCTGTAACTCAAATACATATCTCTTCCCCGTTATATTGCTGGATTTCAATGACCTTAAAGCTGCTTTAATCATACCTAAATTATAGTAGTTAACTTTTAACCTTATTGTGAAGAATCGGCCTAAAACATTAAAAGTTACTTTACATTCAATGCCGAACTATAATTTGTATTCTATAATTTAAAATTTAAATAGAGGTATTAGAGCCTAGAGCCTATTTAAATGTATTTTGAATTACCCCACATGAGAATTTGGTCCATTCATCCCAAGTATCTCGACCAAGTGGGCCTTGTAGCATTGTGGAGAGAAACTCTTCTTGGTAAAGCCGCTCTCATCAGAGGTAGAGGGGGATATTACAATCATCCTCAGCTGGAGAGGTTCAAATCCATGGACGATCCCATATTTTATATAAATTTGTACCTAAGATACGTTTATGACGAAGCAAAAAGACGTGGCTACAACTTTGATATAAACAAAATTGATCATATTTCTTTTGACAGAAAGGATAAGATAAATGTAACTGAAGGGCAAATAAGATATGAATTTGAACATCTGAAGAAGAAACTGGAGATTAGGAATAAAAACTGGTTAAGAAAAATTGAGAACATAAAGGAAATTGAACCGAACCCTGTATTCATTGTTGTACCTGGGCCCATCGAAAATTGGGAAAAGATAAAATTATGAGAATTAGGGCTTATTTTGCTGGGTTTGATTTTTTGAAGGCAAGATATAAATCTTGTTTCCTAAAATCAGATTACTGGGTATTACAACTTTCGTCCCATCATCCTTTAAAATTTCGGTAAATAATATGCCTACTTCACTAACAATGCCAGTGTCACCCAATATTGTCACATACTGATTAATTTTGAAGGGTCTCGCGATTAATATGAACAAACCTGCCACTGCCTGACCTAAAGTCTGCTGCATTGAAAAGCCGATTACAATTCCTAAGAATCCGCCAACTGATACCCCAGCTAGTCCTCCGCCAACTTCTCCAGCTATCACTGTTATTAAGGCACCTATGCCGATAATTAAGAATACACTCTTGAATGCTTTAGCAACGTCTTCAGTATATTTAATTTTAAGGGAGTGATATATTACCATGGAAAATGCTCTAACAATTAGGTATCCCAATAATAGGGTAAGAGATACATTAATGTATACATAATAATTTCCTAGAACAATCCCGAACCTTGGAAGAAAATAGAATATTAGGTATTGCAATATCGCAGAAACTACTATGAAGATAGCTATGTAAAGGATCAGATTCACTATTGATTCAACATATTCATTTCTCATTTTATTTTCATATTTATTTTCCTGAGCCATGATTAATAATGAATATTCCTTATATATTTCTTTCTTTATATGTATTAGTTCTAAAATAATTCAAAATCTCGGCATTGTAAACCTAAGCGTTTTAATGAATTTTTAAAACTAAAATTCCTGACTCGATATATTTAAAACTGTTTAATTCCTGAACTTAGAATGATGATATTGGACTAGCCAATTATCGCTTACTTCATCGGATAATTTTATCTATAAACAACTTCCTAGTGATCAATCTATTTATTAATGGACATAGTTTCGAATAGTATGTCAGGTATTTTTTATATATATCATTTTAAATATGTAGGGAATGGTAGCTTTACGATCATTAGAATTATATCACAGCACCTAAAGCTGGTCGATTAAATGGATAAACAATTAATAGCGATTTTATTCAATTAAATTACTGTTAAATCAACTTATGTATCTCATGGTTTTTCAATTTTCCTTATTAATGATGACGATTGAAAAAAGCTCTTAACTACCTAGGAAATCATTTAATAAAGGAACTTAAGCACAGAGATGGTCATTGTCTTTAATAAGCATTTTCAAATTTGATAGGTTGTTTCATATTATGGCTACTGAGAAATTTAAGCGCATTCAAAATTTCTATGACTTTCCAGATAAACTTTGCACTGAAAAATATGAAATTAAAGAAGGTTTATAACTGGTAACTGAGAATAATAATGAAGCGAATGATTATGGTATTTAGGCAAAATTTGACCTCGATTATGACTTGACCATTGGGTAGGATACCTCTGAAATTTATTCAATCTGGCTTAAAAACAGTTTAAATCTTCAATACCTATGTATCAGTCCAAGACCATATAAAGTCGGATAGGATTATAGAAGAATCATTAAATGAAGAAAGATCAGTTTTCATAGGCACCCGATCACCAACACATAGATCGGATAGAATGTATTTTGAATCGAGTAATCTTAACCTCCGTTCGATCTAATATTATTGGATGCCCCAAAGAAGATAATAGGGAATGAAGATAATCCGGAAAATTCTATAAAAATAATAATTTTGACTATTTTAAAGAGATGCAATTTGAAAGTTATCTGCTTCCAAAATTTGTAGTGAATAGATACGCTGGAAAGTGAAAAAGAGACATAATTAGATAACATAATTCGTAGCCTGTGCTCCTATGATTAGCGTAACTTTCTGACCTTTAATTTTCATAACAAACTGGATACAAGATCACGAAGGTCACGATTATAATAATTAAATCAATTTTATTATACAATAATTACATTTCATTATCAAAGATCTTTCCGGTTTCCAAATTTTGTGAGATATCGAAAACTTTCCAATTGGAAGTTAATATCGTATTTTGGTTTTGAACCATTGGACACCCAGAAATTTTTACTAAATCATGCGGGGGGAGGGATTTGAACCCCCGAATCCCTACGGAGCGAGATCTTAAGTCTCGTACCTTTAACCTGGCTCGGCAACCCCCGCTTTAAAGTGTATGAATACGGGGATTAAAAACCTAATCCTAAATCTTCAGATTCATAAAAAAAGGATTTAATTTAAGAGGAGATAAGGAAATTGATAGTTATGGACTTCAGTTACACAGAAAATGATGAAATGGTCAGGGAAACTGCAAGGGAGTTTGTTAAGAAGTATGTTTTGCCCAAAAGGGATAAAATTTCTTATGGTAACAGAATACCTGATGAAATTATAAAGGCTGCTGCAGATGCTGGGTTTATAGGTTTCAACATTTCACAAGAATATGGAGGGGCAGGAGGATCCATATCACAGATGTCCATTATCATAGAAGAATTGGCAAAGGGAGATGTTTCCATGGCTCTCCCTGTTTACGTATTACTAGTAAATGGATGGCCTTTTATGCTTCAGAAATATGGATCCAAGGAAGCGAAAGAAGAAATTTTACCAAATGTCGTCAAAGGAAGGACGTTCTTTGGTATTGGAAGTACAGAACCGTCAGGTGGATCTGATGTAATGAATGAGAAATCCAGGGCGGTTAAGAATGGAGAAAAATGGCTGGCCTCGGGGGAAAAGGTATATATTAGTGGAGTAAGGGAATCATTGGAATTGCCTGGAGGAGGTGGATTCCTTACTCTTTTGAGGACAGGTGATGAGTCTCTTGGATCAAAGGCATTTACTACCTTCGCCTTCATGATAAAAGATGTGAATGGAAAATTAAATGATAAGGTGACAACAACCCTCTTCAATAATATTGCAAGAGAGGGCTTATCCACTGGCGGATTCGCCTTCAATGATGTTGAAATTGATGATAAATACAGGGTGGGGGATGTTGGGAAGGGATTCCATATAATAATGGAGGGATTTAACGTAGCAAGGATATACGTTGCAGCTGCCTGCAACGGTGCTGCAACAGAGGCATTGAATATGGGGATAGAACATCTGAAGACAAGAAAGCTCTTTGGGCAACCTCTCGGAAAGCAAGAAGGGCTGCAATTTGAGTTAGCCGAACTCTATGGCAAACTGGAATCCTCCAAACTTCTTACGCAGAGGGCTGCATGGTTGATGGATAAGGTCTATTTCAGCAATGAAAAAGTCCCATTATCTGAACAGAATAAATACGTCTCCCTTGCTAAGATGACTGCTCCTCCTATGGCACATGAGCTTATAACAAAGGTTATGGTATGGCATGGTGCCTTGGCATATACAAAAGATACGCCATTGGGAGCAGCACAAGGTGGAGTGATGTCATATTACATTGGTGCGGAGGGAGGAATAAATATAATGAAACTCATAATAGCCAGGGAACTACTGGGTAAAGAGTTCCTAAGCTATAAATCACAATAAATAAAATTTTCAAAAAAAAAATTATTTTTTAATTTTATTTCTGCTCCTGATAACCATTAAGGCTACAATTATTATTGCCACTACTATTATCACGGCTATTACAGAAATTATGGCATAAACCCCTAATGCTAGTGGTTTTGACGAACTTATTGTAGTCTTCGTAACAACTTTTTCTGGAGTTTTAAATGATTGCGAGTTGGATAGTGCTGACCCACCTTGGCTGAACACTTTAACCACAACATAATAGGTGGTATTATAGCTCAGATTTGTTAAAACGTACGAAGTATCAGAAATATTCGTTATTGAAGCTATAGCTGATCCTATAGATCCAGGGGATGTTGATAGATATATTGTATAATTTATGAAACCCGCCCCAATAAATTGGGACCAGGCAATCTTAAAGGTGGTATTGTTTACCATTGAAGGCGTATAAAGCAATACTGCCGATGGTGGAGCTGGGGATAGTGTAATATTGATCCAGGTCACTTCACCTGATACCACTGTTATCTTTGTGCTAAATGATTTGTAATAATTAGCACTGGCATTGACCCAGTAAGATCCCTGAGTGAGGTTTTCCGAGAAGAAACCATTTGATGAAATTGTTATGGGCACATCATTTATGGTGACCGTAGCACTTGTTGGAGATACATAACCTTTTATGCTTCCTTCTGGGGGTGGACTTGTCTGAGTATAAACGGTTGTTGTCTGTTCTGGTTTAATATTAAGATACTGTATGTTAAACTGACCTAGAACTGATTGCTCTAAAACTTCGTAACTTCCACTTGGCATCGTGATGTTGACTACCTGACTAATCCCATAGTTGTAAATGGTGTATTTGAAAACGGTTAAATTCAATATTGAACCATTGATGGCTGCAAAATAATTCTCCGGCATATGAATTAGCAACCATCCGGGATAGAATATTGTTCCGGCTAGGGTGTATGATACTGACTCAGAATAATTGGCATAAATGAATCCAGAGGTAGAATTAATAAAGAATCCTATATTGTATGTGCCAGATTTCAAACTAGTTGAGAGGTTCTGATTCCCGCTGATGGTTCCTATGTAGTACCAACCCGTTGCATTTTCTCCCATCACCACAATACTCAGATTGCCGTTTGCATTGATGGAGATACCAGTCAGATTAGTGGGCCAGATGAAGTTGGTGGAGTAATAAGCAGATCCATTTACATATGATCCATTGATCTCAGATACTTTTACATATCCCACGCCGGCCGGATTAGTTGAAAATACGAATCCGGAAGATCCTGGTTCACCCCCAATGTTATAGTGACCATATGATTTCATTTCTAGGAATAACTGCATCATAGATAGTACTGATGAGTTTACCGGTAAAACCCACATGGATAAACTTGATATATTATAATATTCAAGTGCGGCAAATCTTTGTGACATTTGATAGGGTGTCAAATTGGCATTTGTATTCACATTGGTATTGATTAGGGCAACCTGTAATTTGGCGTTTGGTATAGTTTTAATTGAGTAGGAAAGATCACTCATGAAGCTGCCCGGTCCAGAATAAATAGGTGAGTAATCCATGACATCCACATAGGTTATATTGGTGCCGCCTATTAATGAGAAATTCCAGAACCCCGGATTCCAAGTGGCAACATCAACTGTTAAATGGCGCCCATACTTGTTAAGCTGTATGGAAAATTCATTTAAAAATTGAGCAAATTGGATACCTGTGGTATTGTTGGCTGCAGTTGGTTCCCAGTCAATGTTATATCCAGTATAATTGTATAGAAGGGCATAGGTAACCATTTGATTTATCACATCCCTTTCCTTGGTAGAATTCGACAGGAAATATTCTATGTTCGATAAGGAAGCAGATATTATCATTGGATAGGTCTGTAGATTGAGCTGATGAAGAATCGGGGTAATATTGTAGGGATTTGATGAATTTGCATAGGATAGAGTGCCTAAAGATAATGGACTAATCCCCCCTGAATTATTGAGTTGATAAAATTCATATGATATGGCGGTAAAATCTTGCCTGTTCTGTTCAATTTGTAATATACTTGCGTTCATTCTTGGCATACCATTGAATACACCTGTGCAGAAAGAACAGGTCCAGGCCATTACAACTTTTGTCTGCTGGTTAATTCTATAATCTGGAACCATGTATTGTAGTGACCAAGTAGCTCCCTCTGTGGTGGAAGAATATATTAGGCCATTTTGTGTGAGTATAAGTTCATCGGCTTTCAGGATAACCCCGTAATATTTGTTCTGTATTGCTACCTGCTGAGAAGATGTATGAGTCTGCGCAATTGGAGACCATGACGAGGCCGATGCATTATAGGCTACTGTTCCATATACATAAGAGTTCGGCGTACCCATTATGGTGTAATAATAATAAGAGCTGTTATAGTTAGGTGTTTGAGTTATACTTACAAAATCTGGATTTGTTGCCTTTATTACTCCTTCATATGTCCAATTAATCTGTGCCAGGGGATTAGTGCTCCCTGAGGCAAAGTAAACAGTACCGTTTCTTGATAACCCTACAAATGTTGTTACGCCATAGGGTGGGCCATTGTTTGGCCAGGCCAGAAACGTAGTCAAGTTAATTGGCAGTGGATTAGATTGGACAATAGTCCATTTGTAATTGGCATCAGAATATGCATAAATAATTCCGTTAGATTCCATGGCATAAAAAGTTTCAACTTTAGTTGGATTCAAACCAACAAAACCGCCCCAAAAATTTTCATCGAGATCGTATGAGAGAGCTACAAAGGTTGTATTGTTAGAATTTGTAATCCTGTTAATTTTCCAGTAATGGGGATAAATACCATATTCCATTGTTGCGACGTAACCGTTTGAAAACAGAACCATCAAGAGTCCGGTATCAGTGCCTCTATTGTTATACCAGTTAAGAGATGCTCTTATACCAACTGGATTTCCCAGGACAACCTTATGTGTTGTATAATTATAGATTGCCGATGCATTCCCCAGATAAATCCAATAAGAGGGTGCCGCATTATCTGGATGCTCATATACATATCCATTACTCCATAATACGAAGAGGTTCCCATTACTATCATCTGTCATTGCCACTGCAGTTAGGGTACTCCCTGATCCAGCCGGTACCTGCATTGAGATATTATTACTATTA
>ERZ1669251.329-NODE-329-length-12822-cov-3.657711_pt1 | contig 12822 bp, 10 predicted proteins | sample MGYA00579294_ERZ1669251 | MGnify/ENA primary metagenome ERZ1669251 (study PRJEB41166, sample SAMN08046056) | hot springs metagenome | biome: hot spring; feature: acid hot spring; material: thermophilic sediment; isolation source: thermophilic sediment from acid...
CTAGATCGCTCGTCGGCAGCGTCAGATGTGTATAAGAGACAGATGTTAGGGTACCTGCCTGGGCTTCCTCCCTCATTAATCAATACGCCTACATTACTTGAGTATGAAACACCAGGTATATTAACTACACTATCGTTAACTTGGGATATCACTAAACCATTTATACTACTTGAAGTATACATGGAGGCATTAATGTATGGTAAGCTAATCCTCGAGAAGTATATTTGACTACCACTGCTTGGTGACAATATTACTAATGCTGAGTTACTACTAGCGGAGAAGTAGGCTGAGGGCTGAATAACTGAGCCTTGTTCACTTACTATGCTTAAGTAGTTATAGTAAGAAGAGTAGGATGGGAATGCCTCCCTGAAGTCAACACTATCACTAACCTCGTATGTACCTGGCTTGATAATTAGGCTCACTTTACAATTACCACCTCTAGCTAGGCAATCACTCCCAATGTAGTTTAACGCCTCTTGAATACATGCAGTGTTAGAGTCTATACATATTCTTGACCCATGCCAATCAATTGCCTGATAATGCCCATTCTTTTCATAAACCACAATATGATACTCACCCCATGCTTCAATAAACTCATTAGTTGAAGCACCTTGCTCACGGGCACTATTTGGTGGATTAGTCATCACCCTTGACCCAACGTATGCTAACCCTCCCGCACCTGCAGTTATGCCTAGAATCTTAAGGAATCGCCTTCTATCCACAGGCCTAGGAGTTGTCTTAAATCTTTAAACTTGGGCACTATGATTAATCATTAATATGTTTGAAGCCAGTATAATTAATTAACACTAGGCTTAATGATTAATACACTGAACATGTTTAGTGTCCACCTTTATGGGAATTCTTAAGTACAGAGTTATTGAATGTTAATTATGCCTATGGCTTGTAATTCATTGGTTGATGATGTTGTAATTAGTAAGGATGCTAGTGGTAATGTAGTGGCCCTTAACCGTGAATGCCATGAGATATGTGAAAATAGTCCAACAGCCTGTATTCAGGAAGCAATAGATTACGTTAAGGATGGTCAATCAGTAATTACCATTGGTGACGCAAATACTTTAAACGTAAACGCCAAGATAAGAATACCCAGTAATAAGGCTAGGCTTAGGCTGCGTCTCGGTGAGGTACGTTGTAATACTGGCGATGAATCATGTCTCTTCATAGATGGCTTTGCACATGACGTATATATTCAATCACTGCTTAATGTAGGTGATTCTAAGATAGGCTTAGAGATCACAGGGTCTAATCATAGAGTCTACGTGGGGTTCATAGGCTTAGAGAACGCTCCACATAATAAGGAGGGGAAGCCGTGGATGTTTATGGATAAGGCGATTTACGTTCACCCACCATTTGATAGGGATGGGTACGCTGGGTTCCTTAACGTTGAGGTTGGTTCAATACACTGCGGTTACCGCGACCAAGATAAGGGTGTTAATGTGGCTGTGTGTAAGGGTATTGTGGTTGAGGGTAATGATTTAAGGGGATTCAGTATTGAGGGTAGTGTCTTCACAGTTAGGGGTTCAATAAGATTAGCTAGAAGGGGGCTTGAACTAGGTAATTCGGTGTTTTGGGATAGATTTTTCTTGGATATTGACCCAGACCTTGCCTTAAACTCAGACTACTTAATATACTTCGCTGACGGTAAATACGACTGCTGCACTTCACCAATTAGGAAGCAGCAACCCTATAGGACTCAGTATGAGGGGGCAGCCTTCAATACGGTGGACTTATATGGATGGACCCCAGCAAATACCCGTAAGACAATATACTTCGGTGAACACACCTTAGGTAATAGGATTACAGCAGCCGCTATAGTTGATGCATCAACCATTGAGTTTAAGGATGAATTCAGGAACTTTATAGTTAATCAAGGCACCATTATACAGGGTTCACTTACAGGTAGTGGTGTCGCATTAATGAATGGTGAATTACACCTCTGGGGACGTGAACCAGCCTTATCTCTCTCAGGGAGCAGTCTCATGAACCCAGGGACTGAGACTTCAATAAGGTATGTTGATAAGTCAATTAGCTTAAGTCTCAATAATGTGAAATTTATTTCAATAAGTAGTAATGGTATTGAAAGCATAGGCATCCCGGTAATGCAGCATTGCCCTGGTTTAAGTGATGAAGGTAAGTTTAATGGCCAATTACTCTCATGTTACGATGATTCAATGAAGAAGTGGCGTTTAGTAATGTGGATTGATTCAAGGTGGGTTTACTTAACTTAGTGATTTACAGTCAATTCTATTGAATTCCTTATGTGGCTCGGCTTGATACCAGTAGGCTACACTTTCATACTTAGCCAGTACCTCATCGTACTCACCGTGGTGTATCATGACCCTTAACTCCCTTTGAAATGGTATTGAGTCAGGTATATGGAACCTGTATGCTAAGATCCTAAACCTCTCCTCATCCTTAATCAACAGGCCGTGGAATGGTGCATTAAATGGACCCTTAATAAAGTACCAGCCGCTCAGGAAGTAGTCTTCAGTGCCTGTTGAACCATACGCTAATTCACCATCAGCGTAAATCATCATGTTTCCCTCAAGGAAGCCTAACCCACCTGAGGGTGGATTAGCCTGGCTTAAACCCTCCATGGCTAAGACAGTACCTACGTAATGTCCCTGACCTAAAGCCTCAAGAATAAGATATGGTTTACCTAACTCAGTGGGGTTCTCACTGCGCCATACCGCATGAAGTCTACCCATACTACTAACGTCTACACCCTCATAGTAACTAATCATGTAGTAGAGGTGGTCAACATCAAGGCCGCTACAATTCTCAACCTCAATAATAGCCCTCTTAAAGGGCATTGGGAGGAACGTGTAGTAGCCACCGCTGGTGGTGCCCATTACCAGGGAGGAGTAGTGGTGATACTCGGTTATGGTGTTTGTTGAGTAGCATGAGCCGAAGAAGCAGGATAATGGTGCCTCAATGCTTGGGCTTAATTCACCATCCCAATAAGCCCTAATAATAAGCCTCCTTAAATAATCCTTAACCGCTGGCTTAGAAAAACCACCAGCAACAGTTAACCATAGGCTGGCAATTACACCAGGGCCATCAACGTTAAGTAAAGTCAACTTACCATGGGCAGGTACTGAATAGTAGTCAAGCCACTTCCTATGTTCCTCATCAATATAGTGCGTGCTTGAAATATACCTTAATTTACCGGGTTTAAGCCTGGGTAGATCAAGCAGCATTATTAAAACTCTACTTCTCTTTATATTAAATTATTAGGCTCATAATGGTTCACTAACAGGTTCAATTATCTAAAGTACTGAATACCTAGTAACGCTTCACTGCCGCTTAAACGCGTTAGGGTTAATTCATGGTTACAACATTTAAAGGCATGTGGTAGGCTTGAATTAGCATGGCTAGGGCTAGTAGGCTCCTGTTCATCGGCTTAGATGCCTTTGAACCCTTAATAATGCTTAAGCTTGTTGATGAGGGTTTAATGCCTAACTTCAGTAGGCTTCTTAAGGAGGGTTCATTTACGTTAGCCTACTCCTCACCACCCTGTGACACACCAACCAATTGGACCACCATTATGACTGGTTCATTCACTGGTACTCATGGTATGACAAGCTTCTTCGCCCATAAGCCTCACGGTGAGCTTAATGAGGGTTTCTCAACACTTGACTCCAGGGTTTGCGAATCTGAATTCCTCTGGAATGTACTTGAGGATTACGGTAAACGCGTCGCCATTGTTAACTACCCTGTTGCATGGCCCCCAACAATAAAGAGAGGCATTGTAATCGGTGGCCCAGCGCCAGGTGCCTCACCCTGGCGTGTTAAGTGGCCCATGGTTTACTCAAACAATTGCACAACTAGGGATTTAAACAAGTGCAGCCCCATAACCATTAAGGAGGCTGAGGGCTGGGTCAATATTCCTAATTCCCGTAGTAAACCCCTTGAATTCGAATTCACCCTAACAGGTGAGGGGCCTACCGCTGAACAAACCCCGGGTTGGTTCATTAGGCCCAGCACTAAATTAACCAAGGTGCCTAAGTACTATGCTTTAGTGATTAACTTAAACGGCGCCGGTTACGATACGGTAATTGTATCTAGGTTGAGGGATGTCTCAAGCCCCATAGCTACTCTTAAGTCTGGTGATTGGAGTGGTTGGATTAGGGATAATGTTACCGTAGGCGACTCAAGTTATGAGGTTGCCTTTAGGCTTAAGTTAGTTAAACTTAGTAATGATGCCAGTTTAATTGAACTGTATAGGAGTGACGTTGTATTAACCAGTGGTTGGAGTGCCCCAGTGGACTTATCTGGTGAGATAACGGATGCTTTAGGACCTTATGTTGAGGGTGTTGAATGCCAACCTGACTTATCAAGTATTCGTGAGGATGTCTTAGGTGATGACTACTTCAGTATTTGGCTTGAGAACATTAAGTATTCAATAGGCTGGTATAGTGGCTTAGCTAAACTACTTAAGGATAGGTTTAATTGGGATGCCTTCATAATGCACTACCACCTCCACGACTCAGTAAACCACAGGTTCCTTGGATTACTCTACGACAAGCACCCAAGCTATAATGCGGAGTACGCCAGTAGGTTATGGGACTTTTACCGCGAGGTCTATAGGCTGACTGATGATTTTATCGGTGAGATGATTAAGTACGTTGATGAGGATACCTTAATAGTCTTAGCCTCAGACCACGGCCAAGTCCCAGCATGGAGGTTTATTTGGATTGGCGACGCCTTGATTAAGCGTGGCCTATTGGCCTATAGGCTTGAGGGTGATTATTACGTTGTTGACTGGTCTAGGACCATGGCTTACCCATTCGGCCACACTACACCCTACATATTCATTAACCTGAAGGGCCGTGACCCACACGGCATTGTTGACCCAAGGGACTATGATGCAGTTAGGTATGAGGTTATTGAGGCATTATACTCGATAAGGGATCCTGAGAACGGTGAACACCCAGTTGCATTAGCGCTTAAGAAGGAGGATGCGGAGTTCCTTGGACAGTGGGGTGAGCGTGTTGGCGACGTAATTTACTTCCTTAAACCAGGCTACAGTAATGTGGTTTTCGACTTCAGTAAGGTTCATAAGAGAATTGTGGATGGGCCTATTGTAAGACCACTCAGTGATATGGGCTTCTGGACAGCACTACACCACGATTACTTACCAAACGCTCAAGTTGGCTTATTCACCAACGAGGCCTTCATACTGATGAAGGGTCCAGGGATTAGGAAGGGGTTTAGGAGGGATAAGCCTGTTTGGTTAACTGACCTAGCCCCAACAATAGCCCACCTAATGGGCGTTAGGCTACCTAGGAATAACGAAGGAAACATAATAGCGGCCTTCCTAGAATGAGGTGCGGCATCAATTAATTGGTATTGGTAGGCTTATTTCTTGTGTTAATAATGGGTCGTTGGCGCCTGTTATTACCCTATACTTCCTCTCCATTAATCCAAGTAGCCTTAAGGCCACCTCACCCTCCTCCTCAGCCAGGTTTCTTGACTCAGCTGGGTCCTTGGCTAGATTGTATAGCTCTATGTGTCCTGCCCTCCTACCGTATGTGTCATCCCTAATCCACTGTATTAGCTTCCACTCACCAACCCTAATCATCCTGGCAGTCTGCCTAGTATTCTCAAGGCTTAACACCACATCACGCCCCTTAGACTCACCCTTAATCACATTGAGTAGGCTTACGCCAGTCACATTATCAGGAGCCTTTAAGCCTAATGCATCAAGTATTGTTGGGGCTATATCCGTATTTTGGACTAATGCATCATACTTAACACCCCTAGCCCTACTGCGGCCAACCTCATCAATTAGCCTGTCAGGTAGCCTAATGATTAGAGGTGTCTTAACATCCCACTCATATAAGCCGTGGTGATCGTAATACACGTTATGCTCACCAAGACCCTCACCATGGTCAGCGGTCAATATTATTAACGTGTCCTCAAGTAGGCCAAGATCACTAATCATCCTCATTAACTCACTGAACCTCTCATCAACGTAGGCAACCTCACCATCGTAAAGAGCCCTAACGTAATCAGGATCATTAACGCCTGAATCAACCAAGTTCCTCATCCAACCACCTCTAAGCAGTGACCTACCCCACCTAGTTGAGTTAAGCCTACTAGCCAAGTCACCCCTAGTGTAATCACCCTTATAGAATCTTTCCGCATAACCCTTAGGTGGAATGTAGGGTGTGTGGGGATCCCAGTAGTGTATGAAGAGGAGGAGTGGCTCGTCATGGTGCCTATTAATCAACTCTAAGGCACCCTTAACTCTAGTATTAACAACCTCACCACTAATCTTAATACCGTTGGAAATCACCACTATACCACCAATATCAATATAATATCCATAACCCCTAGCAAACCAACCTGCATTCAGGTGGGTGGCTAAATTATCAACAGCTATGGTTAAGTAACCAGCATTATTAAGTATCTGCGGTAGGGTTAATATGCTTCTACTTAATTGAACCTCACCATCATGGCTAACTATCTTATGAATTAACGGTGATACTCCAGTGAGGATTGTAGTGAAGGATGGGTGTGTTGGAATAGCCTCAGAGTAATGATTAGTGAAGGCCACTGAGTCACGGCAGAGGTAGTCAACATTAGGCATTGTTGGGTAACCTGAACCAAGGCAACCAACCCTATCAGCCCTCAAGGTATCTATGGCTATGAGAATTACATTGAAGCCGCGGCCACTAACCATACCACTCACCTCACGTATAATTCATTATACCATTCATATGGATCCCTCTCCCCAGTTGGTAGTGGTTCAAGTCTCCCACCAGCATCCTGGGTGATTCTGCTGAATAATTCCTTAACCTTATCTCTAGCCTCACCTGCAATATTATGCCTAAGCTCTGGGTCGTTCTTAAGGTTGAATAATTGAGCATTGGAGCCTTCCCTATCGCTTATTAGCCAATACTCATCATCACGGTACATTACGTAGTTCCCGAAGGCTGATGTTACGTAATCCCTCACCCTAGTCTCCTTACCATCAACGTAACCCCAAATATTCAAGCCATCGAAGCTTAAGCCACTGCAGCCTACACTGGTTAATGCGCATATTGTTGGGAATAAGTCATGATCATACACGAATTCATTAACCTTAATCCCAGAGTTAACGTACTCCGGGTGCCTTATTATTAGAGGAATATCGACGAGCTCTGGGTATAGGCCCCAGGCAACCTTCCCAGTTAACCCATGTTCACCAAGCTGGTGCCCATGGTCCGAGATTACTATTAGTATCGTGTTCTTATCCAGGTTTAACTCATAGAACTTCTGCATGAAGTACCCAAACCACTTATCAACCAGGGTAACTTCACCAGCATAATGAGCCCTCATGTGCCTGAGCTCACGTTCACTAAGGTAATCAGAAGGCCCATACTTAGGTGTAATGACCTCAGGCCCACTATAGCCTGGATCATACATGTCAACGAACTCGTGGGGTGGGTCCCATGGTTCATGTGGGTCAAAGGACTCTATGACAAGTAGGAATCCCTCAGCATCCTTATTCTCAGTAAGCCACCTAACAGCCTCCCTAAAGGTTAATGCTGGGAACCAATCCTCCTCACTCCTCCTAAAACTCACATTAGCAAGGTAACGCCTAATAAGCCCCTCAACACCAGTACCCTTAAGGCTTGGCGTCAAATACTTATTAACCACATAGTCAGGAACCTTGAAGGACCTGTAGTGGTCCCACTCCTGACCCCTAATGAATATCCACTCATCAAAACCCCTATTAAAATTCATCCCCGGCTCAAAAATGTGGTAATTATCACCAATTAAGGCAGTCCTATAGCCCTTACCCTTAAAATACTCAGCAATCGCTGTATCATCATCTGAGAGGGGTTGCCAACCAGCCATCCTAATCCACGGAATACCCCTCCTTAAAATCGGCCTTTGGCTAAATGGGAACACCCTCCTACCAGTGTATATAGCCCTCCTAACAGGTATTGTTGGTAGGGATTCTGGGTAAGCCCTAGTGAAGACAACTCCCTCCCTACAAACCCTATCAATATTAGGCGTCTTAGCTAAACCACCAAGGCAACCAACATGATCCCTACGCAACGTATCGATGATAACCAGAACAACGTTATAACGCGAACCCATAACAAAAAACAAGCGTACAGTTATTAAGCATTATGAGTGAATATGTTCAATAATAGTTAAATAAACTAAGCAATACATTTATCATTCCTATTTCAAACATGTTTGCCTAAATTTATTACAGTAATGCTTTAAAGAATGCATTAGCATATGTCTCATGGTTAGTAGGCGTGCTTTGTTGACTGGGCTTGGTTTGGCTCTTGCTGGTGCTTCGGCTGGTGTTGTCTATGATTACCTTAGGGGTGGTTTGAGTTTTCAAGCTGTTCAACAGTCATCGACATCAACCACTACAACTACTCCTGAGGCTGTTCCTGAAATTCACACTGCTGGTTTTGGTTGGGAGGTTGTTGATCTTCATAATAATGGTGCTGATGCTTATTTTCAGGTTTTGAATGATTTGGTTATTCAGTGGATTGACCTTGATGCGTCATATATGCTTACTAAACCACCAAGCAGTGAAGGATTCGCTGAAGTATTGATAACTGTTGGTAAGGCCTCAACACCATCATTCTCTCAACCACCTCAAGTGTACCAATCATTACCTCAATCACCAGCATTCACGCCAATAACCATAATTAACCCAAATAACCTACAGACAGTGGCAGACGCATACCCTGAGGAGGGCTTCATAATTAGGCTGATTCTTAAGTCTTGGGTTCCAAGCAATGGGGCAGCATCCTCAGTCCAAAGGCATGTCACAGTGTACCCAGGCATTAAGGTTAAGAGTGGGGAGTATATTGTATTCCACATGGACCACGCGGGAGTAGGACCATTAGACTGCGAAATACAAGCAACAATAGGATACAACCTACTACAATAAAAACTAAGACTGCTTAGCCAACATCCTCCTTGAATCAACTAGGTAAAATACTCTTCCTGAACCATGGAGCAGTATGTTTGTTTTGCTTAGGTTAATGCCCCACTTATCCACTAGGCCTTCCTTAACCTTCACCTTAAGCACCCTAAGCACGAATAACCCAACTTCACCTACTTCAATCTCCTTATCAACGACTGTTTCATAAACAGCTAATGCATCGGCCCAGGTTGGTGTCTTAATGGTGTCGCTTGGTATTAGCCTTAAGCCATACTTAGCTACCTTATCCACGCTCCTCCCAGACACTGAACCCAGTGCATACACTAGGTCAGCGTGCTCTTGGGACGGCACGTTAACCGTGGCTTCCGGGTGGTGTTTTAGGCATTGGTAAGTGTATGCCTCCTTATACACTGAGATGCCTATTGTTGGTGGTTCTTCACTAATAGGCATGTTCCAGCTTGCCGGCATTGCATTAACCCTACCGCCTGGGCATAGGGTGATTAGGAGTATTGTTGGCCTTGGGTGAAGTGGCCTATAAAACACTCCACTATACTCAACTAGGCTCATTACCATGAGTCGCTCGTGGTTAAATATAAGTTTTGCTCTTAGGTAAGTTTAAAATTAAATATGGTTAACGAGTGTTTTAATGAGTGGTGTTGAGGCGATTACTTAACTATGGCCTTTATTGTTGCCTTAACCTGAGTGCTTGCCTTTAATTTAACCCAGGTTGCTGGCTTATCAATAGTGTTGATTCCCCTACTTAACTTAATGACTTGCTCAACATCATCATGTAAATCCAGCTTCATGTGCAATTCAGCGTCGCCGTTTACCGATACCATTAGCCTATCCGCGGAGGGCACGTAGTACCACTTACTCTCAGTACCATTGAATAACCCCCTTAACTCCCCGTAGTTACTTGGGTTGAATATGCCTTCATCCACGTAGACTGCCCAAATCTCATGGGTGTAACCTTCCTTCTTAGTGTCTGGCCTAATGCTCCAAGTGTCCCTAAAGGATGCTAAGAGTAGTTTAGGCTTACCGTCTGGGAGTGTCGTGTAGTGTGGGTGGCCTACCTGGGTGAAGGAGTCTTCAATACCCAGTAGTGGCATTAATGATGCTTCAAGTATTGCAATGTCCCTTAGGTCGTTTATTGACCAGACCTCGTCTAGGCTTGGGCCAATGTATGTTTGCAGGAGCCACTTATTGGGTGAATCAACCTCAACGAAGACCTGGAACCTCGGCATCGTGGTGAAGTCAATGACGTCATTACCCCTACCCCAACGCCCCAGTTCACCCCAATCCTCAACCTTAAGTTCATTCAAGTCATCAACGTTCCTAATCATGAATAAGCCTATGGCCTCGGAGTTCTCAATGGGGACGACGGCTAATGCATCCCTAATGTTACCGTAAGCCCCAGTGGGCCTAATGGGTGCTCCCGAATCCCAAACATAATCCCTAACTATGAGGGGTTTATACCCCTTAAGGTTCCAGTCAGGGTCGAAGACGAATATGTAGGAGTTCTTACCGTGGGTTGACACAACGTAAAACTCATCCTTAGCCTCATTATACAGGCCCCTAATAGTGTTATTGGTGTATTCTGCTGGTTCAGGGAAGGTTGATGGGAGTATCTTCCTCACTTGGCTTAAGTCAACGTTAAGTGACTCATCAATTGGGGCAACGAAACCCTCCCTCTTAAGGCCAGTGGGGTCACTCCACCCGGTGAAGAGTAACCAATACCTATTCCTCTTAACATCATAAGCAATGTAGGGTGTACCCACACCACCCCTTAAGTCACCTACAGGCTGCCTCGAGGGCACTAGGACTGGTTTAATTAAAGGAACCATGATTAATGTATTAGTTAACACTATTATTAAGTATTACGCACTTTAACATTACCTAACCTGTTAGGTAGCCTTAATAATAAGGTAACCTTACTTAAATAAGAAATTGCGTACTGGTAAATCCTTTATTACCACCCAGCGGCGCGCATAACCCATGGGTAACGTTATCGAATTCCTGGTTAATTACGCTAGGGAGCATGATCATGAGGTTAGGAACGTAACCATTGGGGTGCATTGGACGTGCGTATGGTCAAGGTACTGCGGGGTTTCATTAACGTACGCATTAAGCCACGATGACGAGGTAAGGGGCTTCGGTAGGCTTGAGGATAAGAGGGCTAGTGAACTCGCCGAGTACCTAAGGTCCTGGAACCTACTTGAGGCAAGCGTCGGCCTAGCAGCAGTCAACTCAGTGACTAGGCCTGAGGGTAATGTTAAGGCTAATGGGTTAGACATAGCTCTCGAGTTAAGTAAAGGAAGGAGAGTGACCATGGTTGGCGCATTCCCACGGTTAGACACCTTCAGGAGGGTTGCCGGTGAATTCAAGGTGCTTGAATTGAACCCACTCCTAGTTAACCCAGGGGAAGGCATATTACCTGCAACTGCGGCTGAGCATGTTATACCGAGGAGTGACTTCGTTATCATAACCGCAAGCGCCATAGTTAATAAGTCCATTGATAGGTTAATAGAACTGGCTAAGGGGGCTGGGGCTTATGTTATGTTGCTGGGCCCAAGTACACCAATGATAAGGGACCTACTTGACTACGGCATAGACATACTGGCTGGGGTTAGGGTTAATAGGCCTAGGTCACTCATTAGGAAGATTAGCCAAGGATGCGGCATGCTTACCCCAGGTAAATTGAAGGGTGATGTATCATTCATAGTATTAAGTAAACTGCACTAATGCATGGTCATGCATCTCGTGAATAAGAAGTGAATGCAGCCATTTTAATTTTCCATCCGTTTAATGGGACTCCATGACATACACGTAAAGTGAAGGCGTGGGTAATGATTATAAGGTAAGATTAAGTAGCCTAGGTTCATTCCCATAACTATCCACTAGGGCTCCTAAAGCTCCTCCTCGGGTTCTTAACCACCTCCTCAAACCAGCGACATCCTCATCAGTTAATGATGGTGGAATTACCTTTAAGGCCTCAAGGAAATCCCTCATCCTAACCCTAACCCCAGTCAACTGCTCAAGCTGCACCTGGGCCTGATGAGGGTTAGCCTTTTCACCAATAGCTTCGGTAGTACTGGTTCAACGCCGTTTAGTAAGCTATTCACGTATGCTAATCCGCAATATTATCATGGAATGGCTAGTTTAGGTAATGGGTCTGGTGGTCAGCCTTCAGTGCTTTGGATTAACTTCGCCCAATTAAACTATTGGCCATGGAACGAGAGCTGGTTTAGGTTAGCATTATCACTGGCAATAAATAGGACTGCCGTAAGCATCTACACTCAATTTGGATCACCATACGGTGGCCCACCAACACCTGGAGACTTCCTGCCATCACCAATGGAGCAAGAATGGTTAAACTCAACCGTTATTCAATTAGCGCACCAGGTTATTCAGTATAATCCACAGGAGGCCCGTCAAATATTAATTGAGCATGGTTTTAAGATAATAAACACTACAAATGGACCTGAATTACTATTCCCCAATGGTACGGCATTCCCAACCATAACTGCCATTGATTATGCAGGTTTCCCAGACACATTTGGTGTTAATGTTATTGTTGGTGAAGAGTGGAAGCAGAACTTAGGCATTACAGTTAATGTAATATCCGAATCATTATCAACACTATTCACTTATGAGGAGACTGGGGAGCAACCGTTCGAGTTAATGTATTGGCTAGCCTCTGGTTATTCACCATACTTAATTTGGACACAGGAATTTGTTCCCACACAAGCATTAACGGTGCTTGAAGATTAGGTATATTATCAACACTGTGCCGTAGAGCATGTAGACTAAGGCAATTACCCAGTTGACGGCTGGGTAATTGGGTTCCAGGGCTACATGTCCTTTTCAAATATGTTGAGGGGGCTGTCTCTTATACACAT
>ERZ1669251.332-NODE-332-length-12707-cov-21.661081_pt1 | contig 12707 bp, 13 predicted proteins | sample MGYA00579294_ERZ1669251 | MGnify/ENA primary metagenome ERZ1669251 (study PRJEB41166, sample SAMN08046056) | hot springs metagenome | biome: hot spring; feature: acid hot spring; material: thermophilic sediment; isolation source: thermophilic sediment from acid...
AGTATAGTGGCCTACACATCTTATGCTAGTTCTCAGGATAATCCATTGAACTTTATACCATCTAATTCAACTTTTCTGGTTAAAATTAATTACAACAGCTCAAATTATTATGCCTTTGGAGGTAGTCAAGGGTTAGCTTTGATAATACCAATGAACAAGGGGGTATCCGTATCAAGCCAAAATCTAAGTTTTAATTCTACCAAGATTCCAATAACTACCTATGGAAATTTCGGCGGTTTTACAATTTATAACATCAGCCTATCAAACGTGATATACAATACTCTGGAAAATCTTACACAGAATTCAACATTTTCAAATATACCAGTTAATTCATTCATGAACAATATGACATCATTTTCATTATACTTCTATGAACCGTATTCGAATGAAATCATCATAGGTAGTCTTGCAGAATTGAAATACTCTATAAGCTCCTATAACCATGGAAACAATTTTTCTTCAAAAGCTAAATACATCAATAACCCTGGATCAGTAGACTTTTATTTCCATCACAACACAACAACCGCGTGGGGTAACTCTTCATCCAATTACACCTATATTTTCATACAGGGAAATCAATCGTTTATATCAGGCCTTTACAATGAGAGCGGATATTTTTCATTAATTGGCTATAAAATGAAACAGATAAACTCCACAACAATTGAAATAATAGTGCCAATGAAACTGGATAACAAAACTAGGTGAAGAATGAATTATGTCAAGCAATTTCTTTAAAGTTTATTTTCATTATTTAAAAAACTATTACAGATCAAGGAGTTTCTATATAATACTCATAATAACAATTCTTGCATCCATTATCATCAGTTATCTTACATTTAGATACTCTGGGAAAATAAATAATTTAATTCCTAGTAAACTATCTTCACTTTCCAAGGTCAGCGATGAAAGCCTTATACTATACCTGTGGGCTTACATAATGTCCAGTTTACCAGTTTTTTCATCAGTTTTCTTCTCATCTCCAGCAATAAGTTCAGAGATGGAGAACAGGACTGCATTTTATATTTTCACCCAACCTGTGGATAGAACTGTCCTTATTCTGGGTAAATACTTTGCTGCTGTTACTGCGACCATAATTTCAATACTGGTTTACATTATTGCTGAATTAATAAGTATTGAGGCTGTATACGGCTTCATAGAAGTCAATCCATTTATTCTTTCTCTGCTAATGCTTGTCCTATTTATATTCGCCATAAGCGCATTATCATTTCTTTTCAGCTCGCTATTCGACAAAAACATGTATGCGTATATATCAACATTTGTAACCTATTTTATAATCTTCTATTCTGCAAACATAGCTTTATATCTTCTATATTCTTACAATGCATTTTTCCTCTTGAATAATGCCAGCACAATAATAGAGAGGGTTTATATAAACATAAATCCGACCCTTTTCGTTTCCAATTTTTCATTGAATCCTGCCGGAATACACGACGTCATTCTCTCAGGAACTGTTTTCATATTTTATACAATAGTTTCCCTCCTACTAACATTCCTTATAGTAGAAAAAAAGGAGGTAAAATAAGTGAATGTAAGATTGAAATCAGTTGAGAAATATTATGGGAAATTCAGAGCACTTGGAGCAATAAATCTTGAAATAAACGATCCGGGAATCATCACAATCCTGGGACCTAATGGCGCCGGAAAAACTACGATGCTTAAAGTAATGACAGGTCTTTCAAAACCCAGGAAAGGAATTGTTGAAATAGATGGAAATAATATTTTCGAAGACAGAAAGAAAGTACTGATGAAAATGGGAACTCTTGTTGAACAGCCAGAATTCTATACTTATATAAAGGGCAGGGAAATTCTGTCATTTTCTGCATCATTGAAAGGTATTTCCGGAGAAGAAATGAAGGCAGAGATAGAGAGAGTAGTTGCTGCCACCGGCTCAAATGATTTTCTGGATAAGAAGGTAGGTAAATATTCAAGGGGGATGAAACAAAGGCTTGGAATTGCTACTGCCCTTATAGGGGATCCAGAAATACTAATACTCGATGAACCAACATTTGGGATTGATCCAATGGGTTCACTGGAAATAAGGGAACTTATAAAGAACCTAAATTCCAGGAAGGAAAAAATAATAATTTTTACAACACACGTGATAGAAGAGGCAATAAAACTTTCTGATAGGATAATAATACTCAACAATGGCTTAATTGAATATGATGCTTCAAATGGCGGAGAATATACATTACTGAAAATTTCTGGCGAAATAGGGGATATACCACCTGGATACAAATATACAAGAATTTCCGAAAATGAGTATATATTTGAGGTCAGAGAAGAAGAGATACCTGAATTCAACAGGAAGATAACAAAGGCCGGAAATATAAAGTACATAGAGAAAAGTTCTATGGTTGAGGAAACTATAAGAAAAATATCAGTTAAAAATCTGAAAAATAGTTAAAAAATAATAAATTTTATGCTACCATTATTCTTTATACACTATTCTCCTGTAAATAGCCACTGATATTCCAGAGAGTATAAATATGGATCCAAGTGCAACACCTACAAGCATTGCCTGATGATATGGATTGAGTCTTATGGCATTAAGAGCTATAATCCAAGATAATACAAGAATTATAGCTATCATAACATATCCAATACCGGGAAAAGTCTTAATTTTATTTTCTGGAAGAGAGGGTGTAACTTTCACAGTTCCTATTCCAAAAAATGATATTGATCCGAGAAGCAGGAAAAGTCGGATACTAAAGGAAAGGGTCAGAAATTCTCTTGTATCAGAAATAAAAATGGAAAAAGCAATTATACTTGAAATTAGCCCGGTAATAAAGATGTAAAATGATATTGTAATATCTCTCTGCTTGACGGACAATTTTCCATCTCTCCACAATTTGGAAAATATTAGCATTGAAAAGATAGTTATTATTGCAGGAGGAAGCAAAACTTCGAGCATAACAGGAATAGAAATAATTACTCCAGGCGTAAATGCACCCCAGATACTCAGTACTATAAGATATACAATACTCAAAATACCAAAAGATGTTATTATTGGTCTATCAAGAGGGTGAAGGCTTTCTTTCCTATCAATAAATGGAACAGCCAAAAAATATATTATCGGTATAAGGGTAAAAACAGTCATGGCTTGCAGATACGAAGTTGGACCCTGGAATATAGAAAAGTCAACGGCCTTGTAGGCAAATAGGAGGAACCATGGCGGATACGCAGGTATTGAGGAAGCTGCAAGGCTGTTTTGAGGTGGACCGGGAAATGGTGAGAGCAAAATAGGTACAGAAGGAATCATTCCTAGTATAGAGGGTACAAGAATCACGAATCCAAGCGTAAACATTCCAAGTTCTACCATGTATATAAAATTATAAGGGTACCAGGGTTTCATGTCTAGTGAATCCTCGGTAATTGCAGGAGCTTTGTAATTACTTATTTTTCCAGAAGGGAGCATGGAATTTGACTCAGCGAGATAGAAATGATATCCAAAGAGCAGGAAAATAAGTCCTGCAAATATTATATGCCATCCCAGGAATCTGGAAAAAAGACTTGTTGGAGTCCCGTTGCCAAATCCAATGTTAACAAGCAAATTGCCAATTACTGGTATGGAGGAAGCTATACCCTTCCCCACATCTTGGGCATCATATGACAGAACATCGCCTGTCAGGGAATATCCAAAATACCCAGCGCCCAGTGTAAGTGCTAGAAGTATAACCCCAATTATCCATTGAATTTCCCTTGGTCTTTTATAAGCTCCAGCAAAATAGTTTCTGAACATATGCACATATACAAGAATAATCATGGCATATGCACCGTATAAATGGGTGGATAAAAGAAGGGAACCATATGGAATGCTATTCAGGACGTACTGTGTTGCTCCATATGGGTCTGATGGATTGTAATACAGCAGCAGGACAAGACCGGTGATAACTTCGTACAGGAAAACAATTGTTATGAGAGCTCCAGTCCAGTACCATTTACCCCCCCATTTACGCATATAATCCGGGGTTCTTTTCAATGGAGGATTTGAAATTCTTGTCCTTTCATTTAACCAGCTTTTAATTTTCTCCTTATTTAGCAGATTTTTTAAGTTCATTTTTAAAACCTCACTGGAACGGATTGCCTGAATTTACAACGGATGTGGAATTCCCCGCTATCGGTTCCTCTCCAGTCAAATCGCTTGTTCGTCCGTATATGGTAGGACCAACCATATTTGACACATAAAGTTCATCTGTGGATTGATCCCAGACCAATTTAAGAGAAGGTAATGGATGAACAGTTGGCCCTGTTACCACCGACCCACCGTTAACTGGATCATAGGTGCTACCGTGACAAAGGCAGTGAAATACGTTCGTATAATTTTTACCCGTCAAATTAATTGATTGAACACCTGCAGGATAGAATCTTAGATATGGGAATATACATCCCAGATGCTGACAAATTGCACTGTAAGAAACAACAGATCCATCCTTACCAACCCCACCAAAAGATGTATATTTTTCTCCAGTTGCTGGAATCAATACCTCAACAGGTTCTATCCTGATTGGATTTCCATTCTCATCACCAATGTTTACTAGGAAATTCGGGGTATTCTGAAGAGGATAATTGAATTGAAGCGCAGAAGGACTGTTGAGGGGCAGAGAAGAAGCTTTTATAGGGTTTCCATTCTGATCTACCAGAAGTAGTGATGGGAAGCTCGATATGCCAAGGGGGGGAGGGGAAAGTGTTTGAACAATCACACCAAGAGACATTCCCGCTGCAGCCAGTGCGGATCCTGCCACCAATAATTTTAGGAAATTTCTTCTAGAATTATCGATCTCGTCATTCATTAATTGTTAATTATTAGGTGTATTTTAATCTTTTTAGAAACCTTATTATTTTTAATGGCATTAAACAAATGTGAAGACACTTAGATTATTTATGTCATTTCTTCTTGTATTATATGTTATCAGTGGATATTTATTCATTATTTTTAACCTTATACTTCTTTTCATGATATCTCTTTTATCCGGTGCCTTTTCGGTTATTTTTCTTGTTGTTCATGCAATGAGTACGAGGGATAAACTCTTCATGATGCACTGGCAGCTGGTAATGTTTCTTCTCTTGATTATGGTGGGTAGCGCATTAATATACTATGCACTTGGCTATATTGTATGGGCTGAATCTCTGTTGTTGGTAATATTGTATCCTGTAGCTACAGAAGAGATATTTTTCAGGTATTACATTCAGCAGATCCTACTTAAGGAAATAAACCCTGTATCTGCAATAATTATCCAGTCGTCTTGTTATTCAATGTATTATACAAGGTTCTTGATTATTGATAACGGTAGGGCATTTCCTTTTCCTTATAACATCATAATGTTAATTTCAATATTCGGGATGGGGACTTTCTATGGGGTCTTAACATATCTTTTTAAAAATATATATGTTTCATCAATTGTACATTTTACAATATGGACATTATTTCCACTGATTTCAATAATTTCTCCCGGGATTGCGTCATCCATTATTCCCTCGTGAACAAAAAAACTTATAGGATAAAGTTAAAATATTGTATTATTTTAATCGTTTATGGGTAATTTAACGAAATCGGGGGTCATCCTCTTCTTAGGAGCTTTTCAATTTTCATTAATGCTTTTGATTGCCGAGGCACTAAGACCCACATACTCTGTACATTCAAATTATATCAGTGATCTCGGGGTTGGAATTTATAATTATATTTTCAATTATTCCATAGTAATTCTTGGAATCCTTTCAATATTGAGCGCCATTTTCCTTCTAAAAGAGAATAGGAGGTTAATTCTTCCTTATACTATTATTCTGGTTGGAATTGGGGCAGCAGGTGTAGGTTTATTCCCTGAGAATACAGGCAATCCTCACATATATTTTTCGGAAATAACTTTCATATTTTCTGGAATATCAGCAATTCTGGCATCGTTCTCATTTGTCAAGGGTCCGTTTAGAATAATATCCCCCTTCATCGGAATAATGATAATTATATCAATAATCCTTTATGCAGGAAAAAATTTCTATGGAATAGGCACTGGAGGTATGGAAAGGATGATAGTATACCCCACCTTGCTTTGGGCGCTTACATTTTCAGGATATTTAATGGGTGTCGATAAAAATTACAGAGGCAAATAACATCAAGAGTTTTGCAAAAACTTATTTTCTCTGTTTAGTTTAATTTCTTTTCCTATTAAATTCAAGTTTGAAACCCACATTAATGGGAGAGTCATAATAATGAGGGTTAATGAAAACTCTATTGTTCCATTGATATCCATAAAATAATAATTATTTCCAGAAAAAAGTGTTATGTACAGGGCAACAATAGCCATCATTGCCTGCATTGAGAATACAAGTTCAAATATTGCATTCCTCAAGAATGGTTTTATTCCCTTACCTGTTAATGAAAAAATTATCCCCGCAATAAATCCAGTAACACTGTATAACTCAAAATAGAATGAATTTGTGACTGCCAGTCTTACAAACAATGGTGTGAAAGAAAAAATTTCAAGAATAATTCCAATAAATAAACCTGTAAGTATGTTTTTATTTTTGATCGGTAGTATTAGGCCGGCCGTTATGCCGGAGCTAATTGATAAAAAAGATACAATTGCAAAATAATATGAATATTTAATGAGACCATCAAATATAATGGCGCTCTGGAGTATTAAAATGATGATAAAGAGTGGATAAAGAAAATTATGAGTTTTTATAAACAGCCTAAATTTAAATGGTTTAAAAATATAAATTCTGGTAATTAAGAGCATAATTAATGATAATATTATTAAAAATGGAAGTAGAGAAAGCAGATATGCACTTACTGTTCCAGAGACTACGCCTATGGTTGCTTCACATTGACATGATAATGCTGTGAGGGATGAAGACAAGAAGCCCCCAACAAACGTTTCCTTATATATTCTTATAATGTGCAGAGTATTGCTTGATGTTAAAAATGCAATAGATGGGAAAAGCACCATGGTCAAGGGTGATACTGTTAGGGTGATTCTTCCAACAGAAAGGACAAGACCCCACGCATATGTCCATGGTACTCCAGCTGGATTAACATTGTCATATATGGAAAATAAATATCCGGAATAATTACCAGTAATGGAAATTACTGAATATATTCTAAGAGAAGTGGAAAGAAATAGCAAAAGGATAAAAAATATGGACGTCAATGAGGAAACATAAAGTTCATCCTTATGAAATTCCATTATTGCGGGTCCAAGGGCAACGGCACCTGCAAGGAATAATGAAGCAGAAATTGCTGAATCTCCACTAAAAAATATGAGCCCTCCCAGAAAAAAGGAGATAAATGAGATCATATAAAAAATCAGGCCCGAATTCATTCTAATGATAATGAATGTAAAAATTATAATCGTAGATATGAGTAGAATGACAAATTCTCCTGATATTGTGGAATCAACTCTTATCTGATGTGTCAGGAGAGGGGACATAAGTATTCCTAAAACCAGATAGAAAATTGAGAGTTTTTCCAATCTTCCGGTCACAGAATTTAATTTAATGGGATATCACCCCTATTATGATAAGTAATAATGCAGCGGTCAGAAAATAATTGCTCGCAAGGAATAGCTTAATCGCCTTCCTGTCAATATTTTCCATATTGCTGGTAAGAAGTCTAAAAGCCTCATAAAGTAGATATACAGAAACAGGGATTATCAATACCTTGAAAATAAAAGGAAATCCACCATAGAAGAGTGGAATGATGGTGAAAAAGACAAGAATTACAGTATTTATAAAAATAATTTTTTTTGACATTTTTACTGGTAGTAATGATGGCATCATTGGGATACCTGAAATCTTGTAATCATTTCTGTACTTCATAGCAAGACTCCAGAAATGGGTTGGCGTCCATAGGAAAATGAGAATCGCCACATAGGCAGACTGAAAAGAAATAGCGCTATTTACCGAAGACCAGCCTGCTAGTGCTGGAAAAGATCCGGCGATGCCACCTATAACAATATTCCACGATGTATTTCTTTTTAATATTAATGTATAAAGGAGAGAATATGACAGGAAACCAAGCAGTATCCATAAGGTTGTAAATATATTTAAGTAAAAATATGATATTAAGAGAGAGCTAATTATCATGGCAAAAATGGAAATCAAATAGGTTAAATCCCATGAGAATTCTGACCTCCACAAGGTTCTTCTCATCTTAACATCTATATCTCTATCAAAATAATTATTAAGGAGGGACGAGGAGAAAGAAGCTAGGATCCCAGATATTAATAGAGGCGCTATCTTCCAAAAAAGGGAGCTGTTTTCAATGCCTAAAAAGAAGGTCGAGACTGCTACTAAATCAAGGAGCAGCGTGATACCAGGTTTTAACAATTTGAATTTATTAATATAGGTCTTCCCTTGCACCATAAATATTACTACTTCCCTTTAAACTGAACAATGATTGATTTGATGAAATAGCAGTTGCAGTTGAATTGTTTCCGGATGAATTGAGGATTAATTTGCCCACCATGGTCTCAGGATGAACTATGCACCAATATGTGTATATTCCCGGTGTGGAGAATGACCAGTTCGCCCAAACAACAGTACCTGGAACTGGAGGGATGTTGACATTTATTATTGCACTTGCCTGTGACTCGTTGGGTCCAGGATTTATGGTAAAAGTGTGCGGAAGTGTGTCCTGCTCAATAACTCTGAATTCAAGGAGTACATGAGTCTTTGCATAAATTGTTGGATTTGGATTTGAAGTATTATAATTCCAGCCGGCTGCATTTGCGTAAAGAGTTATTTCAATTGTAGAATTGTATGTTGCAAGATTGGATTGCTGGGCAGAGCCTCCAATTGGATACATAAAGTAAAGGAAGGAACCAGCTGAAAATATGATTATTATTGATATCACGAATAGAGGTGTAAACTTATTCATAATGATGCCTCCTCAAGAATATTTTCGTTGCTATGAATTGTCGGCGAATACATTGAGTAAGTAAAATTAATGAGGAAAATGAGCTGGCCCAAACCAAGTATTATTCCACCTATTGCAGCCGCATCTTGATAGGACTGGAATATTCCAAAATACCCTGCAACCCTTCTAGGCATTCCTAGAAAACCTCCAAGAGCCCAAGGTATTGTCATCACATAGGTTCCTGCGGCAGTGAGAATAAAATGGGCTCTGGCCATATTGATATTATACATTTTACCTCCCGATAATGTCGGATAAAGAACATAAATTGCCGCAAATGCCATGCCCGTAGTCATCCCTAAAAGTATGAAATGGAAATGTGCTGTAACCCAGTATGTACCATGAATGAGCTCATTTATTCCAACGTCAGATTGCATTACTCCAGTTACACCTCCTATGATAAAATCCACGATTGCATTTATTATGAACATCATTGGTACGGTTAACCTGATCCTACCACTCCATAGTGTAGCAATCCAATTAAAGACGGTAATTGCTGACGGTATGACGACTATAAATGACGTTGTGGAAAATAATATGTCCCATACTGTACCAAGGCCACTGTTGAAAAGGTGGTGACCCCATACAGTTGCACTAAAAACAAGAAGCAAGAGCAGACCAATGACCCCACTGGAATAGCTATAGACAGGCTTTCCAACATATTTAGGTAGAAGTTCATATATAAGACCAAATGCAGGCAATACGGCAACGTAAACAATAGGATGGCCCCAAAACCAGAACATTATTGCATATCCCAGGGCAGTACCGTTTGATCCTGTAAAGAAAACAGGATTTATCAGATCATAAATAACCATCCCATCTGCAATCATTGAGATTGGTGCACTAGAAATAATGAGTATCGCGGTTGATACAATAGACCAGGCAAAAAGTGGCAGACGTGATAATCCCATATTTTCATCTCTGTCTAGGAAAATCATCTTCAAGAATATGACTGAGGAAATAGTTAATGATGTCAATATGAACAGTATACCTATCAGTGTGGCGAAGGAAAACATTCCTCCACCAGTTTCAGTAAGCTGGTCGGTAAGAGGATAATAAAAGTACCAAGTTGCACTACTTTTAGAGAATATGATTAAAAGCCCTCCCAGCAAGAAAAACCAGAACATCATTGAATTAATCACACCCAGAGAATCCCTTCTTATCTTAAGCATGGAAGGTAATAAGTAATAGCCTAGTCCTAGGATGCTTCCTGATGCCCATCCATAGAGCATGAGTGTTCCGTGTTCAGTCAATAAAATATTATACTGCACTGGAGTCAGAAAGGTTGGATTGGGGAACCACAGACTTATCCTCATTCCAACACCTGCAAGGCCACCTATAAAGAAAAATATGAGACTGGTGATTAGATACCTTATACCTATGGATTTGCTATCATCAAGAATGAATGCCGAAAGACTTATCTCTCTTCTCATCCTTGATAGCATAAGGTTATTTTCAGTCTTTGATTGTGATACCTGTGTACCTGTCAGAAGTTTTTTTCTATAATCCTGTGCAAAAAAATACAGTAAAAAACCCATTACAAAAAGGACAGCCAAAGTAGATCCAAAGATTGCAAGTTGAAATGAGAAACTCATGGTAATACCACCACCACACCTCTCATTTCATAATGATATTCCCCACAATATTCAACGCATTCCATAATATACTGCCCTGGTGATGTGGGTTTAAATGAAATCTGGTTCGGATGACCTGCAACCGCATAAACCTGGATTCCAAATTTTGGGATGTACAGATCATGAATTACGTCCTTACTTGTCACTATTAACGTATAGGTTGTATTTGAAAACAATATCAATTTATCAGTAGTCGTGGTGCCATTTTGATATGTAAACTGCCAGCCCCATTGATATCCTGTTACATTAATTACCGTCCCTGAAGGATCGTTAGCAACAGGATTGGCAATGTTATCCTGGTGCGAATATATATATGAAGCATTAGCAATGGCAGCCCACGCAAGAATAATAACAACGCCACCAATCCAGATAAATTCTAAAATTGTTTTATTATTCATCAGTCTCACCTCTGTATGCAAATTTTATAGCCGGGTAGATTGTCATCACAATGGTCACATAAGCCACAGAAAATCCCAGTGAGATGTATGATGCAATAAATGGGACTTCATTCACTGCAGGTTCTGCGGTGTAATAAGTCTTCAACAAAGGACCAATTATAATGTAGGTAAGAATAAAGTATAATGCTACACCTTCAACTAAAATTAGGAGCAAGGATTGACTTTTATTCTCCTTCTTCATTAGACAAATAAGAAATTAATCATTATAAATTTTTCTTATCATTATTAAATTAATTAGAATAACCAAAAAGTTGTAAGTGAATGTTCATATTTCATTAATTAAACTATATTATGAAAACATATTTAATCAGGCATTATTTGAAGTTCAATGCTAAATTCACCTTATGGCGGGAAACTCGTTAACAGAATAGAAATGAATAAGGCCCAAAAATTAACTGAGGAATCAAAGGAAATGAGTGCTATTGTGCCATTTATAGATTTTTTTTATGACACATTTAAAATTGCGGATGGTTCTTATTCTCCTCTTGAGGGTTTCATGGATGAAGAAACCCTAAATAGCGTTGTGGAAGAAGGCAGGCTTACAAACGGTCTCCCTTGGACGATCCCTATTATTATGACAATAAGTGATGAAGATAAGAAAGGATTGAAGGAAGGTGATTCAGTAGTCCTGAAATCAAAGAATGGGGAGGCCTATGCGATTCTTGATATTGAGCAATTTTATGAGATAGATAGGAAGAAAATTGCACGTAATGTATATGGAACAGAGGATATAAGGCACCCCAATGTAGAAGATTTGTTGACCAGATACAACAAAAATGCTGTCTCTGGAAAAATAACAGTCTTTAAAAAATTGAATCTGCCAGGTGGAAAGTATGAGTATTCTCCATCAGAGGTTAGATCAATTTTTGAATCAAGGAAATGGAATAATGTTGTGGCATATCAGGCCAGAAATCCTCCACACGTAGCACACGAATATCTGCAGAAAGTCTCATTGGAATTACCAGGAATAGATGGATTATTCATCCACCTTGTCATAGGAAGACTAAAGAAGGGCGATTATAGGGCTGGGGCCATACTTGAAACGTATGATACTCTAATAAGGAATTACCATAGAGAGGAAAAAGTTGTTATGGGGTCTCTTAGCATAACGATGAGATATGCAGGTCCAAAAGCGGCATTATTCTTGGCTATTATAAGAAGGAATTATGGAGCAACACATTATATCATCGGGAGGGATCAGGCAGGAGTCTCGAATTTCTATGATCCTTATGCTGCCCAAAAAATATTCGATGAGTATGATGTAGGCATTGTCCCATTGAAATATACTGAGACATTTTATTGCAGAAGGTGTAACGGCATCACATCCGAAAGGGTTTGCCCCCATGGTCCGGATTCGCGTTTAAACATAAGTCAAACAAGAATCAGGGAGATGCTTTCAAATCATGAGGAAATACCAACGGAGATAATGAGAAAGGAAGTGGCCGATATATTGTCAAGAGGCAATGTAATTAATATGGGTGAAGATTAAATTATTTTTTTTAAGAGATTACAATATAATATATTTTTACGACTTTTAATAGAATCATTAAGGAATTTTGGGTTTTAGAAATATTTATGTGATCGAAGTAATACCTGATATGAGCTAATGGGCCCGTAGCTTAGACAGGTAGAGCGACTGGCTCTTAACCAGTAGGCCAGGGGTTCAAATCCCCTCGGGCCCGT
>ERZ1669251.335-NODE-335-length-12671-cov-7.624128_pt1 | contig 12671 bp, 11 predicted proteins | sample MGYA00579294_ERZ1669251 | MGnify/ENA primary metagenome ERZ1669251 (study PRJEB41166, sample SAMN08046056) | hot springs metagenome | biome: hot spring; feature: acid hot spring; material: thermophilic sediment; isolation source: thermophilic sediment from acid...
GTACCATGATTCCATAGCAGCTTCTTTGCCCATTGGTGCTGGTAGTCTTAGTGCTATTTGTGGGTTTACTGGGCCTATTATTGTCCAGTTGCAGGGTAGTGCGAAACTTGGATAGTGCGTTACTGAGTAGAACTGCAGTATCACTGGGTATGTCCTATTGACCGGCAGCACTATCGTTGTGTAGTTCCTAAATGGCCCATATAGCGGCGCATATGTGACCCATGTGTTTAGGAGTACCGCGGTCCCATTGTTAATGCCCCAATAACTGTCCTCACGGTATATCAGCGGGCCTCCGCCCATGAAATCCCCAATGTATATCATGTTTACCCAGTTGGGCTGTGGTGTGTTGGGTATCGCTGTTATGAATTGGATGCCCTCTAACCACGCGTTGCCCAACCCTGGGAAAACTGCGGAGACCGTGGTCTCCCAATACAGCTCCTCGCCGTATTGCGGCGCTGGGAATTTCTCCCACCCAATTATTGTTCCGTTCTGTAGGAATAGGTCCCAAGCCCACTTCGTGGGTATCCAGTAACCCAGCGTCCAAATAGTCCCATTCGAAAGGACCAGGCTATACAGGTGGCAGGTACCGGTATTATTGTAGATGGGTATCCCAAAGGAGGCATTCGAAGGCACATAGACGTAAACAGTCCTATTCACGTAAATCGGCACAGTCTGATTTATGTACATGGGCACTGTCTGATTCATGACTATCGTCCTATTAACGTACACAGTGCGGTTAATGGGTACGTAGACGGTTTGAGTCTGGATTAGGCCTAGGGACTTGGTGATTGGTTGGAGGGGCTTGATGTGTGGGCTTGCGATTATTAGGGCTAGGAGGGCTATGGCTATTATGCCTATTATTGTTATTGCCTTGGTTGCCGAGCCTGTGTAGTACCACCAGTTGCTCAGTCCCATGGTGTATTGGTTGTTTTCCTGCTTAATAGCTTTACGGATCGTTGGCTCTATTGGTTATTTTCCTGGTGAGTTCCGTAATCCTCACTCTCTATTTGCTATGACATGAGTTAAGACCTAGTGAATTACCTATGGGCTCTGGATTAAGGATGTTAATGATAGTAACGTAATAACCATACTGCTCTAATTACCTGCCTACTACTGGGTCTTCAGGGATCATGGGTGGTAAGATGATCATAGTCTTTGAACCAAGTGATGTAATTAAGGGGATCACTAAAAATATTTAATTAATAATCCCATGGTCATTATGGCATTAGGTTGACCTCGCAATCTTTGCTAACTCAGGCATTAATCCCATTATCATTTGTTGCCTGCTCAATGTTCTAAGCCATACCCTACCGGGTCCCTCAATATGGGCCAGCCACAAACCCTCTTCGCCGAAGAGCATTGTCCTCAAGCCACCAACACGCCTAATGCCGACTCTCATGCCCTCGTCGAAGGCCAATACATGCCCAGCCTCAACATCGACGCTCTCCCCAGGCCTAAGCTCAAGCATTAAGGCATCACCAATGGCATGCAGGAACACCCTACCATTGCCCTGGAGCCTAGCCATCAGAAGGCCCTCACCTCCCAACCATCCAAAACCTAGGCCGACGAGTTTGACATCATAATTTACCGTTGGTTCCATTGCCAGGAAAGCCCTGTGTTCAACCATGACGCCATTATCGCCTAGGTCAATCTCCACAATCTTACCTGGGGCGAAGCCGGCAATATCAATGGCTCCCGGCCCCTCGAGCTCCAGTACGAAGAAGCTGGCGCCTGTGACGGCTCTCTTTAGACCAGCTAGTAAGCCACCGCCTGTTGTGGCCTTTATATTAACGCTTGAGGATTTCCAAATCAAGTGTCCACCCTCTGCGTATATCCTATCACTAGGTCCTAGTTCTACGTAGAGGTGCTGTATGTCGTTGCCCATTATCTTGAAGTTTATCATAGTAACAAGTAATTCCTTAGGGGGTTATAATAAGGTATTCTTCGGATAAAGAGTTTTGGGTTTTAAATGGGTGAGATTAATTTATTAATGGTTTTTACCGTTATTTAAGCAATGAAGCTTGGAGATGTTGCCCTGGTGCTTATAGTTGCATTAATTGCGATTGTGATGTTAACAAGCCCGGCGTTTAATGACTTGGTGATGACGAGTATTAAGGGCGCGATTAATTATTTGATTGGTAATGCTACAGTTATGCCGACATTAATCACGGGTTCGGTAAGTGGTCCGTGTGGTTCCTGGGGTCTTATTAATGTCAATTTGACCAATGATGAATCCCTGTTTTTAGAGGTTGTTAATGGGTCGTATGTTTACCTGCTTAGTGGTTATCAATTACGTGGATGGGGTGGTGGGCCTAGGGCTCCCAGTAATTATACCTGGTTTAGTTCTGTGCCTGGTATTTACGTTGTTAATCCAGGTCCTGGAAACTACAGTTTGCTTGTTTGTGGTAATACAGGGGTTATTTATAGGGTTCTTAATTATACGGCCATGGGGGTTGCCGCGTATTACGGGCCAGGTTATGGCAACATCACGACTGATGCGGTCCTTGGTTTCTTCAACATAACCAGTGCCAATATTGAGAACTCCACTGGAGCAGCTGCACCTGGCTTCTCACTTCAGTTGAATGCCTATGTTATCATTGAGTACGGTGATGGTGAGGAGATTCATTGGGTTCAGGATGCCCTAGTTATTATGGATGATCAGTATTGGTTTCAGGGTGAGATGGATGTTGTTAATTACATTGGTTCATCTAGGAACTTCATCTATGAGCAGGGTAAGTGCGTTCTCGGGTGCTTTGAGACACCAATGTCTGGTGTATTAGTAATTGCCGTCAACTCCACGGGCTATGGAGTCGTTATTAACTTCGGCTATGCATTACTACGGCTGGGTAATGAAACCTTTAGTCCCAGGGTTAATTGGTTTGCGCATGAATTAATACCAATAGTGAACGCCACGGCATGCATAATGACAAGCCCTGCTGAGGGTCCGTATGGTTGGCCCATGGATACTGAGTTGGTGATTGGTGGTCCAGGCAATGGAGGTGGTGTTAAGTTTAGGGAATTGGATGCATACCTATCGTTACTTTATTGGAATGGCACATCGTGGGCTCCATACCCAATAACCTACACCTTTGGTGTGTCCACTGGTGAGTATGCAGTTAATGTTTATGTACTACCCATTAGCCCTGCCACGGCTGAGTTGGTGACTGGGCATAATGATTATCAGCAGTTGAGTGGTTGATAACCACAGCATTTATTAATGCATAAATTACTGGTATTATGTATGAGTAGTGAAGACGTTAGGAGGTTCAGGGAGAACCCTGAAGTCCTTATTGAGGCATTAAATGACTTACTAATGACGAATCCAGAGGCATTAATAAGGGCCTTGATGAATAGGCCAGAAACACTCATTAGGTTTATGACACTAACGGCATCACTACCCCTGGTAATACCAACAATGTTGCTAAGAATACTTGCAGCGCTTGTGATACCGCCGGGGAGTTATGGCGATGCAGATGCATTGAGGGCTAGGATTGGTGATGTTGAGAGGAGGCTTGATGAGATTGAGGGTAAGATGGTTAAGAGAGAGGATTTGGAGGCTTTAATTAAGGAATTGATTAGTAAGTATGGAATTAAGGGCTAAAGGCCATTATGTACTGCTCTATGTGTTGATGCGGTATGGACATAATCAACAAGTCGATCCAAATCCCTAACCCTAGTAACAATGGAATCCGCACTGCATACAGTTGATGAGCATTTAATTAGAAAGTCCCTTAAATCGCTACTAATTATTTCACTTGGTATGAAGTCATGAGCAACCTGAACTAAGTAATCCAAGTCCCTAACTCTAATACCCTTAACAGCTAGGAAAGCCTTTATAGCATTATCATAAATTGATAGGCTTAGTTTCACGATATCATTAAGAACATCCACATCCCTAGTCCGTTCATAGGTATTCACTAGGTTTATCACGGTTTGAAGGTCTTTCCGTGCGTTATTGACCAGGTTTATTGGGTCTGAATCCACGTATTATTATACTTAATCCAATTTTTAAGGCTTAAGCTATAGAACATCTTTTTCTATATTTTCTTGAGGCAAATACTGTTTGTCCAGGATTAATTATATAAATAATAAAGGAATTAATGATTATATAAATATTTTACTTTGATGAAGATTAACGCACACTATAGATGGCATCCCAAAACATCTTCTCATAATTCTGAATTATATATGCCATGTTCTTAGCCCTTATAATTGATTGATCATCAATACCCCTAATCACCTCAAGGGCCTTATTCTCTAACTCTGTAAATGGTCCTCTAAAGGCTTCGAAGAATCCACTCTCCCTAATACCGTACTTACTACGTAGTGCATTGCCGAGCCTAACTACGTTTTGTCCCCACACTGGCATGTTTACTATTATTGCCAATGCGAACTCTGGCATGCTGGCGTAGTTTGATAGCCAGGCCAGGTAATGCGTGTACTGCACGGCTTCCGGTATTATATCAAGCATTAATGGGTCCTTAATCTCAATCCCCAACTCTCTCATTAACTTCATTAATTCATGGAGAGCATTGTAATCGCCATCAAGGAGCATCTTCATGAATTCAAGCTCTGCAGTGCTTCTAGCCCTGCCTAGGGCTATGGCTAGCGATCTAAGATCGTAATTAACTATATACCATTGGTTCATAACGAATGCCTTAATGGTATTCATAGATAAACGACCATCCTCCGCATCCCTAATCATTGGATGATTTATTATCACCTCATTGAGCGGTTCCAGGGCCTTCCTAATGCTTTCGAGTAATTCCCTAGGTTCCACGCATTAAATTAATTGGTTTAACTTAAAAGCATAGCACCGACCTTAGTCATTGCAGTGTATTGGATTGGTGATTGAATGAGAACTACCACAAGAGGTCTCAATGACGTTGAGAGATTTAGGATGATGCTTAGGGCATTGATTAATGGTGAGCGCATCGAGGTTGACCAAGGCATTATTAGGTTAGCTGGTCTCAATAAGGTGTTACTTCATGTCCTTAGGGTTGTTGATTATCGAGGTGAGTTGCGATGGAAACAAGAGGATGGTCTAAGGAGGATTATTAACATGGTATCTGAGATAGAGGGTGCATTGGATGGTATTGAGCATGCCTTCATTAAGTTAATTAAACCAGTCGTGTATGTGCCTGCTGATGTTGATGTACTCGTTAGGAGGGATCAGGTGCTGTTGGCTGCAGCTAAATTGACTAGGCTTGGTTATAGGTTGCTGCTTTATGAGCCCTACACAATAACACTTGTTAAGGATGGCATTAACGTTGACCTATACATCCATCCATCAGCTGCCGACCTCACCTATGCTAGGGGTGAGGAATTCCTTAGGTTAAGGACCCGTGGTGAGTATCATGGGATTGAGGTAAATACAATAGATAGGCATGCTGAGGTCGTACTAACGATACTGCACGCCATTTATAAGGAGGGTATTTTAACGCTTAATGATGCTGTGACAATAATGACTTGGTTAAGTAATGATTCCGTGAAGCTATGTGAGCAGTTAAGATGTAGGAACGCAATGGAATTAGCCTTATCCATAATACTATCATCGATCACCGGATCATTAGTATTGCCGTATAAGTTATCACTGGGTTTCTGGGCAATGAACCTACTAACAAGAGTTCTAGGCCACAGGGAGTATGCTCCATCACTAATGCAGGGAATTAGGAGGATTTGGGACGCGAGATCAATTACGCAATTCACTAATCGTGTCATGAGAATAAGCTATTAAATACTGCTTCCCATAGTACGGCCATGATTTAAACCACAAACCCTTATAAGTAAGGAACAATAATTTCAATTGAGATGTCTCTTCGTGATGAGTTTTTGCGTTTGTTGAGGGAGGATGAGGAGTTTAGGCTTGCTGTGATGGGTTTGCTTGGCATTATCGATATTCAGTCTTCGATTAGGCAATTAATTAGTGCGGTTAATGAATTGACTAGGGCCGTCCAGAGGCTCGCTGAAGGTCAGGAAAAACTGTGGGAGGAGGTTAGGGCATTACGTGAGGATCAAAACAGGTTGTGGCAGGAGAATAACAGGATTAATCAAAACATTGAGAAGTTATGGCAGGAGGTCAAGGCTTTGAGGGAGGGTCAGGAAGCCCTCAGGACTGACGTGAACAAGCTATGGGAGGAGAATAGGAGAATTAACGAGAATATCGAGAAACTGTGGGAGGAGGTTAAGAGAATTGATGAGAACATTGAGAGGCTTTGGGAGGAGAACAAGAGAATTAACGAGTACATCGAAAAACTATGGCAAGAAAACAACAAAATATGGAGGGAAATAAGGAGTATTAGGAGGACTTTGGAGAATATGACGTTATCAATAGAGGAGGAGGCTAATGAGGTTATTCAATACTTCCTTAGGGAGAGGGGTATTGCCGTGGAGACTAGGCCTACGCATTTCAATACTAAGTATGAGTTTGATGTTTATGGGACTAATGGGCAGTTGACGATTGTTGGTGAGGCTAAGATTAGGGCTAGGCCAAGCATTGTTAGGAGAGTTGTTGAGAAGATAGATAATGCCGTTAAGGCAATGCCCGACAAGTTCCCTGGAAAGATCATTAAGGTCATCTACTGCCTAAGGGCCATGCCTGGAGCAATTGAGGAGGCTAATAGGCTTGGTATTTGGTTTCTTGAATCCGGTAGGGAGAGGAATTCGCCAAGTATTTAATTTTGCCTTTGCTTAGCCATATTCAATTCATTTATTAGCTTAATTAATGATTGAATAGGGGTGCTACTGCTCGTATCCACCCTACTTAGGTTTAGGTACCTCGCTAATGCATTATATATGACCCACTGCCTCGGTAGTGTCCTTGCGGTTGGTTCACGGCCCTTACGCCTAATTAGGACCTTTAAATCCGCTATTATGAATACATTTCTGCAATGCCTAAGCGACAACGCCAGCGTCGCCCTACCCCACAGCGTCCTGAGGAAAACCGGCTCGGTGGTTACACAGACCCACACCAGGAAGTCCAGGAGACCCCTCTCTCCAATCACGGTTTCGTAAAAACTGGGCATTATGAACCTAAAAAACCAGTTAGGCAGTACCGATATGAATTCCAGGAACCACCAAAGGGACCTCAAGTTCCTCGGTATTGAAATCCCATAGTAAGGATTGTCAATACCCCTCATGCTTGGGAATAGGGATAGGAACCTGGCTAATAATGATGCTGCCATATGTGATCCCCTAATCCAGGAAATCCTCACATCATTGTCCCTAAGTAAATAGCTAGCTAATAACTTAGCTAGCGTGCTTTTTCCTGCCCCGTCAGGCCCGAATAAACAAATTATTTTACTATTCATTTTTCACACCTAAATTAGGATGGGCTTTACATTGCCATGACCAAATAATCTCTGTAGAATTCTCAGTACGTCATGTGATAACCTCTCCTCACCAATTAGTATTAATGGTGTTTCTATTCTCTCCTTAGCAATAAGTCTCATCAAACTATCCTGATAGGCTGATCTAAGCTCCCTAAATAATTCACTACCACCATAACTCCTCGAATTAAATGCAACATTTAAACTCCCTAATTTACTAAGCACTTGTAATAATGTTGTTGTGAATTCCGTACCCCACCTTATCAATGATATCCTTCCACCTATGATATCGATTACTAGGAATGACGGTACAATGCCCTGATTAAGGAGGTGCATTATTGTCGTCATTAATACTTCCTCAATACTCCTCAGATTATCCGTATTTGAGGCATACGGTATTATAGCTATTGTGTTTGTGAACTTACTTGATACCTTAATTACGTACTTATCAAGCTTAGCCGATTTAGCCCAGTGTATCTTCCTAATTGGATCTCCAGGTACGTACTCCTTAACCTCAGCTATATCGCCTAGACTCCTCACGGCATAGCCGCTAAGGATTTTTTGAGAGAGACCAAGTATGTATGTTGTCCTCGGTATCACCACTATTTGAGGGTGCTCAACGACTCTCCTTACACTGATCAAACCCATTAGATCTTTAAATGTTATTGTGATCAATGGCTTTATGACGCCGCCTACATTGAATTGAGCATGTACTCGTACTCGCGCTTGCCCATTAAACAAACTCATGGGCTGCTCTATCGTAATGCCATCAGAAGATTTTATTGAAATCGCTGCGCTTAATCTCGGCCTTGTCTCTATTATTAGTTCGTAGGGGGCACTTTTACCCTCAACAAACCTTAGTGGTACTTCTGTACGAACATTAACACTGGCTCCTAAGTACATTAATGCCTCTACGACTGCCAATATGAGTATATATGTCACTGGTATCAGAAATATCAATGCCTTAGATAAACCCATTAAAACGTACGTTAATGTCGCCGAAAATGCGTAAGTAACTACTATGAGCCATGGATTAAAGACCCTCTTCATTAACTCTCCCTGGAGTATCAATGTTATCATTATTGTGAATGTTATGGCGATGAATAGAGGCATGAAAAATAGTACTAACGTGTTCATTATCGTTAATTCGAGGCCGTGCATATCCCTTGGGAAGTAATACCACTCTATTGCCAACAATGCTATGGATAGTATAAGGGCGATGGGATTTATTCCTATAAATGTTAATAGGACTATGTATAGTGCAGGTAATATCTTACGTAGTATGATTACGCTACTCCAAAAGCCCTGTTCCTTGATCTTATTTACGAACTCACGTAACGTAAGTCCAAATAACACCCCCAATGGCGGTGTTGGGGTTGCCCATAGCACTGCATTAAGTATTAAGTAGATTGCAAGCTCCATTTTCTCAAGCATTATCACAGCAATTATCAAACCCAATAGATAGAGTATTGCTGATGTAATTATTGTAATTAGATTACGCTTTCTATAGCCAATAACTATGAATGGTACAAATAATGAAATAATGATTACTATTAACAATGACATTATTGTGCCCATAGGAATCTACTTTGGTACAGGAACCCTACTTAGTACTTCACTGATTATGTCCATGGGCTTAACTACATCTCTATACTCCGGCTTTATGACTATTCTATGGCTCAACGCTGAGTATGCGGTGGCCTTTATATCATCTGGCACCACATAATCCCTATTATTAACTAAAGCATAGGCTTGACTAAGCCTGTATAGGCTTATTGAAGCCCTTGTACTAATTGGTATAGCCAACCTATTATCCTTTCTAACTTCATCGATAATGTCCAGAAGATACTCAACTACCAAGTCATCCATATACACCTCCTTCGTAGTCTCAATAGCGTATAATATGTCGTACAACGAAACTACACCACCCAAGTTATCAAGCATTAATTCACTTTCAATATTATATGAACTCAAAACAACCTGCTTTTCCCTAGCCCTATCAACATAGGTAATGCTTATGTTGCCCATGAACCTATCGAGGAATACCGGCGATAGCTCAGGCAATATACCAAGCTCAGTCTCAGTAGTGTTTAGGGTGGCCAATACCACATGCGGCTTTGGTAATTCCAGGGTATTACCATCAAGTGACACCTTACCCTCCTGCATCGCCTGTAGCAGAGCCGATAATGTCCTCGGAGGCGCATTATTTATGTCGTCTAATAGGACGACATTAGCGAATATCGGACCTTTAACAACCTTAGCAATACCCTCTCTGGTATACACAACAAAACCAAGTATGTCTGAGGGCAAGGTCTCATTACTCATCTGAACCCTACTAAAGGTGCCACCTATTGCCTTCGCCAAGGCCCTAGCTAATGTAGTCTTTCCCGAACCTATGGGGCCCGTTATTAATGCATGGCCGCCAGCCAATACCACAGATAAGAGTAGGTCTATGGCATACGTATTACCAATAATGATCTTACTGACGTAATTCCTTATTGTACTTATTATCCGCGTAGCCCTATCAAACTTCTCAGACTCCATCTACCTCACCTTAATCCCTCTTACAATTATCCATATTATCAACAGTATCAACGGCAGTGTTATTAATAAGTATTTAATCCCGCCTGTGCTAAATCCAGCATACAAGTAATCATCAAACATCCTCAGAAAGGCCAGGGGAGTCACCTTCTCAATAAAGCCCTCCAGGTAAATAACCCTCTTACCACTGCACAACCACTTCAGTAATTGCTCATTACCGTAATAATTCAATAATGAATTCATGAATATCGATGGGTCGGCTATCAATATTACGGTCCCATTACCATAAGGTATCGAAACTATTACAGGAAATGGACCCTTTAAACCCCCTGACATACTGTATGAGCTCGTCCATGCAATTACATCGTAATTATACCCATTACTTATCAATATGTAGGATGAATTGTCAAGGACGACATACTTAGCGCCTATTACGTCTGCGTACTTACTATTTATTACCGCCAGCGGTAAATGCTCATTTATATAATTCATAATAGGATCAACGATGGGCGTCTCGGAAATGTCTGTATCAATACCCATTGTCTTAAGTATGTAATTACCATAGTAAATACCATTACTTAATATGATTAGTGTGCCCCCTGACCTTGTGAAATTTATTAATTGATTTACAAAGCCCACGGATGGCTTAATCATTGGTATCATGATTATGACCGATGCATTACTTATTCTGTAATAACTAATTGATGCATTACATACATGTACTGCTTTTGAATAACCATTCCAATAAATATTATAGGCGCTGTAGGGATCGGGAACTGGCAATAATGGTGGGGCGATCAACATCACCGCTATAAATATTACCAGCACTATTACTATGTAGTTATAGTTATAGTTCATATAGTCCCACCGATGGCATCTCTAATCTTTATCATTTCATTAACGTCCTCGATGCTTGGCATGTAATTAGCATATATCACCTTCTCTATAGCTAACGTGGCCTTCATGAACATACCATATACATTAGGGTCCATGTAATTACCTAGACCATTTAACACCTCTCTTAATGTTGTACTTTCTGTAACCTTCAATTTATACTTGGTAATTAACCTATTGAGCAACTCCATGTAAATGTCGTACATCAACAATGCCTCCTTACTACTAAGTCTATTTCTAGCATATCTCAACTCCTTAACTAATAATTTGATGTTTGATGGCAATACCTCATAACTACGTGATGGAGCTTCGCCGCCTTTACTTGGCGTCTTTAAGAAAATGGCTATTGGTACTGCGGCTATTATGAAAATTATTACGGATAATTCCACCGGATTTATTACGAAAACACTTATTGTAATTTCATAACCCTCGTATGGTGGGTTCGGCATCAACTCTATTGCTAGGTAGTAATGGCCCATCCATGTTGTTATAGGTAGTGATAGCTCAATGGTTGTGGAATTACCGCTGAAGCTCTTTGAGTACTCACCATTATTTGTAAATACGTTTATGGTCCATGGTGAACTCACTGTTACGTTGCGTAACTGTATGGTTAGTGTGAAGGGTATGCCTGAAATGACGTATTTATTAACCTTAATACTAACGCTGGGTTTGTATGCCTTGATTGCTACACTGTATGTGGCATTAACCGGTGCATATAATTCCTTGGGGCTTATGAGCACCACCACTGAGTAGTTGCCTGGATTTATGCTTGCCGTGTTTATTGATAAATTGAAATATCCATGCAGATCCGTGACCGATTCAAACCCCTCATTATTAATTATAACGGTAACGTTTCTATAACCCGGACCGCTTGCCCAACCGGTTATGTTTAATGGTTCTCCCCAAATTATCTCGCTGGGTATTGTAATTAGGTATGTTGTGTTTAGATAAAGTACGTTGAGTATTAGCATGGTTTGTGATGGCTCGTACATGGGTGTTGGTGGTGTATAATTTATTATTAGTGGTAATTTACTTGTGTATGCCTGCGGTACTGTTATATTTACTGCGAAGTAGCCATTGGGTTTCGTAATGGTCGTCGCCAGTAGGTGTGAGCCTTCGTATACATAGTAAATACTCACTGTGGCATTACCAATACCTGTCCCATTGAGCATTTCTAATTTACCGCCTATGGTTATGGCCGAGCCTATTGTAACGAAGTAATCGCTGGCATTTGCGGTTATTTTAACTAATATTGGGGTTAATTGACTGGAGTTTTGTTTAAGTATATACCAGGCCTTATCCGTTATTTCACTAATTTCTTCATTAATTATCGCTACAGTACTATTAAGCTCCTTCATTAACGGGTTGCTGGGCATTAATTGAGTATTTATTGTGAGACTGGCGGTTATTGGTGTTAATATAATGTTGGTGCTATTGAGGTAACCCAGTATTGTTAGGAAATAGATCATTGAATTAAGACTACTATTTACCTGCATTAATGAATAGCTGGTTGATTCACCAATAATGAGTGTTTCATTTGCGAAGTACCTACTTTCATTTATTTCATACTTACTTAGGTACTGGGTGCTCATGCCTATGGAATACTTCAATTCAGCAAGCAGTGCCATTAGTGTGCTAAGTTCATTATTCATTGATTTAACGAACTGAAAATTACTAAGTGATGACTGCGCTAAATAATCAATGATGGCGTTGGCCTCATCATAATTACCGCTGGCTATTAGACGTAGTACATGAATATACACCATTGGCAATTTGACTAAATCAACACTGGGACTAATTGTGGCTGGGTTGTATGTCTCAGGTAACCTTTCATACGTATTAACTATGATTATGGCAATTACTAATGATAACCCTAAAATAATTATGAGCATTACAATACCGAGTAAT
>ERZ1669251.351-NODE-351-length-12109-cov-15.092003_pt1 | contig 12109 bp, 20 predicted proteins | sample MGYA00579294_ERZ1669251 | MGnify/ENA primary metagenome ERZ1669251 (study PRJEB41166, sample SAMN08046056) | hot springs metagenome | biome: hot spring; feature: acid hot spring; material: thermophilic sediment; isolation source: thermophilic sediment from acid...
TTTCAATCACCTTCCTCGACGATCCTCTGGAAATTCATGACCATATTATTTCTTTCTTTGTGCCAAAGTATCTTTGTGAGTTCATAGTCGTATTTCTTCAAAAATTCTCTCATCATATCTATTGTGGATGCGTTCACTGCTATGCCCACGGGCATCTGTAAAATAAACCCATTCGCAACAGCGTTCACTGCTATAAAAGAATCATGACCAAAGTTCTTCTTGATGAATGCGACTACCTCTTCTATATCCAGCATGTTTATTACCTCCATGACTGCGCAGTCAATCGAAGAAATCTTCCAGACTTATCTTTCCGCTTATTTCCCCTCTTTCCTTTACCGTTTTAACTATATCGCTTCCCTTCTGGTGCATCTGTTCGTCTATGTCCTTCAGCTGCTTCTTCAGTTTCTTCACTTTTTCCTGTTCATCGGCGAGCTTCGCAAAGACGTCCATTCTTAGGGCAACGAGATTGAAGTACCCTGGTATCAGGTTCTCTTCCTCATTCTGCTGGGGCATGTTCCTTCACCACCTTCACAATTTCTCTCTTTGCGTTCTCATATCCGTACACTTTCACGTACTTCGAGAACACATGTTCCTCGACATATATAGTTGGCATATATAGTAATAATAAGCCTGTTAATAAATGTTATTTTTATTCACACGCAATTTAAAAAAAGAAATAGAGGGGTTAAACAAACAAAATGATAAATTATACCTCTCAGGTCTTCATATACGTCAGGCTTTCAAGCTGGTCATCAGGAATGACTGTTTTGCATCTGCGACAGTAAAATCCCCAGATGTTGGCTTTCTTTGAAATCAGGCCGTATCTGATGAGGCCTCCACATCCGCTGTGCCATCTCGGGAACTTCCACAGCCATATCTGGAAAAAATCCACGAGCCTCTTGGCGTAGTACTCCATGTAGAGCTGTCCCACAGTTCCCATGAGCATCTTCCTTACTTCAGGCTTCTTCTCTCCGATCTTGTCTATTATCTTCTGAGGGTCCCGTAAAAATGGCTGTAGATACTTCCACCATTGTCTTCCGAGTCTTCTTATTACCACTTCTGTCTTCCCCGAGAGATAATTGGAATAGTGGTTCATCAGCGTATACAGAGGGTCGAAAAGAGGTATCAGTGCAGGGTCTTTTGTTTTGATATAGAGAGCATATGCATTCAGGTTTCGTGCAAGTGCGTCAGGTTCTATCTGCGGAATGAAGTAATTGATCACGTAATCGAGGTTCTCCTCGCTGGGCAAGAATCCAGCAAGGAAAGTATCGATTGTCCTGTTGATGTCCTTGATGTTCATACAATCACTTTATCGGGTGTTCAGCGGCATCCAGCATGTCATCCGTTATCTCAACGTTCTCTTCCTTTTTCTTTGGTTCAGCGGGTTTTATTTCAGGTTCCTCTTTCTTCGGCTCAGGCTCTTCCTGTATCTTGAGTTCAGGTTCTCTGTTTTCGGGTACTGGTGGCGGAGAGTTTTGTGCCTGTTCCTTGACGTATTCTTCTATCTCCTGCTTTAACCTGCGGAAGTCATCTGTATATGCCAGTGCATATTTTCGCACATCTTCCTTGCTCATCGGCTCGTTGGTCGCAGACGTTATCGGGATACCGTATTTGCTGACCCATATCTTTCCCTTCGATGGATCAGCAGAATCCACGAACTCTTCATGCCCCTCCTCTATGAATGTCTTCAGTTCAGGGTCAAGTTCAGGGATTGCAGGGCCTCTCACAGGTGCGGCTACCTCTGGTATTTCAGGTACGGGATTGTCGTCGGTAAGTTCCTTTCCCTTTATCATGTCATACATTGATTTTGCGGAGTTCACCAGTTCCGGTCCTTTCTTTGTGATCGTATCAATTATCTGTGCTGGAGACATCTCATCTGCCTGTTTGCTTGGGATTCCAAACAGCTGGGCAAGTCTTGATTTTGTTTTTTCAATTCTCTCCATCTGTTCCAGCAGTTCATCGATTGAATCTCCCCTCGCTCTCGATGTGTTCAGGTCATCCAGCCTTCTCCTGAGTTCGTTGAGTTCCTTAGTGATCGGAGCGTATGCCTCAGCTTTCTGGGTACTGGTAAGGTCGGCGAACTGCTGTTGCAGATTGTCTATTTTCTTCATCAGGTCTACTGTGTTCTTATCAGGTTCTTTTTCCCGTTCCTGTTGTATAGTCTTGACTGTTTCTTCGATGGGGTCGATTTTCTTGTCTACCTGACTCACAATTTCATTCACAAGTTCCTTTGTTTTCTTTTCTTCTTTCAATGCCTGTATTTCCTGCCTCAGACTGTTCTCTCTCTCTTTCGCTTCTTCCTTCATCTGCTGGATGAGTAAACTGAGTTTGCTGTCTCCGTCATCACTCCCTCCCATCTGCCTTATCATCTTCGGCAGGTTCATCATCATCATGTAATTCATCATGTACTGCATTGTTGTTTCCATTGTTCTTCCCATGTTGGTATCTCCTGATTTCATTCCTTCGAGCATTCTTGCCTGCAATATCCTTGCCATTTCATCAGCGTCGGAAACGTATTTCTTATCCTCCTCTTTTGACTTTTCCGGTTTTTCCTGCTTTTCCTCTACCATTCTTTCACCTTGTCCATGATCTTCATCAATGCCACGAGTTTCTCACGTTCCTGGGCCTTATGGAATCCGTAATCTAACGCTTGCTGGACGAAATCATTCCAGTCCCAGCCCATCTCTTCAAGAGCCTTTCTGTATCTCATCTCCGCTGACTTCAGGGTAGAAGCGGCCTTCATGCTTCCGATGTAGTCGCCGTGTATCTGGTCTGAGAGTGTGGATGCTATTTTCTGCGATGCCCAGTCCGATGCCTGGTCGATGATTTTCTGGTCTGTTGGTGGAGGTTTTTTTATGTCCCCGATGGTCTCTCTTGGGATGGATTTTAGGATTCTCATAAGCTTTGTCATTCCAATTCCAAGCTCTTTGCGTATCTGTTCCCTGCTCATTCCCTCCTGCAGGAATTCTTTTATTTTCTTCCGCAGTTCGTCTTCATCATCGTCATCTGGTTTTCCAGCCATATATATGTATAAAAATGCTCGATATAAATCTTTGCCACATCATCTTACTGGTAAGCTTACTGGTAAGATGCCTTACCACACCTTACTGGTAAGGAAAACTTGCTTACCACTTTGAGACCCTGTATTATACATAGCCGGTAAGCTTACTGGTAAGCGGTAAGCCATACTGGTAAGGCTTACCAGTAAGCAGGGGGTATCTCATACCATATACATAGCCAAAGTATCGAACATGTCCGATTAGTTTTTGCTCGGAGTTATTCGACCCTCCCCTCCTTACTGGTATTGTTACCATGTATGTTACCAATATGTATATATATGTCAATGGTATGACATATTGGTGAAAAAACAATGACAAAAAGAATATCAGTCAGGCTGAATGATGATGAATGGAAAATCATCGAAGGCCTCAAAGGCAATGGAAAATATAGCACAACTCAGGTCATTAAGACCATAATATCGACGTATCCCATAGTACTGGACCATGCACGGAAATACGATGCCATAGTGACTGCAAAGGTTACACAAGAAGTGGAGAAGTTTATCAAAGATATAATGGGAGGGGAAGGAAATGGAGCATGAGATAGCACCTGTGAACAGTAATACAGAAACTTTATCGGTAGTATCCCCTGACGTTCAGGGAACAGTGAAAGCACTGGAGCAGTTCAAAAAACTCAAAACCTCTGTACTTGGCCCAGAAGATACAGTTATCATAGAGGGCAAGCCATTTATCAAGAGGAGTGGATGGAGAAAAATAGCCTTAGCGTTCAATATTTCTACTGAGATACTGAGTATCGAACACGAAAAACTCGAGAATGATTACATAGTGAGAGTCAGGGCCAGGGCAACTGCACCTAACGGAAGGATCAGCGAGGGGGTAGCAGCATGCTCCAAGTCGGAGTTCTCTGGGAAGAGGGAAAAAATGGGGACGGTGCATAATATTGAAGCTACTGCAAGCACCAGGGCAATAAACAGGGCAATATCTGACTTGGTAGGTGGTGGAGAGGTCAGTGCGGAAGAAATCGTCACCGAGCAGGAAACAGCCCAAGCACCTCAACAGCAACCTCAATCGGATAAAATCACCAATAAACAGCTGGTCTTCATCAAACAACTCATGGTAAACAAAGAAGTACAGGAATTTGTCAATAAGGAACTGAACGGTAAGGCGATTGAAAGCCTTACCAAAACAGAAGCATCAGACCTCTTGGACAAGATAAGAAACCTATAATTATTTATATTTTTTTTATATTAGTATTTATGGACTTTAGTGACCTCACTTTTGAACAGTTGCTGGATGCACTGCGTCTTACCCCAAGTCTTGTAGTTCTCAACAGGCTAAGTGATGAGATAGTTAGGTTTCCTGGGAATGTACGAAGCCAACTGCAGTCTGCTTATGAATCATCTTATGAATCGTTTGCGCACCCCAAAGGCAGTATCAGGTTCGGGATTGGAGCTTTGACTCTCTTCTGGAAGGGATATATTCCCTATGCGACCTCATCGGTGAGTAAACCTATGTATTCACGGTATTTCATGGAGATGGGTGTAGATGATGTAATAAAATGGGTAAAATCTAATCTACCCGATGTCACGGATATAATCCTTGATTCACGGTGGAATGTCCTCATGGGGTACAATCCGGTAATTCCGGAGAACGTACCGAGTGAGAGGCCGTCCTACACGGGAAGAAAAACATATACACAGGTGAAAAATGCTGTGGACACATTCGTGAAGGTCCCGTCTGTGGAAGATGTCAAAGAACTTGCGAACCAGGAAGAAGAGGAAATAAGAAGAGAAAGGGAAATAGATGAATCAATAAGAAAAAACAAGCCTGTGCCGGAAAAGGTAGTAGAGGGTTTAACCAAAGAGGCCAAGGAAGAAGTCCGTAAAATCAGGAGAATAATCAACAGACCGATCCCCAAGGAAATCCACGATCTCTACATGAGGTACATTGGAGTAAAGCCGAATTACATCAATCAACGGGCATTCTCCATATTCCTGAAGAAGGTATTGAACGCATTTCCCAATTACGAAGTCCAGGAAATACTGGATAGAGTGGATTTTGGGTCTGTCATAGAAGCCATAAAAGAGGGAAAGAAGTTCAGCGAATACCTGCAGGAAGCACTCGATGACCTTCTGAGGAGAATGCATGTTAATGAGATGGATGTTAATACGGGCATTGAGGAAGCAGATGAGCTGAATCTGAGGGTACAGTTATTTTCTCGACTGCTTGACCTGCTGTTCCGAATCTACTCGGAATACGGCAGGGAAGAAGACAGGGACGCACAGAGAGGCATACTCAGGATACTCTGTGAGAACTTCGATATATGTTCTGATACTGCCATAGAGAATGTCAGGAAGAATATTCCTGAATGGGTAGTGGAACACGTAGATTATTTATATTAAAGTTCTCTGTCCGTGGATTTTGGCCACGAGTTCATCATACAGTGGAGAAGGATATTTATCATCAAACAATCCTATTCCAAGGTATTTTTTAGCCCTTGTCAGGGCCACATTTATTATCTTTCTCTCAACGTCCTCATTTTCTTCCCATTCATCGAGGATTCTCTTCGTGGAATCAAAGGACACCCATACCTGATCGAATTCCATACCCTTGGCTGCATGGACTGTATCGATATATACCACGTCTTCATCCTTTATACCACTCTCTACGAACTGGTACATGAGACCTATCTGTTTATCTGAGAGCTTCAGGTGCTTCAATATTTCTGTTTTATCCATCTGGTAAATTGTGATCTTGTAATTACCTTCAAGGTCTTTCTCAAGGTTCAGTTTTCCTCTCTGCAAATCGCTCTTAAGCCCACGAACCAGTATTCCCTGGGCATAAAGGTGAGGTATGAGATACTGTATTTCCTCCATCGAGAGTTTAGGGAATTTGGATATGATATTTACAAGTCTCAGCATGTTCCTTGTCCAAGGCTGGAAACCCTCGTGGGAAGTATTTATTGACAATGTGATTTTTCCCTGTTCCGTGAGTGCCTTGCCTATTTCCTTCGCCAGTCTGTTGGTTCTCGTCAGGATCACTTTCTGGGACGGCAGACGGACATATTTGTCCATAGATATATCCCTGACTTCTGTGCTTCCAAGTCCCTCATAGTGCTTGTTTTCCCCGAACCTTATACGTGATGTAATCACTGCCGCCATATCCCTGACGCTGTTCCCAAACCTGAATGACTGGGTTAAATGGAAAGTTTTTGCCTTTTCTCTCCATTGCAGAAAATCTGACGTTTTCACTCCCCTGTATGTATATAATTCCTGATAATCATCCCCTGCCATCACAAAATACGTGGAAGGCCATCTCTTCAGTATTTCCCACATAATTGGAGTGAAGTCCTGCACTTCATCTGCGATTAGAATATCAAATCGTGGAAGCGGGATACGCAGACCCTCTACGAGAAGGTCTTCGTAGTCTCTCCTGCCGAGATGCTTCTTGTATTCGAGATACTTGGGAAGTATTACCGCAGGATTTATATCCCATGAATACTTATAGGCGTCCTCATCTATTGGATGCTCTCCAAGGGTCTCCACGAACTTTGCATAGGAATAGGAGAACTTGGACCAGTCGGTATCGAGGTTCTCAGGGTCTGAATCCACATTGGTATTGGAATTGCCGTATGAAAGATTATGTGCCTTGCAGAAGTCCCTTATCTGTGAAGGTGTGAGAAAATCTCCGTCTTCTCCAGCCCTGAGCATCATGATCTGTGATATGGCTGAGTGAAGTGTGGACACCTGATTTTTAGGTGCATCTATTCTTTTTTGGGCATCCGAAGCCATCGATTTTGAATATGTGATGTATCGATAGGAAAGACCCTTATCGACTGCGTCCTCAATGATTTTTTCAAGAGTATATGTTTTTCCTGTTCCAGGAGGCCCGAAAATCAAGTTGTACTGCGATAAGTCATTTACTGTTATCTCCCCAGAAATCATGATATATACAATACAATATTACATATAAATCTTCTGTTTAACAGTTGTCAAAAAGCTTTTATACCTCTGTTTGTTATACTATTATGAAGTCGGAATTTGCTGCTAAAACACGTTACGACAGGACAAACCATTCATATACTCTGACAATCCCGTTTGAGATTGCCACTTTTATGAAGCTTAAACCAGGGGAAAAACTGCATGTCGTGATCGAGAAGCTGGACGAACGATTGTAAAACTGCCTCGTATCGGTGATATAGACGTATTTCTACTTTCCCCTTGGCAATAGAAGCTTCTTTCTGCGCATTAATCCAGATGCACAGAGCGGTAAGATTATATATCCGAAGGCAGAGAGCGTGGAACTTGCTGGGGAAGATGTGGCACTCATCCTCAAGAAGATGGTGCCTCCAGTATTCAAGAGACTGGGGTATACTGATGAAGAAATAGAGAAGATAAGGACTGTCCTTGCAAAACCCGTTGTCACGATAGATGCCATACTGAACAAGATAGACGATATAAAGGTGTACAGGGAGACCAACGAGATGGATGTAACAATTCAGGGACATGCTGTGAGATTAAAGGGAAAGGATTTTTTGAGTCCTGTGAACTTCCAGATATGGTCTGCTTCGGTTCTCCATATGACCCTTGATATAACGAAGGAAGAGTGGAGAGCTTTCATCCAGTATCTTGTGGATTTTTCAAAGGAAGAGGCTGAAGACCCGCTAAGTCCCAACGCACTCGATGAAGTGGTCAAGAAACTGAAGATGATAAATATCTATGATGACTGGTGCGATGCACTGCTGGAAACATGGCAGGATGGAGTGAGAGAAGCCGCACTTTTGAAGGATGGCAAGTTGTTCATCTCCACGTCCATTGTGGAAAGCATAGTGAAAAAACTGGAAATAAACAAAAGAATGGTCAGGGATATACTCTCTCCAATACTGTCGGAACCTGCCAACGTGGTCTTATGGAAGAAATGGCATGATGTGAAATTGACCAAGAGGATGTGGGTTATAGACTGGGAAAAGCTGAAGAGCATAAGGGACGTGAGTGATATAAAGATAACAAAAGGTGAGGATAATGGAGTTTAAACTGAAAAAGTATTATGAAGGGGAGGAATATAACCAGATTCTCAGGATAATCAAGAGTTTCAAGGGTATCAAGACAGATAACGGATGGTATATGTCTGTTTCTATGTACAGGTCAATGGTAGAGGCGATGATGATAAATCTCGGAGACAATCCCACTGAACCTGTGTACGGACTGACTGATCTATATCAGGTGATCCTGAAGGATAAGGTAGAAAACCCTGAACTTGCCACCATCATAAAACAGGCTCAGTTCGATCCCGATACTGGCGTTCTCACGATGAATGAGGACGTGTTCCAGAAATTCGCAGATTTCTGCGAGAAAAACGATGTGAAATATTACCTGCTCAAGGATGCTGACAAGATAGATGTATGGGAGAAGGAGACCACGATGTCCCTGCTCCACGACATAAGGAAAGAGATGGAATCATTCAATTACAGAGTGGTTCTGTCAGGAACTGAACTCACGGACTTGCTGAGGGTAATAAACGAGAATCAGGAGAAGCTGGCGAAGGATTTAGGGATAAACATAAAGAAAATCTATCAGGATGTGCAGGTGGGAAAGGAACCTGAGATAGTCCATTTCATTTACAACTCCATAGACCCTATGATACTGTATATAAAAGATGAAGACATAACCGATACGAAGATACTCAGATTCCAGGACATCCTGACACTCAGGAGAGATGTTGCAGAAGAACTCGTGAAACTGAAGAAAGGTGAGATCATTGAAAAGAAGAGACCTTGAGGTAAGGGCAAAGAAGGAACTCGAAGGAAAAGGATATGCTGTGGCGAGAGCGATGTCATCTGCACGTATAATAGGTTCAAAATACGTAGCACATTATAACGATTTCTTCAACTCATTCGACCTCATAGCCGTGAAGGATAACGAAGTGAGGTTCATTCAGGTAACGTCTGGAACGCAGTTGTCTTCACACAAGAAGAAGGTGAAAGAGAATTTCCCTTATCTGTTCACAAAGGTAGTTTCCGTTGAGATGTGGTACTATTATAAACTCGGCAGGAAATGGGAATACACCATCTCGTACCTTAGGAACGGCGTCTGGATGGATTCACGTCTCTAAGTTTTCCGATTTGAACATCGTGCATAGCACAATTTTCCATGCAAGTGATACCTTCCTGAATGGATTGTGTTCATGCTCGAAGTCGTCGAACATGGTTTCCAGCAACTTACTGCAATCCTCTTTTCTCATATTTTCTGCCTCTCAACTATCATCCCTGCTATCCTCTTCTCGTTCTTGATCTCTGAGAGTGAGGAGAATGCCTCGGCCATGTTCCTGAACCTTGCGGAATACCTCTTGAACGCTATCCAGTCTTCGCTGTAAATCCTTATTTTCTTCTCTGTTAGATAAGGCATTAATTATATATTTATATCCCCAATATATACTTTTCTTCACAGAAGTTTTTATAATATATCCTGATAATTATCATATGACTATGGACAATGGAAGTAAAGCTATATTAGGCGTAGGGATAGCTGCCGTGGTGGGAGGGGTAGCGTACTATGTCTATGAAAAATCAAAATCGCCACAAACAGGTGTCACTTGCGACGTGGCCACAATACAGCTTTCAGCATCTCCTACTACAGTTAGTCCTGGAGGTACCGTAACCTTTACAGCAGTGGCAACTGATGCGAATGGAAATCCAGTGAATGGTGTAAGTATCACGCTGTTGGAGGTAACTACCAACACATCATCATCTCCAGCAACTACGGATTCCACAGGTACTGCTGATTTTTCAGTGACATTCCCTGCGGATACGGAACAGGGATCGTATGTATTTGAAGCGGAGGCGTGCTGATATGACCACAACCAGTAATACGGTAACAATAACTGTTCAGGGTATAACCTATACATATTCACTGGGGCTAACAGCGAGTCCAACCACATTACCAAGTTCTGGCGGAACAGTTACACTCACAGCACAGTACAGTTCATCACCTTCAGGTGCAAATCTCTCTGGTATAAGCGTGACATTCACAGAAATTACAACAGGCACAACGGCAACTGAAACGACCAATTCATCTGGAGTGGCAACAACAACATTCACTTTACCAGCAAACGACACCACAACATCGGAAACCTATCAGTTCCAAGCAACAGGTGCATTGTAAATGACAACTGTCAGCAATCAGGTAACGGTAACCGTTCAGGCACCTCAGCCTACTGTTACGGCAAATCTGTCCGCATCAAGTACTTCTATAACTTTAGGACAGTCCGTAACTCTTACGGTAACGACAACCGGTTGCAGTGGCAGTCCCATATATTCATGGTATGAAGATGGAACTGATGTTGGCGAATATGGGCCATCTATAACTTATACGCCCTCCACATCAGGAAGTCATACAGTGTATGTTTATATTGTATGCTCAAATGGAAGTGTATATTCAAATTCAGTTATAATAACTGTAGGACAGCCGTCTACAACTTATAATGTATCCGTGTCTGCATCACAGACAACCAACTTATCAACAACAGAGGACGTAACCTTCTATGTAAATGTTACAGCGAGTGATGGAAGTTCAGTTAGCGGTACAGCCACACTCTATCTGGCAAATGGATCAGGTACTGTCTGGGGTCAGTGGCCTTTGACACTATCAAACGGGCAGGCCCAGATAACAATTCAACCAGGAATGTATCTTGCACAGGGTTACGATACCATGTATTATTATGCAATATATAACGGATACCAGTCATCACAGGAAGAGCTGACCTTCATATCATCGACAGCGCCTACCTCTATAAAACTATCTGCGAGTGCAACAAGTGTAGCACCCGGAACAGATGTAACCTTTGATATAAGTACCAACGGAAGCAACGTGTCTGTAACTCTGTATGCTTATAACAGTCTATCAAATGCACAGAATGCTCCAAGCCTGACTGGGCAATTAGGACAGTATGCAATAGCAATAGGAACATCGGGAAGTGGATCGACCACTCTATCACCAACACAGCTTGCGTCTGCCACATACTGGGTAGCTGTCTATGGTTCTGTGAAGAGCAATATTGTTACGGTATCACAGGAAACAGTTGAACCAACGTATCTGCAATTATCATCATCTGGGACTGCATCGTATATGACTTTCAAGATAACTGCAAATTCAGGCTCTGATTTCACATGTTATCTATACGCATACAATTCGTATTCAAATGCTTCAAATGCTCCTCCTAATGGAGCTTATTCAACAGGACAGCTATTTCAGTGGCCGGTTTCAGTGAATAATGGAACAGGAACCACAACACAAAATCCATCTATTATAAATACAAATACACAGTACTGGGTAGCGGTATATCAGACATCGAGCGGGAGTGTACTGAGAAGCAATATATTGACTGTACAGGGGTGATATATATGGTGATAATAAGTAATCAGGTAACAATACAGATAACGAGTATTCCAGTAACCTATACTCTTACACTTTCAGCATCACCTACAACTATTCAAGCTGGTGATCTTGTATATGCTTCAGGATATCTTACAACCTCTACAGGTAATTCTGTATCCAATGGAACAGTGAATGTAGTGATGTCTTACAGTGGAACAAGTTCATGCAGTACCCCGACAATAAGAAAATCCACAACAACAGATTCAACTGGCCACTGGGTACTGAGTTTCCCTCTCTCCTGTGCCGGAACATGGATAATAATGGCATCATATGAATCAACAAATTCAACGCCTCAATCTGTGGAAATAACAGTTACGGGTACTCCAATATCAAATTACGGACTGGTATGTTCAGGCGGTTATTACAGGTGTGTACAGGGTGCAGGGAATTTGACACTTTCACAGTGTGAATCTAACCCTAATTTCGCTAAATCATGTGGGTGATATAAATGAATGATAGAATAGATGATCTGATACAGGAAGTACGAAATTTTGAAGCTAAAGTGGATAAAATTATCCTCGACCATGAGGGAAGACTGAGGGTACTGGAAACGACACAGACGATCGGAGACCACAATAGAATGTATTCTCTGAGGAAACTTGCTATCGTTGTATCCATGCTTTCTGCTTTCATGAGTGCGGTAGTCTCTGGAGTGCT
>ERZ1669251.353-NODE-353-length-12099-cov-4.165061_pt1 | contig 12099 bp, 11 predicted proteins | sample MGYA00579294_ERZ1669251 | MGnify/ENA primary metagenome ERZ1669251 (study PRJEB41166, sample SAMN08046056) | hot springs metagenome | biome: hot spring; feature: acid hot spring; material: thermophilic sediment; isolation source: thermophilic sediment from acid...
GGTAATGGTCCTAATGATAGGGGTTTGTCTAGGAAGCATGTTATGAGGCAGATTAGTGATTCTCTTAGGAGGCTTGGTACTGATTATGTTGACTTGTATCAGATTCATAGGTGGGATTATGAGACGCCAATTGAGGAGACACTATCCACACTAACAGACCTAGTACACCAAGGAAAAGTAAGATACATTGGAGCATCAAGCATGTGGACATGGCAATTCACTAAGATGTACTATATTGCTGAGTTCAAGGATTATGAGAAGCCGGTAAGCACGCAGACACCGTATAACCTACTTTATAGGGAGGAGGAAAGGGAAATGATACCATTCTGCAAGGCACATAACATAGCCTACATGGCGTATAGCCCAACGGCAGTTGGAGTGCTTTCAGGTAGGTACTATAAGGATGGTAAGCTTATTGAACCTAGCGATAACCCACGCTTACAGTTAAGTACAGGCTTCTATGCGGCTAGGATATATATGGATACTGGAAGGTTTCCTGAGAACATTGAAATAGTGAGGAGGGTAATTGAGGTTGCTAAGAATAAGGGCGTAACCCCAACTCAAGTAGCCTTAGCATGGATATTTAGGAAAGGTATATTGCCAATAATAGGTACAAGCAAAGTGGAACACCTTGAGGAAGCTGTTGATGCGCTAACAGTTAATTTAACTGATGATGAAGTGAAGTACCTTGAGGAACCATATAAACCAAAACCAATACTCCACATAACACCACCTCAATGAAGTAATTAGGTTAATTTTGATGTTAGTTACCTCCATAACATGTATGTAATCCTCAAGCGTCTAATCACCCCTGATTGTATAAGGTATAATACATCAGTAATATCCACCAAATTAAAAGGTAACTGTAAACTGCATTGATATTGAATCCAAGGTAAGTTAAAGATTTAGTGATCCTCACTTAACGGTGGCTCCAGTCCCGCTTGAATGCATAAAGCTTATTTAACCTAAGCGTGAAGTCCTCATGTGGCGTTCAGTGATTTAGGCAAGAAACTGCGTGGATTGCTTAAGGATACGGCATGGATATTTAGGAGAGCTAAGAAGCCTGATAAGGAATCATACTACACTATAGTTAAGTTGAGCTTATTGATAATTTTCATCCTCGGATCATACTCACTCATATTCAGTTTCCTGGGTTACGCCTTAACAAGCAGATCCTCGTTACTTGTTGTACCTTACCCTGAGAATATATTAATAATAGTGACCATAGTTATCATAATAATCGCCGCATTAGCCTACCTACTGGTGACAACTAGGGGTATTGGTAAACGCTGATGTCTATTCCTGAACCAGGCATATTAATGTTTAGTAATGAGTTATTGAACCAGTACGCCCTACTCATAGCTAGGAAAATCAATGAAATTAAGCCACTTAATGCAGTGGATGAACTAATGTTAAGCATGATTGGGGCAATTAATGGAAGTGAACTTGCAAACGCCATCATGTGGCCTGGTTCAATGCCTGAAATCAATCTTGACTCACTAAATCCCTGTGACTCCTACCAATTAGCTAAAATACTCCTATTGAACTGGCCTACTAACTCTAGTTTAAGTGAACTAAGGTTAATACGAGAGAGGGCAATGAAGGAATGTAGTAATGAACTCGATAAACTACAGCTAAGGCTAATTAAACATGGTGATGCAGTTAAACTCCTTAATAAACTATACCATGCAGCCATTATTAACAAACTTAGTGAATCAGACTTACCTAGGTTAATTTACGCACTTGCGGTTTATGGATTATACGATAGGGCTCTTAGATTACTTAGGCTTAAGGTGTCTGAAGTCGTGAATTACCCATTAATGGTGCTTAGAATACTACTGAGGGGATTCATGAATATTACACCATGGCATAGGGGCCTCATATTAACCACCGGTATACTAAATGTCTCAGACTGGGCATTAGTAACTGTTAGGTATAGGAATAATACTTGTATTGTCGTTCAATTTAAGAGCCTTGAATCACCATACACGGTCTCCAACTGCACTGTACAGGTTGAGGGTGGTAGATTAGTTGTTGATACTAATAAGCCAAGGTTAAGTATTAAACCATTAACTGTTGAACTAATGATGAAATCAAGTAACTGGGGTGTAGTCTTCATAGCCAACAACACTAATAGCCCCATTACTTATGAACCCAGGGTAAAGAACGAATGCATAGTTAAGGCTAAGGATTATGAAACTAGAGACTGTGGTGAACTTTACCTTGACGTTAATGAATACGCATCAATACACTTCACGTGAGTTAATCATGCCTTAACCCTACGCCTACGGCCAAGCACGAATCCAACCACCACTGTTATTATACCTACTATGAACAGCACACCACCGAGGAGTATTAAGTAGCCTGAAGTTATGAATGGACTACTTGCTGCTGAAACTGAAAAGGCCTTATACCTAAGCATTATATTAAATGTGCAATTATTAATTATGTTGACTGCTGAGGTTTTATTATACACTATAATAGTTATGTTAGCAGTTGTCTTAGAGGCATATGGTGCTGGACTTGGTGAAATACATGATGGATTACTGGACTCTATTATTAGTACTGAGGTTGGGTAAATTGAAAGGCTAATGAAGCTGCCTGGACTTAAGGATGATAAAGGCACGCTCTTTAATTGATTAAATAGGCTTAAGGCATTATTAGTTGCCGTAACAGCACCCACTACTGCTAATATAATGCCTAATACTAATACAACCACTCCAGATACTACAATTTTACTAACCATAGTGGTTAGCTTAACTAGGGCTAATAAGCATTTCTGGGATTAATCAACCCAGTAATAATGCTCAATACTTCTCTTACTGGAATTATCAATCATCGATATTTCATAGTAGTTACTAACCACGTACTCCTCGGGCATTATTCTACGTTCAACAACAATAACCATGTTTCTAGGTTCCTCCATAGTATCCTCAATCATCTCAAGCACAATACTGGGCTGGGGTAATTCCCTCCCAGTGAATTGCTGAGCAATCTTCTTTTCATCATTAATTATAGCCATGTTTCTTAATTCCACCAAGTCCCAATGATCCTCAATGTTTTCAAGGGACCAAGCCCTACGGGCAATAACCTTAGGGTAAGTGTGCTTACCGGAAATTACGTTACACCTCTCCGCGTCAGGATCCGTGTGATCACTAGCCACTGTTACGAATACGTCCTCCCTATTCTTAATAAGTAAGGCGTAAGCAATGTTACTACCGTATGATGCTGTAATCTTCTTAACGTAATTACTCGTGGTTATTAAGTACGGTTGAAGAGCTATTGTTGATATGCTTCCTGAATCCTGCTGAACCAGTAGGAGGGAACCAACAGTTATCTCAATATCCTTCTCAGTCCTATTACCGTACTCTGCAATAATGTTTACTCTATGCATCAATACACAGACGCAGTCTGGTTTATAAACTATAATGCTAATTTAACGCGTTAAGGACTCCGCGACTTATGTTCACTTTAATGCATACGATATTACCTTAACTTCACTCATCTCCATCATCGTATCCTTAACGCTCTCACGTCCAATACCAGACTTCTTAAATCCACCAAATGGTAGGTTATCAAACCTAAGCCTAGTGGTATCATTAATGAAAATAGTCCCCGCCTTAATCCTAGTGGCTAACCTATATGCCCTTGAGAAATCCCTAGTGAATATTGATGCATCAAGACCATACTCAGTCCTGTTAGCTATCTCAACCGCCTCCTCATCATCCTTAACCCGAGCCACAGGTAACACTGGGCCAAAAACCTCCTCAACCCACACTGCCGCATCAAAGGGGGCCTCTAGTATTGTTGGTGGGTAATAGAACCCCCTCTCAGGAATTCTACTAGCTCTATAGATGATTCTTCCACCTTTACTTAAGGCATCATTAACGTAGGATTCCATGGACTCCACAGCCTCCTTACTTATTAATGGGCCAACGTCAGTATCCTCACTTAGTGGATCCCCTATCTTAAGTCTTGAAACATTTTCAATAAACCTCCTGATGAATTCGTCGTAAACCTCATTCCTGACTATTAACCTCTTGGTGGCATTACAGAATTGGCCGGCATAATCAAACCTACCCACTGTTGCTGCTTGAGCAGCCTTATTTAAGTCGGCATCCTCAAGAATTATCATTGCGTCGCTACCGCCAAGCTCCATTATAACCCTCTTACCCCTTAATATTGCCTTACTGGCTAAATCAAGGCCAACCTTAGATGAACCCGTGAATGTTATTAATGAAACCTTAGGGTTATTGATGAATTCATCACCAATCATTGATGAGTCACCAGTAACCACGTTAATTGAACCATCTGGGAACCCTACCTCAGTAATAACCTTGGCAATCTCAGTTTCCGTTAATGGTGAGTTTCTACTTGGCTTAAGCACAACAGTGTTGCCCATTGCTAAGGCTGGGGCAACCTTATGAGCCATACTATCTGGTGGGAAGTTAAAGGGTGTTATGGCCCCCACTACACCCACCGGTTCCCTCCTAATGAAGGCTATTCTATTCTCGTTACCGGCAGGGTAATCGTAAGCCTCAAGGGGAATGAACTCACCTGTCAGAACATGGGGTAACTCCTGGGCTGCTAATTCGTAAATCCTAGCTGTCCTCTCCATTATTAACCTAGTGCTCTTAATTGGTCTACCAATCTCCCTTGTTAGTAATCTAGCCAACTCCTCCTTACGCGCCCTGATAGCTTGAGCGACCTTCATAAGTAATCTAGCCCTCTCGTAGGCTGGTATTGATTGAATTCTAGGTAATGCGTCATACGCCTTATCTATGGCATCCCTCACTTCATTAATACTCATGTCTGGTACGTAGGCCAGAACCTCACCGGTTGCTGGTTCGTATACAGGAATTTGACGCTTCATCACATTAAGCGCTTACCTAGGTTTAATAACATTAACTTCATTTAATTCCAAATCGTATACAATTAGGCCCACATGGTTCACGAATAACCTCCAACAGTACCCTTTACAGCCCATGATAAACCACCCTTAGTAATAACCTCAGCCTCACTTACTTTAAGCTCCTCAATAAGCTTCTCATTAACATCAACCCCTAATCCAGGCTTAGTAGGAACCTTAACATAACCATTCTCCACGGGTATTGGGTCACTTATAAGGTTCCTCTTCCATTGAGGCCAATAGTCATAGAATGACTCCTGCACAGCAAAGTTAGGTACAGCGGCATCCAATTGAAGCGTTGCTGAGTGTAGTATTGGACCATTAGCATTATGGAATGCCATTGGTACACTGAAGGCTTCAGCTATAGCTGATGCTTTCCTAGCCTCAGTTAACCCACCGAAGCGCCCAAGGTCAGTCTGCAGGTAATCAACAAGGCCAAGTTTAAGGTACTGCAGTAGGTGGCCCTTATTGATGACGCGTTCACCTAAGGCAACCCTAATCCTCGTGCTGGCTTTAAACCTAAGTAACCCCTCAATATCCTCCGGGTGAACTGGTTCTTCAATGAATAATGGGTTATAATCCTCAAGGGCTAACGCCACTCTAATAGCAGACTCCGCATTAAACCTACCATGGGCCTCGATCAGTATATCAACGGAATCACCCACAGCCTCCCTAACAGCCCTAACCCTCTCAGTAGCCTCCCTAATACCTACGGCATCAATTGTGTCGAAGTATTGACCAAATGGGTCGAACTTAAGGGCAGTGTAACCTCTCCTAGTAGTTTCCCTAGCCTTCTCTGCGAAGTCCTCGGGTTTTCTGGCGCCTTCGTACCATCCATTAGCGTAAACCCTAATCCTATCCCTAGTTAAGCCCCCGAGTAGCTTATGCACTGGTGCACCAAGTTCCTTACCTATTATGTCCCAGGAGGCAATATCAAATGCACTATAGGCGGCCGTGGATTCCAGGGAAATCGGCATGTTGAAGTCCTGCCTATACCACTCAAGTCTATTACCCTCAAGGTTAAAAACATCCCTACCCCTCATTACTGATGCTAAAACTTTAACCATTTGAGCCACTGCATTAACCCTAATGGAACTGAGAGTCTCACCCCAACCAACCCTACCATCCTTAGTAATAACCTTAACGAGCATTACATAGGAAGCCCAGGGAGCTGACCCTTCCTCGCCAGGCTTATAAACTATATACGGTTCCACCTCGGAAATCGTAGTCATGAATCGTATACTGAGTAGTATTTTTAAACATTCATTGAGCGCATACATAAATGATTCTCCTCATCTAACCATTAACACCTACCTTTATACAATTGAATTAACATTACCTTTTAAACACGTGAAGGTAAATCCATAGGCCCACCGTGAACTAATAAGAACTTAAGTGTACTAACTAGTAGCACTACTGATCCCTATCCTTTTATGTAAGTTCCTTGTTCCCTATTATCCTCAACCTCTCTTACCATATAGCTTATACGCCCTGAGCATCCACGTGTATATGAATAGCTTATAGGCTATTTCAGACCCGTCCTCATACCACCAACGCTTAGCGGTCTCAGCAACCCTCTCAAGCTCCTCAACGCTTATCTTATCAATATCACCCTTGGAGAATACTGCCCGTATATACTCAACCTCCTCCTTACTAATTGAATTAGCCCTAATTGATTAGGATATCCTAGCAACCTCATTTGTTAGGAATGCCGCCTCACTGGGGCTTATTAAACCCTTAACTCCCAGGAACTCTATGATTGCCGAATTCATAGCCACTGCGGCTGACCTTGCTGAATCCGCAAAGATTGTTAGTTTCTTGTCCATTTCATCAAACCTCCTATCCACCTTCTCAACCTTTTATCTATCTCTTTAAACTTCCCACCAAGTCAATAAAGTGAACCACCCAGCATACCAACTACAGTCACAGCCAGTCCAATTATCGATAATACCACCTCATTAAACATATCTCGCTGCTGTCTTAATCTACTTGAGGATCCTAATATGCTTTTCTGTAGAATTCAAGTACTTTATGTTGGTTTATTGAAGCGAAACTTAGATGCTTACTGATGTGAATATGCCTAAGAGGCACTAGCATGCTGTTTAGCCTTAATTAATACATGCGGGTATACAATTTAAAAACTAAGGATGCATAGCCTTAGTGGATTAAGATGAATTCGGAATCAGCAATACCGCTGGTTAACTTACCTCGCTCTAGGCTTGGTGAGGGACCCATTTGGGATTACACTAGGGGTGTGTTGTACTGGGTTGACATTAATGGGGGTTATGTCCACATGTTTAGGCCAATGGATGGATTCACTAGATCTATTAAAATTGATCAAATGCCCAGTTGCATAGCACTTAATAATGATGGTAATGTAATAGTCACCGTTAAGGATAGGGTCATAGTTCTTAATCCAGATAATGGTTCAGTGGTGAGGACGCTGGTAACCATTGATGAGGGACCTGATAATAGGTTCAATGACTGTAGGTGTGATCCACTTGGGCGTTTGGTTGCTGGAACAATGTACATGCCTATGCCCAGGAAGCCCCAGGCATCACTGTACATTATTGACCATGACTTGAAGGTTAGGAGACTGTTAAGTGGGGTTATGGTTTCAAATGGCTTAACATGGTCCGGCGACGGCTCAACAATGTACTACATAGATAGCCCAACAAGGAGAATTGCAATCTATAATTATGATGTTAAGGGTGGTGAGTTAATGGGCCTTAGGGACGTGATTGACTTATCTAGTATGCAGGGTAACCCAGATGGTATGACTATTGACTCGGAGGGTTACCTATGGGTTGCATTGTGGGGTGGTGGTAGGGTCATTAGAGTTAACCCGGTTAATAAAACCATTGCAGGCTCAGTGGCTGTTAATGCAAGGTACACTAGTTCATGTACCTTTGGTGGAGGGGACTTATCAACATTATTTATATCTACGGCAATGGGTGAAACACCCCTTGAGTATGAGGGCTACTTGTTTAGAGTTGACTTGAAAGTCAGTGGTGTTAGGCAGTATACGTGTAATTATTGACACTTATTGTTAACATTGCTACGTAGATTAATGGTAATACTTATTAGTGATGATTAATGATTTAATGCATTATGGTATTTTTACTATGTAGTAGGAAAATTTATAAATACATATTTTACAATCTAGACTATGTCTCAAGTTAGCATCGATGAACTTAACTGGGGTTTAGTAGCTTGGATAATACCATTAGTTGGTGGAATACTGGGATTTGTAATGAAGCCGAACTCTAACTACGTTAAACATTGGTCATATTTAAGCATTTCATTCGGCATAGTAATAATAGTAGTCTCAGTGATATTAGATTTACTATCTCTAGCAACAATGATTCTATTACCCCTATTCATAATCATTAGGGCATTAAATATATTAGTAGGGCTTGTCTTCATAATAGTTTGGATAATAGGAATAGTCAGGGAGCGTAATTCGATTTACTGGAGGCCACAGATCATATATGATGTTGCAAAGATGCTTGGGGCCCAGTAGGGGAGTAACCTATACCTTAATGTTAATGATAAAACTTAAAAGTCTTAACACGTATTTGTTAAGTCGTGGAAATCGTTAAACTAATACTACTTGCATTAGTATTAATAATTACATTACCCAATCTCATCACTCATGCCCAGGAATTACCCAGTTGGGTTAACCAATACCTACAGTTAATGCAGTGTACAAGTGGTGGATCAATAAGCATCACTCAAGATGCGGATTCCTTAAGCGTTAACGTGGGTGTAGCCTCATTGACCATAGACCTTAGGGGTGTGAGGGTGTCTAATTGGCTTATATACAATAATAATGGGCAATTAGCTGCCTACTCACCACCTAGGGGCACCCTTAACCACTCCTATCCACTGTACGACTGGATACCTGCTGAGGATTGGCCTGGTACCTTAACGACTAGCCTATGGGGCTACAACGTGGTTTTCAATAATGGTTCAGTGGCTGTGGTTAAATTCACACTTAACGTTACTAGAGATCAGCAGTTGGGCGGTGTTAACCTAACAGTCATTAAATACCTAGTCTTCTGCTGGGGAAAGTACTACTTCCTGTGGGTATCTGAGATAATTAATAATGGCTCAACTACGCTTAACCCAGCACCCACATGGGCGCCCATAGGCTATACCCTAGCCGATACTGGCGTTGTTGGGACCACGGTTAATAATGATTACCAAGCGTACGCTAATGGTAGTCAAGTGTACTTATGGGGTCCTGGTAATTGGCAGAATTGGGTCAGGTACATGGCCCAGGACGTTCAATGGGTTGCCTTAATAAACCCAGTTCACCCAGGGGGATTGGTATTAGCTATTAAACCATTCAACACAACGTACAGTGTGTGGCTTGAGTCAGATTTTAATGGCCTTGAGGTTAGGATTGAGTATCCCCAATTCCTACTTAGGCCCGGGGGTTCAGTGACCTTCGTGGCGCTTGTCTACGGTGGCCCATTCAACAGTAGCCAGCTAACTGAAGTTAACCTAACATCACTCTATGATACCTGCGAGGACTTGATTCAACAATCCCAGTTTAGCCTAAGTGTATACACGGATAGGGTAGTTTACTTACCCGGTATGGCTGGTTCAATATACATTAATGCATCAAGCAACCTGAGGCAACCCACCGAGGCAATGCTTAACGTAACAATACTGTATTTGGGTGATGAATTAATAAGCAGCATAGGGCAATTATACTCCAGCGGTGAGGTTGTTTGGTCAAGGAGCCTCAGTGTGTTGTTGAATCCAGGCGTTAACACGTTTAAGGTTAACTTCACGGCACCAACTAGGCTGGGTGCCTACGTAGTTGATGCATTCCTAAATGTCAACGGTGCCTCAACACGATCACTTAGCCTAATGGCTATTTCGACACCAGTTGATAGGGTTTACGTAGTCTTCGTCTTCCATGATCACCAGGGCACTGGTTACACACCCAACGGTATATACATGGGCACACCATACGCCTTTTACCATGTTTGGGCCAGTGAACTTGAGCCGTACTTCAACTATGGGGTCTACTACGTTCAGGCGTATCTACTCTCGCAGTATCCATTGGTGCATTGGACAATTGAGTTATCACCACCATTGCTTTGGCAATGGTGGTATGGGTTAAACTACGGAATCTATGAGCAGACGCCAAACGGATTACTCTACATACCACCCCTAGGCCCCATGAATCCATATATGCAATTGGTTAATGAGACCATATGGATGTTTAAACTCATGGCCAATAGGGGGCAAGTTGAGTTAGCCACAAGCTTCTTCGACCACCCAATAGCGGGATTCCTAGTGACCTACTTCGGCCCCCAGTGGCTTGGCTTACTCAGCGATGATGCTGGGCTTGGGGTTGAGGTAACTAGGCTTGTCATGGGGGTTAACTCAACTGTCTTCTGGGTCCCGGAGATGTGGTGGAGTGATGAGTTAGTACCGATGCTGGCTAAGGTTGGTGTTAAGGTTATTGTGCTTGACCAGCAGTATGAGTACAGCGGTGCTGTGGGTGAACTTCATGGCATATACGTCCCCTACTACATAATGGTCAATGGTTCCAGGTTGATAGTACTCTTCAGGGACACATTCATCAGTAACCTACTGTCCTTCACGGTTAATAACGAGGATAATCCAGGACAGGCCGAGTTAAACGCCAGGTTAATGGTAGTTGACCTAGTGCTTAAGGGTATTGAAAACCCCAACGGTATAGTTACTGTTGCTACTGATGGGGAGAATTGGATAATAATGTCTAAGTCACCGCCCTTGGCTGCACTATTCTTCAACTACCTACTCAACTACCTGAATCAAACCCAGTCAATTGGGGTGCTTGAGACTGTAACTGTTAGTCAAGCCATTGAGCATGCCAGGGCAACATATAACTTAACCTACATCCCACCTCAAACCTGGGCTGGGACGGCAGCAATATGGGACTCGACGCCAACCCAGCAGTTAATGTGGAGTATTGCTAATGAGGCCCTCAACTGCTGGCTCCAGAACAAGAGTAGGCTTGGGACTAATTCAACAATAGTGGAGTGGATGATAATGCACATTATAGATAGTGACCACTACTACTCAAGTTTCCTAGATGAGGACTACGTGGTTAAGTACTGGGGTCCAGCAACCCTAAAGGCCTGCGCAACAGGTGATGTACCAACCTGGGTTTACCAGGCTTGGTATAGGTTAGAAATGGCGATAAGGCCTCAACCCCTCTACACATTAAGCGTAATAGTCTCCGCCGGCAATGAGACTGTGCCCATAAGCATCTACGCCAATGAATTTATCGATGTAATCAACAAGACTACCATGGATGCGGCTAGGCTTAAACTCTACAATGGCTCACTGGCATTAATTAAGGTACCTGAAGCCGTGGGTGATTACAGGTTCAGTGGATGGATTATTAATGGTGGCAGTGTACTATTTGTAAGTAATGATACCGTTAAAGTAATGGTTAACGGTAATGTAACAATCACTGCAATATACTTAAAACCACAACTTCCCACTATGAGCATTGTGGTACTAAGCTTATTGATAGCGGTGGTAGTAATAGTGATCATTATTACGGCATTAATGCGCTCATCAAGGCATAATACGCCTAGTTAACCAATGATGAATTATCGAGTACTAACTTAGCCACTCCATATAGGTTTGATAAGTAACCCAGCCTAGACACGGTTGTCCTACACCTCTTGAGTGAATACGGTTGCGCGATTTTCCTGGTAGTTTCAATAATTATGTCCATGAATCTTCTCCCAATTTCCACACCTACACCACCACTTAATACTACCACCTCAGGATTTATCAAGCTAATTAAGTTAGCCACAGTAATACCCACTATGACTGCTGCTCCTTCTAACACGGGTTTAATTAATGTTAATCCTTGGTCAAGCATTTGAAAAACACAGTACGCATTGGGTGGATTGCAGTTCCTAAGAGTGCTGAGACAAGACTCACTGCGTGCACGTAGGCAGTGCAGGTATGTTTTCCTGAATATTGCTGGGCCTGAGACTTCATTCTCTAGGAATCCCCTGTAGGACTTATGCTTAGGCACCCTCTTACCTAATAGCCACCAACCCACTGCACCTGATGCGCCACTACTCCCCCTTAATGGCTTACCATTGATCAATAATCCAGTCGCTACGCCAGTACCAATCATTAATGATGCTGCATTACTTGCCCCC
>ERZ1669251.359-NODE-359-length-11949-cov-4.409282_pt1 | contig 11949 bp, 27 predicted proteins | sample MGYA00579294_ERZ1669251 | MGnify/ENA primary metagenome ERZ1669251 (study PRJEB41166, sample SAMN08046056) | hot springs metagenome | biome: hot spring; feature: acid hot spring; material: thermophilic sediment; isolation source: thermophilic sediment from acid...
CCTTATTCCATTTTTCCTTATTCAGTTGTTCCTTATTCCATTGTTCTTTGTAGATTAGGTTAGGTAGGTAAAGGTAGGTAGGTTTAGTTTGGGCAGATTAAGTTAGGTAGGTAGAGATTAGGTAGGTAGAGACTAGGTAGGTTTAGTTTATATACATCTGTGTCTCTTTTTCAACTACACTTAGTTAGTTAGTGAGAGAGAGTAGAGAGAGTAAAGAGAGAGAGTATAGAGAGAGAAAGCAGAGAGAGCAGAGAGACACCGCCGACATTGACAAGCCATTATATAATTGCCTGTTTTAAAAATGGGGTCAGAGGGCGGGGGTATAATTGACCATTGGGGCGGGTTTGATTAAAATTTGACCCATTTTAGCCCGTTTAAAGGGCATATTTTTTTGGAGGTGCGGGAGGGGACGGGGGGATGTCATTGGTAAGGAGGGCAGAGAGGGTGGAGGGGCGAGTTGCCGAGTACGGAGCGAAAAAGAATGCTTTTTTAGTGGAGCGACTACCTCTATACTCTCACAGGCAAATAACAGGCTATTTTTCGGGTTGTATCTTCTTTTACTACAAAACCTTTATATTCTTTTACTATATACCTTACCTATGTTTGAAAAAAACATACTTGAAGAGATGCAGAAGTCTGAACTTTTGGCAGGCTTCTACATTGACAAGGCGGGGGACTTGGTCAGCGACAGCAATGTGCTGGTCAAGTTCGAGATAGACGAAATAGAGGTGTTTGCTCAGAAGACGGGCAGGGAGCTTGTTGGCTTCTTTTTTAAGGCGGGCAAGCTTCACGTGCTTTTCGGCACAAAGAGAGGAGATTAAAATGGTTGAGGTGTGGAAGAGGAATTTGAAAGCGAAGGGGGTCTCGCTGGACGAAATCTCGGCGGGCTTCATTTCAGTGTTCGCACTGGCAGACGTGGATGACACTTTCAAATTAGCTTATGCGAGGGCGTTTCAGGAGGGTCTAAATGAGGGCAAAAACCCTTGGCTGGGCACAAAAGAGAAGTCCAGTCTAAATATGGACAACATACTGAGCTTTATGCATCTCATCAACGAGAAAGGCTTGGAGATAGACGAATTTAAAGAGGCGGCGAAGTCGATAATGAAGGCGGGCTTCAAGAAGCTAAAGGTGGATGGAGAGGGCTATATGATGCTCTTCGACAGAATAGTGGAGTATGTGATGAAGCAGTACGGCAAGACGCCTTGGGCTTACATAGGAGGTCTTAAAAATGAGAAAAATTGATATGGAGATGACGGCGAAATTTGGGCGGTTGGTCTTGGAGGCAGACCCAGACTGCCCAATTTGCGGCGGGGAGGGGTTTGTGTGGTACACGGAGGGCAAAATTCCGAAGGCGAGGATGTGCAGTTGCAGGTTTCCGACGGCGACATTCAAGCACAAGAAGTATCCAGTTGTCCTCGTTGACGGTAAGACAGCTATATACGTTAGCAAAAAATTTGTGGAGGTGAAGTTGTAATGCTGTATTTATTGAATAGTCCCATTTTGACAGCTTATGGGACTTACAAATTTAAGAAGCTGTCGAAGGAAGAGGTGGTGGCTATGCTGAAAAATGAGCTTTGGGTGTCTGTGATAGGGCATCAGGCGACTGCGGATTTTTTGAGTCAGGAGCTTGATATGGAGATACCTGCAAACAGACAAGCGATAAAAATGGAGCGTGGGGACAGGGCGATTGTTTTCAGGCTCTACGGGAGGTTTCCAGAGGGCAAGATTTTGTCAAGAGAAGAGTTAGAGAATTTTGACTATGAGTTAGCTTTGTTAGAGAGGGTGGAGTAAATGACTTCTTTTTATGACAAAGAGATAGCAACAGAGTTAGTTGGGCGGGAGCTTGTAAAGAGGGGCTGGAAGTTGTCTGGGTTTCACAAGACAGAGAGCGACCCGATGACAGACTATTATTCGCAGGGCTTCTGGTGTGGCGAGGCGACTAACGACAAGTTTCCAGGCGTGGTCATTCACTGCTGGCGTAAGAGTGTTCCGAAGGGCAAGATGGTTGCAGTTTATAAGAATGGCTTGCTGATTTCCTCATTTACGGGCTTCTATTTAGCTAACAGTAGAGACGAAGTGCCGATGTATGTTGATATGATTGAGAAGTCGGTGGGCTCAATTCAGCAGAACAAGTCTCCAGCGACCACCAGACAGCTCTGGTATTTGCACGTGCTGACAAAGAGAGACACACGCAACTGGGTCTTGACAGTAGACCAGGCTTCAGAGTTGATAAACAAAATAAAGTCTGGTCAGTCGCTAGCTTACGACTCAAACGGGATGCCGATATTGTGAGGTGAGGCTGGGTGACGAAGTATAGGTGTCCTAATTGCGGAGCAGAGGTCGACATAATTTATTACGAAGTATATAGTGTTCATCACGGGGGTTATAATATTGAGAGTGATTTTTTTAATGATTATGAGTTTCATATGATTGACAGTAAGGATACTACGTTTAGTTGTCCTGATTGCAATTATTTGTTGGGTAATAATCTCGACGATGCAATTGCGGCTTTAATTAAGGAGGACGATGAGAGTGACGAAGTATAGGTGCCCGCAGTGCGGGGAGGTGATTGAGACATTGGCATACAAGATTCATTATATTCATTACGGCAAGTTTGTTCTCGGCGACGGCGAGCTTATTGATGAGGAGCGGGGGCTGTCTTGCGATGATAGAGACAAGTTTTTTTGCTCAAAGTGTTTTTCTTTCTTGGGGGGAAGTTTAGCGGAGGCAGAGGGCTCATTAATTAGAGAGGATTGAGAGGATGGTCAAGTATTTTTGTCCTAATTGCAGGGCGGAGTTGGCTGAGGTTGATTACAGGATGTGCTATGTTCATAGTGGAATTTACAAAATAGATGGTGGAGGGTTTAAGGACAATCATCTGAGGGAAGAGTATCTTAGCAAGGAGAATATGTTTAGCTGTCCTTCGTGTGGTTATTTTTTGGGGAATTCTGTTTTTTCGGCGTATAATAGTTTGATTAAGGAGGTTGAAGAGAGTGACTGAGTATATATGTCCTAGTTGTAGGAGGGAAATTAGCAAGTTGGGCTGTAAAATTTGTTATACTCATTATGGAAAAATTGGGATTGATGTTGCTGTTGATGGTCGTAAGATGGCAGATGAGAATTATATTGAAAAGATGGTAAGGAAAGACGATGACGAAGACAATGCATTTTTTTGTGTGAAGTGTGGTTATACATTTGGCAGGAGTTTTAATGACGCAGTTAAGCGTTTTATTAAGGTGGAGGAGAAGAATGGTGAAGTATAGATGTCCTAATTGCAGGAGAGTAATAACAATGTTTGTTTATAGGCAAAATTATTTTCACTACGGTGCATATGCTGTTGATAGTGAAGAGTTTGAAGACGGTACTGCCGTGCCGAGTATTAGCAAAGACGACAGGTTTATGTGCCCAGAGTGCGGTTATCTTTTGGGGCAAAATATTCGTGATGCGTATGTGGCTTTGATTAAGGAGGAGGAAATCGATGAGTAAATATGTGTGTCCGCATTGCCACAAAGAAGTCACTTTAATAGTTTGGTTTAATGAGTATCACGAGGACGGGGAAGACGTGGTTACATATGTTTGTCCGCAATGTGGTTATTATTTGGCTAATAATGAGGAAGATGCTTTTAGAGTTTTGAGTGGGGGTGATGAAGGTGGAATATAGGTGCCCGAATTGCCATATGGTTATTCACGAGTTGGATTATAAGATGGAAGTTACCGAGTATGGGGTGTTTGACATTGATGCTTCTACGTATGACAAAGAAGATGAAGACTTGGGCGTAGCTATGTATTATTGCCCGAGTTGTAGTTATTTGTTGGGAAACAACGAAGGCGAGGTAATTGCTAGTCTAGAAAAAGTTGAGGATTAAGGTGAAGTTTGATGGAGCATAGATGTCCCTATTGCAAGGCGAGCTTAAATAAGCTTAAGTGTAATTATGTGCGTAGTACTTATGGTGAGATTTATTTTTCTACTGGCGAGAAAGTGTTCGGTTATTTAAAAGACAAAGTAGAGTTCTATTGTCCGAAGTGTGGTAAATTTTTGGGGGACGATTTGCAGAATGTTAGTAAGTTGTGTGAAGTGGGGGCGGAGCAAAAATGAAGTATTATTGTCCTAATTGTAGAAATCAGTTATCTACGCTGGGTTACGAGAATAAGCTTTTGGAAGTCTGGGATTATCATTTTGGAGACAATTTTTATGATGTTTTGTCGAGGAAGCATGAGTTGAGCTATTACTGTCCGAAATGTGGCTATTTTCTGGCAAGCGATTATGATGGTGCTTTGGGGGAGTTGATTAAAGACGACAGTTAAAGAGATGGGTTTCTTTCTTTGCCCGAATTGCAGGCAGAAGTCTATTGAAGTGTTTCAATTCACTATCTTTAAAGAAGATGATGTATATATTTTGTGTTTGTATAATGTCGGTAATAAAATGATTAAGACTGGCGGTTTAGTGAAGAGTTCAGTGCATAAAAGAAAATATTATCAATGTATCAATTGCGGTTATGTGGTTGGCGGTGATGATGAGCTTAAGAAGCATATTTTAATGGGTTGACTACAATATGATTAAGCTGTTTGTTTGTCCGAACTGCAAGCAGGAGTCCACTCACGTGTTTAAGTACGTTCGAGTTAATACATCTCAGTTTTCTGAGTATTCACTGCGTTTATATAACGTGAATACTGAGCAGGATTATGGTACGATATTATATGAAAAAAAATTACATCTGGAAGTAGATGAGTGCTATAAGTGCGTTCCTTGTGGCTATTTTATTGGCACTTTTGATGACCTGAATAGGTGCATTGTGAAGAGGGAAAAATAGTATGAATAGATTATTTGTTTGTCCGAACTGCAAGCAGGTTTCTGTGGAAGTTTTGTGGTTTAACAGGATTAATGAAAATGGTGTATATATTGAATGGTCGTGGGATATTGGCGGGAAAATAGTTGAAAGTGTTAGTTTAGTTAAGAATCCAATTCATCTTACAGACTATTATCAGTGTACTAAATGTGGTTATATTATTGGTGGTGAAGATGAGCTTGATAAGTGCGTTGTATAAGAGCCAATTTTCAGGGTTGTCTCTTCTTTTACTACAAAACCTTTATATCCTTTTAACATATACCTTACCAATGATTGAAATGACAAATGCTATCTGTCTGTGTAGTTTGCGACTACACACCGATGAGCCAGCATAGGCGAAACGGATAGCTAAAAAAGAGGTGAAAAAGTTGGAAAAGTTGCCTGAAAATAAAGTTGTTGGAGACCATCTCGAAGATGTGAAAGTGAAGATGAGAAAAGAGTATGAAGACTTCATAACTGGGGTGGAAAGTAAGATTAAGGAAGTAAGGGATAGTTATTATGCAGAAGTTAGTAAGTTGAGAGAGGAGAGGGATAAAATTTTATCTGAGATAGACGCTATTGACGTGCAGAAAAACGAGTTAATTCAGAAGAATCGTAAGTTGAATGCTCTTGACAAGAAGAAAATTAAGTTAATTTATAAGTATAATGGTTTAACCGATAAAATCATTGAAATTAACCATACTATCGATAATATCTCAAACGTAGAAAGTCTAAAGAATGAAGTTAAGCAATTTTTTGATAAGTTTGGTTTATATGTGGAATCGCTTGACAAGGAAATAAAGAATGCAAAAGCAAAACATTTGAAGCAAGGTAAGAGTGTTTCCAATTCAACTCTTACTTCACAAAAGAAGGAGTGAGATGAGAATTACATCAGCTTTTTCTGTCTGTGTAGTGTGGCGACTACACACTGATGAGCCTGCCAAGGCGAAACAGAAAAAGCCAAGAGGTGGAGAAGTTGGATAAGAAAGAACTGCAAGATGTGTTTAGTAAGCTCGTGAGTGGAGAGGTCTCTGACCCGATAAACTTTGTCGAGGTAGAGAATATGGGCTGGATAACTAAATTCCAGCTGAACGGAAAGAAGCCAAAGGTTGTTTCGGCGGCTATGAAGACCACTGGCGAAGTTGTGGTAGTCATAGACAGCGAGAACGGAAACAGGAAGGTTTACAGAGGCACTAAAAGCAACAAGCTACCAGACAAGTTTAACTCGGTCGGAGAGTTTAAAGAATATTTGGAGAGAGTTTTTGAGAAGAGGAAAAACATTCCTCTGTAAAATTTTTGAGGTATCAAAATGGAAGATAGTGAGTTGGTGTGGAAGTTGAAGAGGATGGGCTTCTTCGAGGACGGTGGGGCTCTTTCTTTCAGTGCGGGGAGAAACTATGCAAAGGTGGACATTAGCAACAGGACTTACACTGTGGCTGGCAGTGAAGACTTTGTTAGTCAGGCGGAGCACAGGCTTTCTTCACTCGGGTTGCAGAGAGTTGCTGGGGCGGAGAGAGATGTTGTTGGCGAGGTGCTGAAAAGGAATGACTTCACTTACAACGAGAAGGTTGGTTATGTGAAGAAGTTCAAGACGCACTTGGTGATATATAAGGACGGGGAGGTCGTCTTTTATTTTCCGCACAGAGAAGATGTTGGAGATAATGATGCAAGAGTTGAAAGGTGGAAGGATAGGTTTAAGGCTATGAATGTGCCAGTAGAGAAGTTTAGTTTAGTTGTTGGGGGTGAATGATTTGAGTGGATTTAGCAAAGTAATTTGGAGAGACCCATTAAAGAGCGAGTTGTATGGGAAAAGCTGGGAAGAGCTGTTGAAGGAAGAGCTTGTACTTGAGCCTGTGTTGCCAAGCAAGTATTTAGATTTGATTAACCCAATGTTTGCTGTGGTTTTCAAAGCTCCAGCTGGGATGGGCAAAACCACTAGTCTGATAAACTGGGGCATCAAGAATGGCTTCGATGTCTATTTGCAGGAGTGCTCTCCTGATATGCAGAAAGAAGACTTTATGGGTAGCTGGACTATAATAGGAAATGAGACAGTGTTCTTTGCGGGTGAAGCTCCATCTGCATTCAACAGGGCGGCGATGTATAGTGAGGAAGCCAAGAGGACTGGGAAAGAGCCGAGAAAAGTATTGCTCATCTTTGACGAAATAAACTTGATACAGCCAGCGGTCATTAAGGCTATGGGCTCTATCTTTGATGCGAGGAAGTATTTCAATGTGCCTACTGGAAGAATTGAAGCGGGCGACAATCTTTACATTGTTGGCACGATGAATGCGGAGGAAGACTCGGCAGGCTATATTCTTGACCCAGCTTTCAGGAGCAGAGTATTGATGGTGACAATTTCAATCAATGAGATGATTAAGTCTTACAAAGAACACGGGGTGGATTATGGGTCTACATCGGAGACGTGGATGAGAGACACCAACGGCAAGATATCATTGAGAGAGCTTGAACAACTTGCTTATTTGACGGCGGTGAAGCAGGTCAAACTCAATGATGCGGTTGATTATGTCATTCAGAAATTCGACGAGGAAGATAGGAAGCAGGTTTCTGAGGTATGGAAGCAACTTGTAATGAAAGCTAAGGTGGATGGTGGGAAATGATAAATGAGAGAGTACTTTCTCGGGCTTGGGAAGACACTCTAAAACAGCAGTTGGGTCTTAAAGTAAAGATTAATACTTACGACGATGACAAAATTTTTACGAGGGTTGCAGACGACGGCGAGAGCTTGGAGATGCACATAGGCTTCTTGGAGAAGTACGCTACCAGCGATTTGCAGATGTATCAGTCTAGCAAATTTTTCCACGAGAGCGGGCATCTCGTGTTGAATTCATTTTCACTCATAAAACAGCTTATGGCTCTTCATCCAGAGTTGAGCAAAGACGTTATAATGATTGCGGTCAATGTGATTGATGACACAATCATCAATTTACATTGGCACAAAGAGTTTACTTATTTTGCTAGTGAGTATGACTGGATGATGGAAGATGAGATGAGTGTAGCAAAGGGCGAGATTGAAAAAGGGATGAAGTCGCCGACGAAAGAGAATTTCTGGGAGTTAGTGTTTGCAATAACAGTTGAATACATAGTTAGGAAAGAATTATTGGACAATTGCAGGCATATAGACTTTTATAAATCGATGAAAGCTATGGTTAACGACTTGTTCAGGGGTGCGGAATATATGACAAGTTTCGGTGATAGGGCAGAGATATTTGAGAAGCTATATGAAGTCTACAAGACATTGCCAGACGGAAATAAGAAGCAGATTATAAATCAGGTTTATGGTCAGGTTGGATTTTCTGGTAATGGTAATCCAGACGATTCTGAAAGTGGTTCAAAAGAAGAAGGCAACAAAGAAGGAGATAAGAAAGAAGGAGACAGTGAAGGAAAAGAAGGTGATGTTAAAGAAGGCAAAGGCAAGAAAGAGATAAAACCTGTAAAGGGTGAGTTTGAGAAAGACGATATGACAGATGATGGAGCAGTGTTGGTCAAGATTTTTGAAGTCGAAGATTCATTTAAAGATGAAAAGCTCACTGAGTTTATGGCGAATCACTCATCAGTAGGCGTGCTTAATCACTTAAATTCGTATGAGCTTGCAGAGAGAGGGCTTGACCTTCTTCCGTGGATAAAGAAGTTTCTTGGCGGGGGGAGAAGAGGCACACAGGCTTTGTTGGGGGTCACTGGGAGGCAGGTATATACAAAGGGTTATGTGCGGGGAATGGTGAGCAACAATTACAATGGTGCATTCGTAACGAAGAGGTTTGTTGATTACGAGGGTAGCAGGTGGATGTTTCTCATTGACACTAGTGGTTCAACTCAGAGCACCAATGAGGATGGCTTTATTTCTGTCATAACGGCGGAGATTAGTTTAGTGAAGGCTATGTTGAAGTATTTGCCATCTACAATAGATGCACGCATATTTGCATTCTCTGGAAAGACAGTTTATCTTGGTAAAGCGAATGCGAGCAATTTTATGAAAGTGATAAAGAAGGGGCTATTCTTTGGTTCGACTTCTTGGGACGATGACACATACAAGTATGTAGAGAGGTATGCAAAGAATGGGTATCAGGTGGTTATTCTTTCAGATGGAGAGATTTCTCTCAGCGGGAATATTGCTATGAGGTTTGCCAGCAGGTTTAGGTCTTATAGATTTCAGCCGATTATCTTTCTTTTCGGGACTAGTCTTGAGGGGTCTGAGTTGGTGACTAAATTAAAGTTGGTGCGGGGGAAAGACTATGCAGTATTTTCTGGGACTGGCTTTGAGACGAAGGATGTTGAGTATGTTAAGAAGATACTTGAAAGACTTTGAGGTGGGGTTCGGTGGTGATACATTTAGATTTTGACAAAGCGATAAATTCATATGTGAGTGAGCTGGGGGAAGGTTTACAATCAAAGTATCACGAGTTTACTGGCTTCCACATATTCGACAAGAGGTTTGCAGGCACAGAAAATTATTCAGCTTTTAACGAAGCGAAGAAATTTATTGATTTTCATTTGAAGTTTGATAAGCTTGAGCCGTGGAGGTTTATAGACTATTATAATTATGTTGCTCGGGGGGTAGAGTTTGGGGTAGCTGTAAGGTGGGACAGATTGCAGTGGGGAACTCAGTTTTTTATGCACGGGGAGTCCAGCTTGCTTGGTTTGGGTGCTAGAGAGGCTAAGCTATATACAGGGTATATGGTTAAAGTTCTTAGGAATGTATTCTTAATTTTTGATTTTCCAGAAGACAAAGTGGATAAGTTTTACTGGCTTCTTGATGAGACGGAGAAAGACGGGCGACCAATTGTCTCTCTCGTTATATCTGTTGATACTGCTGGCTATATAAAGAATTTGGAGTTTTTCCACAAGCAAGCAAATTCTGAGGGTGATGACAGTGATGATGAAATTTAATCTTGATGATGGAGTTAAGAGATTGGCTAATACTTTGGTTTCTTGGAAATGGGATGGCGTGAAGAAGGCATTTGACAGCCTTGGTATTCGTATGTTTTTTCATACGGAGGAGTTGGAGAGAGAAATCGATAGTAGAATTAAAAAATGGAGAGAAGAAGAAAATGGTGTTTTTTTGAATTCTACTGCTTCGGTTGCTGACTATTTCTTTATGTCGGTTGAGTCGATTGACAGGGAGAAAAGTCTAGTTGCTTATTCGATGGATTTTTGCGAGTTGTATCTTTTTACTCATAAGATTTTATCCACGACTTTTGACAGCGAGGGAGCTGAAAGAGCGATTGATGGAAATGTAATAGTATATTTTCTGTTTGAAAACTTCGATTATACTGACCGTGTGGTTGATAAGCGTTTCATACAGCTAAATAAAATTAATTGGACTGTGTTTTTAGTAGATTTTGATTCGTATGGTGGGGAGAGGGATTGAGATGCCACTGGTTAATATTGATGAATTGATAAAGAAGCAAGTTGAAGAAGAAGGGACAGCACCTTCTTTTCCTTTGATTACGAGTTTAAAGGATATTACTATGAGCTGTGATGATAAAGACAGCTGTAATAAGTTGGTTAAAGTATTGAAAAAAAATGCGAAAGCAGTAGCTTCTGAGGAAATTACTATTGTTGAGTTTACAAATTCTCACTTGGTTATTCCATTTACTTTTATAGAGCCAACTTATTCCAGAATATTGGTTGATAGCAGAGGTAGGTCTTATTACACCCAATTATTAATTAGGGCTGGAAAGTTTCGTGGCGGGAAAGGGAATTATTATTATGAGGTGAGTAGTCCAACACTGGTTACTTCCAAAAGCAATTATATGTGGAGTGGATTATTAGACAAGGAAATTAAGCCAGAAAGTATAGAGAAAGCTGTGCTTCAGCTTGATGCAATAGAGTTGAGGAATGGTAGGGTTATGTATAAGCTCTTGATGTTAGACAATTGGGTTTCTTCATACGAGTTCTATAGTAAACGGGGTGAGAAGAAATGAAGTTTGATTTGGATGAGGAGATAAGTAAAGTGTTGAAAGATGACTCATTTTATACTCTGAATTATACTAACAGAGCTTTTTGGGGCGGGCTGGTGAAGGAGGTAGACTTCTCTTATGATATTGTGTTGAAGCGGTATATTAAAATGACTTTGGCTAAGCTGGAAGAAGAAGGTTATGCTTCTATATACAGGAGGCTTAAAAGCAGAGACGTTGGGTTTACTATTTATAGAGGGGACATTCTGGGGAAGTATGCTATTTTTGGGAGGAGTAGTGGTTTCTTCTTTATTTTGCTTGTGTTTGATGCATATGAAAGCAATGTTGGCTCCTTTGGTAAGGGGTCTTATATTCTTATAGTGAATAAGAGCATAGCAACTATAACTTCTCTAATAAACACGTTTAGAATAGCTGATATTAGCGGGGAAAACTTGCCTAAGTTGAAAGTAGAGAGATTTTTTGGCGATGTGATTAATTTTTCTTTGGGAGAAGAGGAGGTGAAGTAATGGCTACGATGTCTTTAATTGAGCAGTTTAGGGCGGACGTAGATGGTTTATTTGCTAGTGCTTTAGATTTCAGGGATGGTTTTAACTATTCTAATAACAGGAGTAGTAATTATTATGGAATGCTGTGGAGGAATGTTGGCTGGAAGAAGGTTGACGAAATTATGGAGAAGCAGGTTCAGATTTTGGAACGCTATGGTTACACAGAGTTTGACCTGTCGAAAGAAATTTCAAAGTCATCTTTTCTGGTGATTAGGAGCGAGTATATTAGTTGGGAGTTTACTGATGCATTTGCTACACCTTCGAGGTTGTTTGCTTTTCTGTCTTTTACGAAGTATGCGAAGGGCAACGGAGACATTGAGGAGCATGTGAAAAATCGCAAAGATTTTGCTCACGAAGATGGTTCTTATAAGATGGTTTCAGAGAAGCGTTTTATACGTTTTTATGAGTGGCTTGGCAAACTTGAGTTTGTGCGTTATATATCGCAGTTGAATGGTAAGACTGGGTTTACTGTGTATATATCTGATTTTCAACATATAGATGTATTTGTTGATGACTTGGGTCGCTATGTGGGTTATGTATGGTAAAGTTTTTGAGCAGGTTAGTAATGATTGTGTCGAGGAGGTGCATGGTTGAGTAAGGACTCTTTGAGTATGGTCGAAAAGGTTTTTATGACTATGCTGA
>ERZ1669251.360-NODE-360-length-11947-cov-4.505550_pt1 | contig 11947 bp, 10 predicted proteins | sample MGYA00579294_ERZ1669251 | MGnify/ENA primary metagenome ERZ1669251 (study PRJEB41166, sample SAMN08046056) | hot springs metagenome | biome: hot spring; feature: acid hot spring; material: thermophilic sediment; isolation source: thermophilic sediment from acid...
GGCAACGCCAACGACTACAGCGGTAACGGCAACAATGGCGTGCCAAACGGCGTTACCTTTGTGAGCAACTGGTGGTCTGGCTACACGCCGCCGTGAGGCAGCAGTAGGATTAAGCAGCAAATTTTAATTATGCTCGCAAATCGGAAATCGCGATAGTGGTTTCTCGCGCTCCGAATTCATATTTCATGGCTAGAAAGAAGCCATTTCCACAAAGGTGTGCACTCTACTCTAATTCCGTATTTATTTATTTCGCCTTCAAAATCCCAAGTTATTATCTTTGCCTTGCTACAGCGGAGCGCCTTCTTAGCTTTCCTCAATGCTGAAAGTTCCCTTTCTTCTATCTCCTCCTTGCTCGACGCATATGTGACCTGCAACAGCTCTCTCACGCCACTGCCGTCTTTTATTACAAAATCCACTTCGCTTCCGTTTGAATCTTTCCAATAATAAATGTTGAAGCTGCGGTGTGGCGAGTTTTTTCTCATAAGCTCTACAAACACTGCGTTTTCCATCAATCTGCCAATGTCCTTGGCTTGCGAGAAGTAGCTTGATATTCCCGTATCGCAAAGGTATACCTTCTTCGAGGATAGGGCGCTCTTTTTTATCGAGAAATCAAACTTTTGCACGACGAATGAGAAGAATGCGTCTTCAAAGTAAGAGAGATAGCTATATAGGGTCTTTTTACCTATTCCTGTGCCGTTGCTCTTCAGCAGTAGGTAATTCTTGTTTATTGAGAACTCCTTCGAGAATGAGGCGGCCACCGCTTTAATCATGAATTTTGCAGCTTCTATGTTCCTTATCTTTTCCCTTTCAACTACATCCTTGAACAATAGCACATCAACATACTCCCTGAAGAAGTCTGCTGGCTGGACGTTGTGCAAAACCACATCGGGAAAGCCCCCGTTTTGCAGGTATTCGCGCAGCAGGTTCTTTATCGCGCTTGCCGTCATGCTGTCGACCTTGCCTTCGGTATATTGCACGCCCTTAATGCCTATCAGTTCTTTGAATGAAAAGGGAAGCACCAATACCGGCATGCTCCTTCCTCTGAGCTGGGTTGCTATTTCCCTGCTGAGCAATTTTGAAGACGAGCCTGTTAGTACAATACTGTATAGTTTGCGTTCATACAAGGTGTATACCACTCTCTCCCAACCATCAAACGCTTGCACCTCGTCGAAGAAAAGGTATTTGGGTTGGGCTCCATAAAGCTCTTGATGGTAAAGCGTGCATTTTAACACTTCTTCTTCGCTCAAGTCGCTTATGCCGGCATCTTCAAAGTTTATTATCAAATATTCCTCGTCTTTTAGTTTCCTTTCCTTTATAAAGGAGTAAAACAAGTATGTTTTGCCAGCCCTTCTCGGCCCTATAATTGCAGTTATAATGTTTCTGTTTGGCTCCAGATTTATTTCTCTAGGCTCTACTTCATCAAGTATGGGTTTTAAATACGCCTTTTTATCAAGCAAATATTGTTTCAAATCCATAATAATATAGGGGGAAGAAATCATATAAATCTTTCCTCTTATACGACTCTATTATTTTGTTGAAACTCGCATTTACAGAATGCATAGCAGAAAGCCCACGATTTCAATCGTGGGATGAATGCGATTAGACAGACGTCAGAATATTATTATGACGAGTTTAAGTTATCCTTATTAGAAAGTTGGTATATTTGCCTCGCAATCTTGCCTCAGAACCTTGCTAAGATTCGTTGCACGAACACCGATTTATCTACGCATGGATTCTTATTCCACTGCAGCATGCATATTGGGCTTTCAATTGGTAATGATTGTATATTTCTTTTTAATCAAAAATCTAATGAAGTGTTTTTATGCCAAATGGGGTAGAGCTTATAGTCAGCGACGCACTAATAACCGATACCGGAAGAGGAGTTGCTAGGATAGACACAAAAACCAGGAACATACTTGGCGTTGATACTTACGACGTCATAGAGATAAAGGGCAAGACCAAGTCCACCGGAGCAATAGTATGGCCCGCGCATCCGAGCGACGAAGGCCTCGGGTTTATAAGGATAGACGGCTACATAAGGCAGAACATAGGGGTGGGCATAGGTGACAAGGTCTTTGTTACAAAGGCAAATCCGAGCAATGCCGAGAAGATTACAATAGCGCCTCCAATAGGCCAAAAGCCTCCAGTCTCGCCAGAGTTCCCTGAGTATGCAAAGAGAAGGCTTGAAGGCAGGCCAGTGACAAGGGGAGACATTATCCCCATACCCATGTTCGGCTTGGTTTTCAACTTTGTGGTTGTCCAGACAATACCACACGACATAGTTATAGTCACCAGGGAAACAAACTTGATAGTAAGGGAGGAGCCGGTTTCAGAATCAGAAGTAAGGGTCAACGACGTGCATTACGAAGACATTGGCGGCCTTAAGAACGAGATTCAGAAGATAAGAGAAATGGTCGAGTACCCAATAAGGTACCCTGAGGTTTTCGAGAGGCTTGGCATAGACCCGCCCAAGGGCGTGCTTCTTTACGGCCCACCTGGCACGGGCAAGACCCTTCTTGCAAAAGCAGTAGCAACGGAAAGCGACGCACATTTCATTGCTATTTCAGGGCCAGAGCTCGTTAGCAAGTTTGTAGGAGAAAGCGAGGAAAGGCTTAGGGAGATATTCAAGGAAGCAAACGAGAAGGCGCCTTCAATAATCTTCTTTGACGAAATAGATGCCATTGCGCCGAAGAGAGAAGAGGCGACGAACGAAGTTGAGCGCAGAATGGTCTCGCAGCTTCTCGCGCTTATGGACGGCATGCCGGCAAGAGGCCATGTTATCGTGCTTGCAGCTACGAACAGGCCTGATGCCATAGACCCGGCATTGAGAAGGCCAGGCAGGTTCGACAGGGAAATAGAAATAGGCGTGCCGGACAGGAATGCAAGGAAGGAAATTCTGCTTATTCACACGCGCAACGTGCCTTTGGCAAAAGATGACAACATAGACGAGCTTGCAACCATATCCCACGGCTGTTCCGGTGCAGACATGCAGGCGCTCGTAAAGGAAGCAGCCTTGGCAGCGCTGAGGAATGTTTGGCCTAAGATTGTTGGCAAACAGCACATACCAGAAGACATACTTCTCAATCTCTCTGTAAGCAGGGAGAACTTCATGGAGGCTCTCAAAAGCATAAGGCCTAGCGCGCTTAGGGAGGTCTTTGTAGAAAGGCCGAATGTGCATTGGAACGACATTGGAGACCTCGAAGAGGTAAAGGAGGAGATCAAGGAAGCTGTCGAGCTGCCTCTCAAAGAACCAGAGGCTTTCGAGAAGATAGGAATAAGGCCGATAAAAGGAATTTTGCTAGTTGGCGCGCCAGGCACAGGCAAGACTCTGCTTGCAAAAGCAGTGGCGACAGAAAGGGAAGCAAACTTCATTTCGATAAAAGGCCCAGAAGTGCTTAGCAAGTACGTCGGAGAAAGCGAAAAGACAGTAAGGGAGCTCTTCAGAAAGGCGCGCATGGCGGCTCCTTGCATAATATTCATCGATGAAATAGACGCAATTGCAAACCCAAGGGGCTCTGACATTACTGATTCCAGGGTAACAGAGCGCGTTGTTGACACTTTGCTAACAGAGATGGACGGCCTGCAAGATCTGAAGAATGTTGTTGTGCTTGCTGCTACGAACAGGCCAGAGGACATAGACCCTGCTCTGCTCAGGCCAGGCAGGTTCGACAAGATAATAGAAATACCCATGCCTAACGAGGTTGCAAGGCTTGAAATACTAAAGGTGCATACGCGCCGCATGCCTCTAGACAAGGACGTTGACTTGGTGGAGATAGCCAAGCTCACTGAGAACTACACAGGGGCTGAGATAGAGAACGTGGTGAGGGAAGCAGGCATGAACGCTATAAGAAACAAGCGCGACGTCGTCAAGAAGGAAGACTTCATGAGGGCCCTTGCTGAGATAAAGCCTGCAATTCCAAAAGAGGTAAGCGAGCGCATAAAGCGCTTCAAAGAAGAGCCCAACAGCATGTACAGATAGTCAGAGCCTGGCAAGCGAGAAGCTAGCCTTGCTTGTCAAGCCTCTAGCCCTTAGCCTTTCCAGCTCTGCATTTTTCTGCCTGTATTGGCTTTGCTCCTCAGCAACAAGCAAGAACTCCCTTATGCCAAGCTTTTCTATTGCCAGCGTTATATCAGGCAAAAGCTCTTCTATGCTGTTTGCCTGCATGAAGTAGCAGTCGTTTGCATCTACGCCCAGCTTCTTTGCAAGCTCTGCATACTTGGTGCTGCTCGTGTTTGTTATTGCTGCAATGTGCCTCTTCGGCTCGCTGGGCTTGCTTTCTATGAGCGTCGAGCTTATGCTTATTCCTTTTCCAGCAAACATGCTTTCAAGCTTGGATTTTTGGACTAGCTCGTTGTTCTTTTCTAGCTCTAGCCTGCTTGCTAGCTTCAAGCCTTTGAACTGTTTAACAAGCTCAGAATGCAAGCTTTCGCTCTCTTTTCCATTAAGTGCGCCAAAGACGTAGCCCATCGCGCCGCAGTCTGTGTGAGCTACAAGCTTTATCTCCCTTATGTTGTTGCTTTCTACCAAGTATCTTAGTGTTTGTTCTACTCCAGCAACGTTTCCGCCCGCATTCCTCACGAAGATCTGCTTGCCATTGTTCATCAAGTCTAGCGCGTTGTTTAACCTCCTGTCCATGCAAGAAACTACTATTTCCATGCAATCACGGCTTTAGCCTGTTTATTACCCTCGGGAAAGGTATTGCATCTCTTATGTGGTCAAGGTTGAGAAGCCACTTTATCAGCCTTTCCATTCCCATGCCAAATCCAGAATGCGGCACAGATCCATATCTTCTCAGGTCTATCCACCAGTCGTAGTTCTCAAGGTTGAACTTTATTCCTTTTGCCTGCTCGAATTCCCTTATGCGCTGCATCAGCTCTTCATAGTTCCACACGCGCTCTGTGCCGCCAATGATTTCCCCGTGGCCGTGCGGAGCCTGCATGTCGTCACTAAGCACGGTCCTCGGGTCTTTGGGATTTGGCCTTGCATAGAATGCCTTTAGCTCCCTAGGCCAGTCTGTTACGAAAATTGGTTTTTCTTCATTTTCTGTTAGCATCTTCTCTTCAGGCACTCCGAAGTCGTCTCCCCACTTCAGGTTGCCGCCCTTGCTGTTTATTATCTCAATCGCCTGCTCGTATGTTACCCTCTTAAAAGGTGGCTTTATCGCCTTCAGGCCTGCAGGGTCCACGTTGAGAACCTTTAGCAGGTCTTCATGCTCTGCAACCTTGTTTGCTATGTAGCTAACAAGACGCTCCTGCAGCTTCATGCTCTTGTTTATGTCATAGTATGCCATCTCGGGTTCAAGATGCCAATATTCAGCAAGGTGCTTTGTAGTCCTTGACTTCTCAGCCCTGTAGGAAGGCGCGAAGGAATAAACCTTCTCCAGGGCAAATATCAGCACCTCAACATAAAGCTGGGAAGATTCTGTCAAATATGCCTTCTCGCCGAAGTAGTTGACCTCAAACAAGTCTGCGCCGGTCTCTCCGCCTGCGACAGTAATCAAAGGCGGCGTTACTTCGTAGAAGCCGTGCTTGTCAAGGAATTCGCGCGCATACCTGAACACATATGACCTTAGCTTGAGTATCGTTGTCATTCTAGTGCTCCTAAGCCACAAGTGTCGCTTGTCAAGGAGAAGCTCTGGGCTCTGGTATTCGGTGATAGGGAAAGGCTCCGCAATGTGAACGTTGGCAAACTTCTTTGCTGTTATTTCGTAGCCGGTGGGAGACCTCTGGTCCTGCTTCAGAACGCCGGTTACTTCTATGCTGGATTCTATGCTTGTATCTTCAGCAGCCTTCCAGGAAGCCTCGTCAACGGCATCTTTTCTCACCGCGATCTGCACGAGCCCTGTGCTATCTCTTAGAACTATGAATACTATTCCCCCGCTTTCCCTTTTCCTGTATACCCAGCCCCTAAGCGTTACCTCTTTGCCCACATATTTCGCAGATTCAGCGGCATGAACGATCTTTGCCATGTGCCTAATTTCCCTTTTAACCTTTTTATGTCTTTTCAGAATTGGGTTTTGAGTTGCTAAGCATGAGCAAGTTGATTCTAAAATATACATTCCGCTGCGTAGGCAATATATTTGTTGAGGTATAAGTGCAAGCATGCACTATGCCTATACTCTCGGTGGCCTTAGGATAAGCATAAGCGACTATGTGTTAAAGGTGAATGGAAAAGAGGCAAAGGCATCGGCAAGGAATGCGGGCGAAATGGAGGAAGTGCTCTATGACAGGTCATGGCTTAAGGGCAAAGAGGCCGTGCCGCTTTATTACATGTACAGGGATATTGCTGATTTCGAGAAGCTGCGCAAATACAAGGTGAGATACGATATTACCATAATGAGGCCTTTAAGGCTTGGAAAGGAGCTCAACAAGACATTTGGCCACTACCATCCATTTGCAGAGAAAGGTCTTTCCTATCCTGAGCTTTACGAGGTGCTTGATGGCGAAGCCATTTACCTGTTGCAGAAGCCTTTGCGCAGAGGAGTGGAGGTGGTGCTGATAAGTGCGAAAAAAGGAGACAAGGTGCTTATACCTCCGAATTACGGGCACATAACCATAAATGCAGGCAAAAAGGATCTTGTAATGGCTAACCTTGTCTCTTCCGTGTTCGAGTCAAACTACAAGCCAATACTCGAGAAGCATGGCGGGGCAGTTTACGTTCTTTCAGGCATGCTACTCGCCTTAAACAAGAATTATGGCGACGTACACATGCACGTACTAAGCGACCATGGCGATTTCGTGTTCAAAGCAGGGTCCAGCCTTCTTGATCTTTTCATCTTAAGCCCACGCAGATTCATGTTCCTCAACAAACCTTCTTTGCTGCATTTGAATCTGAAATAGCAAAACAAGAAATGGGCCCGCGGAGAGTCGAACTCCGATCTCCACTCTGTGAAAGTGGCGTCTTACCGCTGGACCACGAGCCCTGTCGATTGTTTTTGGAAGAGGAAATATTAAAAGTTTTGCAACTACAACTCCCAACCTTCGCCTCTTCCTCTCTTCCTATGATTTCAATAAGTTTTATAATTGCAGAGTTCCTTATTCAAAACATGTCTTTTTACTACACGGGCCTTGGGGACAACGGCAAATCTGGCATACTCGGCAAAGCTGGAATTGACAAGTTTGATGATATATTTGAGGCAGAGGGTGCGCTTGACGAGCTTAATAGCTACATCGGGCTAACTGCTTACTATGTCAACGACAAGCATACTAGGGAAATGCTCAAGCAAATTCAGAATGACCTCTTCATCATAGGTGCAAATCTTGCAGCACTTGGCAACAAGGAAATAAAGAGCAAGGAGTTCGGCGAAGACCGCACTGCAAAGCTCGAGCAGGAAATAGAGGAAATGTCAAAATCTTTGCCAGAGCCCAAGCAGTTCATAGTGCCTGGAGGATGCGAGGGTGCAGTGCATATGCATGTTGCCAGGGCGATTGCAAGAAAGGCCGAAAGGCGCGTTCTTAGGCTTACAAAAAGCTATGAAATAAGCAGCAGCATAAAGAAATACCTTAACAGGCTTTCTACTTATCTTTACGTAGCAGCCCTTTACTTGAACCACCTTGAAGGAATAGAGGAGCAGCACCCAACATACTAGGTGCTCTGGCTTGCATTGGCATTTGCGTTGGCAGATTCTGCTTTTTCGATATCTCCTTGCTTGATGCTGAAGTACTCGTAGAATTTGTCTGTAAGCATGAGCCTTTTGCTCCTGCCCTGCTTCTTAGAAGTTATGAACATGTTCTCGGTCAACTCCTTTACATAGTCGTAGGTGCTCTCGCCAAAGGCCTTTACAAGCTCGCTCTGCAATATTCCGTTATTCTTGCCTATGTAGGCAAGGATTCTGAGGGCGCCTTTGCTGAGCTCAGGCCCGCTCGCGAGGACGCTTACCTTGCTTGCATACTCTGGCCTTATTGTGAGCATGTACCTTCCAGCTATCTCCTCAATTTCTAGCGCCGTGCTTCTCTGCTTGTACTCTTCCTGAAGCTGCTTTATATACTCAACAACCTTTCCTACGGCGCCGATGCCCACTATGCTTGCAATCTCCTCAGGAGACAGGGCCCTTGAAGCCATGAAGAGTGTTGCCTCTACAAGATTTTTGTAATCCTGCTCGTCCGTCAAACCACCCTTATCCTTATCTCTCCGAAGAACTGCTCCTGGAAGAGCTCAACCTTGTTTTCGTTGGCTAGGAACAGCAGCGGCACGAAGATTTCAAGCAAAGGATCCTTCTCCGGCAGCATCTCCACGAGCTTTGAAAACTCCATGTGCCTGCTTGAGGAAATAATATTGTAAAGTTCGTTGGCCTCTTCTGTTATGTCTATTCCATAAACTACTATGGGCATGGGCTTTGTGTGCTCCAAGCTGCGCCTTTCCCGCTCTTCTTTTATCTTTAGCGCTTCGTCCATTGCGCTTATGAGCTCGTCGAGTGTAATCTTCCTTTTAACCGGTAGCCTGAGCTTTGGAAGAAGAACTGATGCCTCTAGGTTGGGCGGGCTCTGCACATATTCCTCCTCCTGCTCTGCCTCGTTGCCGAAGCTCAGCATGTCGCTTTTCAGCCTGACAAGCAAAGCTGCAGCAAGCATTATGTTCGCGGGTATGTGAAGGTCAAGAAGCCTCATCTGCCTTATAGTGGCTATGTAGCTTGCGACTAGCTTGGTAATGTCTATGTTCCAGGGATCAAGCTCGTTCTTTCTCACTAGCTCTATCAGCAAGTCCTTCCAAGTTGCATCCTTGACAAAAGCCTCAAGGCTGGATGCCTCTTCAAAGCTGAGCTGTTTTTGAACCTGCATGGTCGCCAATACTACATGTTCTTAAAAGAATAAAATACTTGCTGCAAGATTTGTTTGAGTTGGTTTGACAATTCTGTTTAGCTTCTTTTCAGGCCCATTTCCTCTCTTGCAAGCGCCTCAACAGCCACTTTTGCCATAACCTTGCCTGGTTCCCATTTGTTCAAAAAGTCAAGGTACCTGTTAACAATAGTGCGAGGCACAACTACCGTGCGCAGCTCACCTCCATCAGAAGGCGTGTATGCGCGCAGGCCAGTTTCTTTTTCAACTAAGTATGCAAGCTTCCTTGCTGCTTCTCTAATTTCATCTGCTTTGTTTGGCATGTTTGTATACGCCTTGTGCTCGAACAGCAAAATGTAATTTTTCTCTTCTTTGGAGTAAAGCACGTGAACCTGCAAAAAGCCTATCACGTTTTCTTGTTCATCCTTAAATACTATCATGAGCTCATTTGCATCTCCTATTATGCTCATTATTCCCTGGTTTTCCCAAGGGTTGCCGGTGCTTATTTGGCAATTGCCAGCGCCGCTTGATCCATGCCTGCCAAACTCTATAAGCTCGACAGGGTCAAAGGTTATTTGCGCAAAGATTCTTTCTGCTTTTCTGTTTGCAAACGCAAGCAACTTGAATGCAGAAGCCAATGCCTGGGCGGCGGCTTTGCCCTCTTCTATATTTCCTTCTCCACTGCCTGTTATTACCTCTTTGTCCCTTTCTATGCCTTTTGCAATTTTCATAAGGTAATCCACGTAGTCTTTCAGCTTCTCCGCATTTTCCTCCACGAATTTTTCCTGTTCTGTGCTTGTTTCATATTTCATGCCTTTGATTTCTTGTGCAAACTTCTCCATTGCCTCTATGCTGCTAAGCGCATCATAGAGCCTTATAAGGCTCGCTGCCTTGTTTCCCATGCGCCTAGTTTCTTCGCTTAATTCCTTTTTGCCCAGCTCATTTTTTATCGTTTCAAATTCCTTTTCTCTTAAGGCCTCAATAATTTTACTTGCATCTGCGTTGCCTAAGCCTTCAAGCTCCTTTATTGCTTCTTCAATCTTTTTCTCTACAAGTTCCATATACTGCTTTGCCGCTCTATAAAGCTCTGCCTTGTTCTTTTCGAATGTTTCAATGTCTTTTCCTATTTTGTCGAAAGGAATCTTGGCCCTTTTAGCATACTCCACTTTTATTGAATCTAGCTTTTCAAGCCTCTTTGCAATTTCTTCTGGCAGCTGCTCCTGTGCAGGCTCGTGGCCATGAAACTTGAAGTTCTTAAAGCCCTCCACGCCGCCTTCAAGATAGCTTTCAAATATTTGATGCAAGTACCTTGACGCATCGCTTGAATACTTCCCGGCGTATATGGCCAGGTCAAGCAATGCCTGCGGATTTTCAATTAATGCCTTTATATTTTCTTTTTTAGCGTTGTTAGTTTCGAATCCCAGCTGCTTTAGTATTTTCTCTCCTTTCTCCTCCAGCAGTGCTGTCAGAGCTTGCTTGAATGATTTAGCTTTTCCATAGGCATTGTCTAACTCCTGTTTGTTTATTAGCCCGTTATTGATGAGGCCCGTTGCTGCAGGGACAAGCTCCATAGCTTCCGGAAGTGTCGATATGCTCTCTTTTTCCAAGACACGTCTTAGCAAATGCCTGCCATCGCTAGACGCCAAGCCTCTGAAAGGAAGCGCCTTCCTTACTACGCCCTCGCTTTTTTCTATCGATTGCCTAATCTTATCTATTTCTTCATCTTTCAACCCCTGCCATCTCGCAAGTGCTTCTAGCGGCAGTTCGTAAACGGGCTCTTTCCCTAACCTCTCTGCATTTAAAAATGCATAAGCTACAAGCGATGGAAAGGGGTAGTCGCCGCCAATTATATGCCGTGCTATCTGAAGAAGAAGGCGCCTGTCTTCCTCGGTTTTCGGCCTGGAAATTACTGTTAACAGCTCTGACTTTACTTCTGGCGCACCGTATTCAGCATAGTGCTCTGCAAGGGTTTCCCCGTTCACTTCAACAAGAAGTATTTCAGGATTGGTTTTTGCATATTCTAATATTTTATCTGGTCTGCTAAGCTCGGCCATTATGCCAAGGTCTTCTTTCCTTTCTTTCAGTTGCATAATATTACTTCTCTTGCCCTGTATATAAAAATTGGCTTTAGACTATTTTGTAATCACTTCGCAGGAGTCCTTTTCTACAATAAACGCGGCTTCTGTTTGCGCCACAACCCCCTTGCTCCTTTCAACAAGCACAGGGAAAGGCTCGAGCATCCCAGCGGCGAGAAGCTCGTTAATCGCCTTTTTGGCCTTGAATTCCGAACCAACATGTTCTACAATCCATCTCATTGCAAAAGGATAAGTCGAAAAATTCGAATAGATATAGGAAGCAAGGTCTCTGGCTTCTTGTGATCTAGGCAAAGAGCCGTTAGGCATGAAGGAGAATATTTCCACAATGTCTCCATCTACTACGTACCCTTCTCCTGTTGTTACAAACGGCTCTATTGCAGCAATCTGCCCCTCCTCAAGCTCCGTTTCATCGCCGTTGTCAAAATTGGGTATGAAAATATCAGCGTGCAAGTCGGTTTCTGTTATGCCGTGCCCGCCAAGATTCCTTATCGGGTTGAAGTCTTCCGAAAAGGACTTGATGGTCCTTTCTATCTCCTTTCCTATCTCCCTGACCTTCCTGCCTGCCTTTACAAGGCTAAGCGCATTCTGCAAGGCCTGCTCGCTGGCCTCAACAAGCTTGCCATATTCGCCAGTAAGGTCAACGCTCACTGCGCAGTCCCCGGCACCTGTTCCCTTCTTAGTGCCGTAATCTATCTTTAGCAGGCTTTTCTCATCAAGCGCAATGGCATCGTTGAAGCCTGGGGTATAGTGAGCTGCAGCCTCGTTTATTGAGAGGTTTATTGGAAACGCAGATGTTTGGCCATTCTCCTTGACAAACTCCTCTACTGCTTTTGCTATGTCGATGAGCTTGGCGCCTGGCTTTGCAAGGCCCTTTGCGAAGTTTATTGCCTTGTATGACAGCGCGCCTGCCGCTCGCCAATCGTCATAATTGTGCTCTTGCATGCTTGTCTTTTGAACATGCAAATAAAAATAGGTTTCCGAAAGAGAAAAAAGAAAAAGGGCAAAGCGGTGGTGGGTGGTGGGCTTTGCACCAAAATAAGCAATATGTATTGTGCAGATCCAGATTTATATATGAT
>ERZ1669251.361-NODE-361-length-11944-cov-13.100008_pt1 | contig 11944 bp, 9 predicted proteins | sample MGYA00579294_ERZ1669251 | MGnify/ENA primary metagenome ERZ1669251 (study PRJEB41166, sample SAMN08046056) | hot springs metagenome | biome: hot spring; feature: acid hot spring; material: thermophilic sediment; isolation source: thermophilic sediment from acid...
TATGGAGCTTTATAAAACCCAAAAAACAGGTAAAAGAAAGGTATCAGAACATAGTTAAAAGAGCTTACTCAAAACTAAAGGAGAAAGGTATTGACGTTGGCTACAATTTTTCAATAGATTACTATTCAGGAATAATATTTCACGATCTCGGGAGCCAGTATTTTAACGAATATGCCAGAATCATGGCAGAAAAGCTGAACGACAAAAAGCTGATTACGCTCGACCCGCACACCACATACGCAGTTAAGGTTCTCTATAAGAAAGCCGATCCAACGTTTAAAGTTGAAGTTCACCATTATTCCGAGTTTTTAAAAGTAGAAAATGCGGCTGAGTTTGTCGACCACGAGTCTTGCTATCTTGTAAGGTATTTGAACATGCAGCTCATGAGCAACGCCGTTAAGCCTGAAGAATCTGGTAAAGAGATGGGATGCTGTGGAGGCCCTATCGAGTTCGTTTCTCCAAGGTTAGCAACTGAAATAGCGAAGCTGAGGATGGACAGGCTTCTGAAAACAGGAAAGAACAAGGTTCTAGTATGGTGCCCTATATGCTTATCAAACCTTTCGAGACTGAACAGAGCAGAAATTAAGGATGCATTAGAAATAATTTAGAAATAAAAAATAATCTTATAATTTTTTAGAACCTCATTGCTCCAGGTAGCAGGAATGCATATATCAGTCCTATTATTATGAGGTAGATCAGGATTACCAGAGTCCAGCCCATGTTATGCCTTATAACTTCTCCTTCTTTCCTTAAGTATTTTGATGTAGATACTCCAACGCTGGCTGTCTGGGGGGCTACTGGCTTACCAATTTCAGCGCCAACTGAATTCAGCGCAGGCAGCAGATAAGGCGGTAAACCAAGTATTACTCCTACCGAATATTGTAAATACCCGAACATGGCGTTAGTTGATGTGTTGCTTCCTGAAAGGGCAACACCTATCCAACCTAGAATTGGTGCAAGCACAACGAAAACGATACCTACTCTTGAGAACGAATACGCCAAAGTAGCTGCCATTCCTGAGTAGTTGAACGTGTCAGCTAAAGCGACCATGAAGATGCCTGTTAAGACCGCACCCCAAAGCTGATTTAAAGATGTTTTCATAGCTTTAATGAACTTGTCCTTAGGAGGCCTAAGTATTGCCATTATTATAAGCCATGAAATAAATATGAATGTCCCTCCAACAAATGGAGAAAACTCAAACGCAACAGCCATTGTTTTGTGGGTTATTGATGAAATTGCTTTAACAGCACCAATGTATGGTTTGTAAGCAGGCAACGGTGACCATGGTCCCGTACCAAGGACGACTACTATTATCAAAACAATAAAAGGCATGAACAGTTCAGCTACTTCTGAAGCAGTGAACTTTCTTCCTTGACCAGAGTTCATTTTTGTAGGGTCGATTATTTTTCCTCCAAAGCCCCTTATGTTCTTAGGTTTCCAGTACCTGAGAAAGATTAGCAAAATTGTAAATGATACAAGAGAACCCGCTATGTCAGGAAGGTAAGGACCAACATAGTTTGAAACTGGGAACTGTCCTAGTATATAAGAAAGAGAACCAACAAGTGCAAGAGGCCACGCTTCTTTAACTCCTTCTTTTCCAGAAACCAAGTAGATCAGTATCCAAGGAGGCGCAAGAGCAAGTAAAGCTACAACCCTACCGACTGCAGCTGAGACATGCATCAGTGGAAGTCCAGTAACTGCTGCAAGGATTATGACCGGAACTCCTAGAGCACCAAATGATACTGGCGCGTTGTTTGCGAGAGCCGCAACTCTAATAGCTTCTATGTCAACGACTCCTAAACCCATCAGTATTGGCGCAACAAAAGCCCATGGGTAACCAAATCCTACCAGTCCTTCAAGCAGAGCACCAAATGACCACGCGATCAAAACTGCCTGAATCCTTACGTCTGCCGTGGCAGAATGAACAAGCCATTCCTTAAACTTATCCATAGCGCCCGCTGCTATCATCGTGTTTAGTATGATTATACCCCATATCACTATCCAGTCAATAGCCCAGAAACCTGTTACTGCGCCATAAAGGTAAGCTAAAAGCGTGGCTTGAGCCGGTGCGTGCCAGAAAATAATAGCCAGTATGTAAGTAATGATTGAAGATACTATAGCTGTTATCCAAGCTGATATCTTTAAACCTGCCAGCATAACAAAGATCACTATGATCGGTATCAGAGCTACCAGCATGGAGACGACAAGGTTGCTAAATGGATTGAGTATTTGAGCGAACATTTTGTTAGTAAATATATAAATTGATTTGGTATTTAAATCTTATGTTTTACAATTTTGAGTATATGATATTATTTACATTTTTTATCAACCAAATTTTAGGATGTTTTGAACATAAATGTTTATATTTTGCTTTAAAATAGATTTAGGCTTTTCTTTTATTTTCCAATTTAAAAAGGATGAACAAAAAGAGCAAGGACAATAAAGATGATATGACCATCAGAATCCATCCATAAATTACGCTTTTTTCAGATACATATCCTATGCCTATGCTGCCGATCAATCCGCCTATGCTTTTTCCGGTATAAAGTATGCTCGTAAGAGAAGCGGAGTAAGCTTCTCCCATGTAGTCTCCCATGAGCGCAAAAAACAGCGGGATCAAAGAGCCCCCGAGAAAACCTATGAGTATCTCGGGCAGAAGTGGTGTGTTAAAAACCCCAAGTATACCAGAAATTATCAATATGAACAAAGATATGAAAATTGTCTTAATCCTTCCGATCCTGTCTGAAAATCTGCCCATAAAAGGCCTTCCGAGACCGCTCATCAGGGGGAAGAGGATTATTGCAACAAGCAATGAATAACCGCTTCTCAAAATAAACAGGCTTGATGACAGAGAGATCAACGGAACGGTCCCAAGAGAATACGAAAGATAGATCAGCAGAAATGGTAAAGTAAAGACGGCTTCGCGAGGCCTTTTTCCGCTGAGTTTTTCCGGATATGAAAGGTTCATGACCAGGAGAGGCAAAATTATGATTTCAAGGACAAACATTATGATGCTTATCTGCTGAAGGCTATGGATGCCCAGAAATACAGGGTTGAAGATCGTTGCACCGGCTCCGAAACCAAGAGAGACAATACCAACAGCAAGACCTCTGTTTTCTTTGTGCCACTTTAAAGCTGAGTTTGTAGCTATTCCATATAAAATGCCTTCGCCGGCTGAACCGCCTGCCCAGAGAAGAAACCTCAAAGGCAGGTCTACGCCCTTCATAAAAGCTATGTAGCCAGCTGCAGAAAGCACAGCTGCAATGATGCCCACAAGCCTTGGGCCCTTAATGTCTGATATGTAACCGCCTAGTATCTGAAGAAAAGTGCTCATGAACACAAAGACAAAAAACATGGCTTCGGTTACCATTACTGAAAGCCCGTAGTAATTTGCAAGGTAAAGGGCAAATACGTTCCATGAGTACTGGTAAACCGAGTTAAACAACATTATGATGAGGGCTGATATGAGTATTCGCTTCTTTAGCAACGTTAAATGGTGAAACTGATAGATTAATAACTTTTTGCATCATTAAAGAAAAAACCAAAAGGTTTTCTTTTTTATTTTACGCTTAAATAATGGTCTCAATTAAATAAACGGTATGAAAGTAAAAATACACAGCATGGTTTTTGAAAAAAGGAACTCGCTTCTGATCTGGTACAATTCAAAACCCCTTCTTATAGTCAAGAGCGAGGGAAAGTATTATGCTATGGAAGCTATATGCGCGCACATGGGCTGTGCTTTACTAAGCGAGGTGAACGGAACAACTGCCGTTTGCCCTGCACACGGCGCAAAGTACGACGTTAGGACCGGGGAACTGATTGAAAAACCAACAGTTAAACCAGAAGTCCCTTGTGAATCTGAAAACCTTAAGATACCGCTGAAAACGTACAGCGTTGGCATTACAGCAGATGGCTTCCTTGAAATAAACCCGTAGAATTATCCTAAAGATTTTAAAAATCTTTCTTTGAAGCCTTCATTCAGAGGTTTAAGATAAACTCTGTGAAAATAGTCATTGCTTTTATCTAAAAACGAAGCACCTCTCATCGGGCCGTTCTTGATAACAATCTTCACTCGTCCTTCAACGAACTGATAATCTTCCATGTTTGTGTGAACGTCTACAGCTATAGCGTCGTGCAGAACAAGCTTGCCGTACCTCTTTATGAAGCTCTTCGTTATGAGTTTGACAAACGAACCCTTTTTGCTTTGAGGGAAGGCTTCAAAATCGGAGCCGTCAAACCATAATAAAGGGTTCATCGTCAGATCAAGGGGTACAACGTTAACTCTTTTGAAAGAATCAAATACAATGCTTGCAGCTTCAGGGTCTTCCCAGAAGTTAAACTCTGAAAAAGGGGTCACGTTTCCTCTCCCGAATTCCGTAAGCATGAATGCGCCCCCCATAACAGTTAAGTCCTTTATCATTTTAGGGAGCTCGGGTTCTAGTATAATGGCTAAAGCCAAGTTTGTAAGAGGGCCAGTAGCTATAAGCGAAAGGTTTCCTTCTTTAGCATACCTTATGATTGCTTCAGGGGCGCTGATTTCCTCTTCTTTCAAATTTGGTGGAGGTAGACCTGAATCTCCAAGCCCATCTTGTCCATGAACATCCGAGGCGTCAGAAAAAGTTTTTACGAGCGGCTTTGAAGCTCCCCGATAGACTTTGTAGCTTATGTTTAGGTTTTCTTTGACCCTGAGCGCGTTGATAGTGGTCTTATAAACCGAGACGTTGCCCGCAACAGTTGTTACTGCCAGTAAATCCTTTCCGAAAAAGCTGTCCGCAAGTATTATTGCACATGCATCATCCACTCCTGGATCTGAGTCGAGTATGAAAAAGCTCATCCTGGCCCTAACTTTTGCTTACGAGCGTTTTAAGGTTTTGGAGCAGGTGATCAAAAGCCTCCAGAGTGCCTTCACAGTAAGGCTGAACTGAGATAAAATCAGAAGACGCCTTTATCTCAGGTATTGAGTTCTGGATGGCAAGCTTTACGTCCGAAGCTTCTGTCATGCTCAGATCGTTGTAGTCGTCACCGACAGCGGCTCTAATCAAGCTATCTGAATCAAGCATAGTGATAACCCTCTGGACGCCAAAATTTTTGTTTACATAATCAGGCATGACCATGAATGACTCCCTGTTTCTCTCTATCCTGTAGCTTATTTTCCCATCAAGCGCTTTCCTGATTTTATATTCGTTGTTTAAAAGGGAATAGAGGAGAACCTCACCGAACCAAACTCCGTCTTTTTCGTCCACTATTTCTCTTACCTTTTGGTTCCAGTCTTTTCCGTAGACGAGTTTCCTGTTTTCAAAGTAGATAACTGCTCCGTTTTCAGCAACCAGAGCGTCAACGAAGGAACCAAGCTTTTCCTGTAAGAATTCCAGCCTCCTCCCGGAAGCAACTATAAAAAATATATCCGGCCTGAAAGATGAGATATAAGATATTACTCTGTAGCAAGGCTCAAGGTTCTGGTCTGTGAGCGTCCTATCGTAATCTGATGCAAAAACTAACATTTGGATTCCTGATTGAAAGAGGATTTATTGAATATAAACTTTGTCAAAACAGTTAAGACCCTTTCCTGAGCTCTTCTATGATCTTCTTAGCTGTATCGAACGTTATGCTGTTCAGCTCTATCATCCTGTTTGCCACTGCATCAACCTCTTCTAAACGGGCTCCTGCGCTCAGAGCCAGGCTCCTGGCGTGAAGCTTCATATGCCCTTTCTGAATCCCTTCGGTTACAAGAGCTAACATAGCTGCGAAGTTCTGGGCTAGCCCTACTGAAGCCATTATTTCTGAAAGCTCTTTTGAAGATGGGTTTCCCATCAGCTTTAAAGCTATCTTGTTAACCCTGTTAAGCCCAACTGAACCTCCAACAGTTGCAACCTGCAGCGGTAGCTCTATCTGGCCTACAACGTATTTGCCGTCTATCCTGTAATCGGTGAGAGGCTGGTATTTTCCGGATCTTGATGCGTATGAGTGGGCCCCTGCTTCTATGGCCCTCGTGTCGTTGTTTATTGCGTTGGCAACAGCAATTATGCCGTTCATTATGCCCTTGTTGTGCGTTACTGCCCTGTAAACGTCAGCCTTTGCTAAGTTGTAAGCATAAACGAGATCCATGGCTACGCGGTCCCCATCTTCCCCGAGCTCTTCAATCGGAAACCTTGCACTTGCCCTAGCTATCCTCCTGACAGCATAGTTTGAAAGTATTCTGAGAAGATATCTTCCTTTAATTATGTCTGCGATATAAGGGGCAAGACCTTCAGCTACAGTATCTATGGTGTTTGCGCCCATCGCGTCAAGCACGTGAACGTAAAAGTAAAGCTCAAGCATCTCTCCTACTTCAGTATAAAGCACCCTGACATCAAAGCCCTCAAAACCTCCTGCTTTCTTTATTATTTCAGGGAGCATTTCGTTTGCCATCCTCTTTATGTTCTCTCGCTGATCCATAATTCTGTGAACTGCTTCGTTTGCGTCCTTTACTTCAACGAACTGTATGGTTCCTATCATAACAGGCTCGTCTGCTTCTGCTCTGAATCCGCCTCCACTCCTTGCTATCTTTGCCGCTTTGCTGGCAGCTGCTATTACAGAGGGCTCCTCAAGAGACATCGGCACAAGAACGTCCCTGTCGTTGACTAGGAAGTTTGTTGCAACGCCAAGAGGGTAAGAAATCAACCCGATGACGTTTTCGATCATCCTGTCAGCTAGCGATATGTCAAGCCCTCCTGTGCTCAGGCTCTGTATGTCTTCATCTGAAAGATATCCGAGTTTTTTCAGGAACTGCCTCCTTTCTTCCACGCTCATTTTATAAAATCCGCTTATGGTAGACATTGACCTAATATATCAGAAAAATGCTTTAATTAACGTTGCTTTCTGATAAAAAAATTAGCCTTTTGACAAATCACTTAACCAGAGATCTCAGGGCTGAAGCCTTTGACTCACGGTCAGCTATTATGTCCTTTATTGAATCCTCGCTGTACACTCCGGCTTCTACAGCTAGACGCTTTGCTTTGCTGTACCTGTCAGCTATAACGAGGCTGAGCACTTCTGGATACGGGAGCTCAAGGGCATAAGCAAGCTTGAATGCGTTCTGGTAGCTTTCAATTATCTGGTTCTTGTAAGCCTCTGGGTCTATCCTGAGGTCTTCCCCTTTAAGAACCATGCCTCCAAAGTACACAGCCTTTATGGAGAGGCCCGATTTTATCGGCTTTATCCCGAGCTTTGAAAGAAGAGAAGCGAGCTTGTCACTTATTACGTCCCCTTTCTTTGCTACCACAGTGTCTTTTGTTACAAACACGCTACCTGTTTCTATCCTGGTGGGTATCTTAAGCTCTTTGAACTCACTTAGAACAGGGCCTGCCTGTAAACCTGTGTTTCCTGCTGGAACTATTATGTCATCTGTGGCAATGTCTCCTGCCTTTGCGGGAAGGTAGACCTGGTTCTTTTCGAGCAAAAGGTTGAGCTCGAACGGGTCCATGTCAAAGAACATGAGCAGAGATTGCCCGTTTATGAACTCAGTGAGCTTTTCGTACTTTGTTGACTTCATAGCTTTTTCAGCTATCTTGTTCTTTACACCGAGGAAGACGACCTGCTGGTTGAGCTTTTTTCTGAGCTCCCCGATCTGTATCGACCTTAGCTTGTACAAACTCACTACAGCAACGTTGCTGTGAGAATCAAGGTTCTTCTTGATCTTCTCCATCAGCTCCTTTTTCCTTTGTGGATAATCCTTCTTTCTTTGGTAAGCTCTCATCATTTCTATGCTACCTCTTCATACTTCTCCTTTGCGGGTTCTCCCATGGTAAGCTTGAACCCTACCCTGCTTATTGACTTTGGCGGAAGTTTTTTCTCCAGGTATTCGAGGAAAGCTTTGGCGTTCTTTATTATGTCCTCTTTCTTCATGCTTTCTGTACCTATCTTTGCCTGTATGCCGAAGACGTTCTTGCCCCTTATCCTCGTGCTGCCCAGTAACCTGTCAAAAGTAGCGTTAAGGGCTGTGGCGTTTGGTACGGCTATTGGCATCTTTCCCCTCGGAGCAAGTATCGGGCCCAAGGCTTTACCCACCCTGGGCATCACAGAAGCCTCAGCTATAAAGGCATAGTTCTTTGAAGCTAGCTTTTTTGCTTCCCTCTTGTTGCTTGCTAACCTGTCGAGCGCATCGGGCTCGATGAGCTTTATGTTCTGCTTTTTAGCCTGAAGGGCGGTTTCTCCTCCTGCTATTACAACTATTTCGTCAGGGGACCTAAACTTGACCGGGAGGTAAACTATCTCGTTAAAGGACTGAGCCTTTACCCTGTTTCTGTCAAAAGTCACTATGATGTCTACTGACTGTTCAAAGTTCCTTTTTTTAGACTTCTGAACCGTCTGATCATACAGTTCTTCTAATTTGGCCAATTCTAACGTAAACCTTCATGATTTAGCAATAAATAAGCTTTTAGTGTAAACCTGCGAAGAGGCTTTCATGATGAAACGATGAAATTTAAAATCAGAGATGGATTGAGCTTCGTTCATAGCTCTGAAATCGAGTGGGAGAAAAATGGCGCGTGTTAAAGGTGAAAGAGAAAGAACACCAAAGCCGCAACTATAACTCCCAGCACAAAGCCTGCAGCGATCTCCCGAGAACCGCTCTTTTCCCTTTCTTTTCCTATCTGAATCTGATAGTATTCCTGCATCAGAGGCGGAAGCCTGAGGCTTACGTCGATGTACTTTGAAATCCTTTCGTAAAGCCTCTTGGCCCTGAATATGTAGTATTCCCTGAAAAGCCCTTCTTCCCTCATCAGGTTCGGGAGTATATTTAAGAAGTTAAAATCCGGGTCAAGGGTCCTGCACACGCTGTCCAGCAAAAGCCCCATCCTCAGGTAAAGGACAAGGTCCTTTGGGAGCCTGAACGGGAACCTGTAGATAACCCTGTTAGCAACGTACATCAGCATCCTTACGTCAGCTTCTGAAACCTTAAAGCCCTGCATTTCATTGAGGGCCATTTCTATGCCTTTCTCGATGACGTAGCTGTTGACAAACGGGTCGAGTGCACCTATTTCTATCAGCGCTTCCCTGATTTCGCTCGGGTTCCTTTCAGCGAGGGACATGTAAAGCCAGATCATCCTGTCCCTCAATTCCTTGCTCATGGAGCCAACCATTCCATAATCGTAAATTATGATCCTGCCATCGCTTGAGACGGAAAGGTTGCCCGGGTGAGGGTCAGCGTGAAAGATCTCCATTCTAAGTACCATTCCCAGGTAAACTCTGGATATCCTGTAAGCCAGAGCCCTTCTGTCAAACCCAGCCTTGTCTATCTTTTCAACGTCCGTAATCTTTATTCCGTTGAGCCTCTCCATCACTATAACTCTCTTCGTTGAAACCTCTTCAATGAGTTCCGGGACCATTATGTAATCGTAGTTTTCAAGGTACTTTTTCAGGAGCTTCATGTTTTCAGCTTCTTTCTTGTAGTCCATCTCATCCTGAACGGTCTCATAGAACTGCTCCAATACTGTTTCGAGGGTAGTCTTGAAAACGCTCCCGAAGATCAGGGAAGCAAATGGCAGTAGTTTTCTTATGGTTTCGACGTCCTCGTCTATGATCTTCTTCACGTTTGGCCTGAGAATCTTGACGACGACCGGTCTGCCCTTGTAAACGGCTTCGTGGACTTCGCCAAGGCTTGCGGCGTTGACTGCTTTCTGCTCGAAGGTATCGAAGACCTTTCTGTAATCCCCGTATTCTTCGTTCAGCTCTTTTTCTATCTGATCAAACGGGGACTGAGGAACCTGGTCCTGCAGCCTGTAGAACTCGTCCATGTATGGCTGCGGCAGGACGTCTGCTCTAACCGAGAGGAGCTGTCCGAGCTTTATGAAAGCAGGTCCGAGCTTTATGAAACTGTCCACCATCTTTTTTGCGTGAGCCCTCATCTTATCATAGTACCTTGATACGTCATGGTCCTGCATGAACTTTTTCCTGTCAAAGTAGTAGTTTATAAAACTAGGAAGAAGTACAAAGAACACATAAATTGTCCTTTTTAATCCCAATCTGAATATCTACAGCACATATCGTTTTAAATACTTTCTAAACTTTCTTAAATGCTATACGATCCGTTATATGTTTGCTTTCCTTTAACGATCGTGTTACTTAAGCGATAAGCCTTGATTGATCACTTCAGATTTGTTACCAGTGAAATGGCTATCAGCCATTCTGGCAAAGGTCATAAGAAAGTAGTGTGCCCCCAAGCTCTTAGTTTTTGAAAACGAAGTTCTGACCTCCTCTCCGCCATGAATGGCGGAGGTTCCCGGATCTTACTCCCCCTTAACTGGAGCTACCACGTTATGCAAAACGATGTATGAAGAACAGGCTTCATTGTCCTTGTTTATCAGCTGCTGGACGTTCGCTGATCCTAACGGCCTTTTGTATTTTTTATAGGTTATTTTAGCTGTTCCTTCAAAGTCTATTTTCTTACCAGAAAAGAACTGTTTCTAACGCATTTCAGCTCGTTGAAAGCTTTCGCGAACGTGTCCCATGCTTTTCTAGCTTTCTTTCTGTGCTTCCTTTCGGCAACAGGCGCACTTTGTTAGTCCTTCTGTTGCTGGTTTTTACTTCAATAACCTGTTTTCCTAGCCGGTATAGCCTGAGGAGTCGGCTCAGGCGCCCCACCAGCAACAAGTTGACCGGCCGTCGCCACGAGAATAAAACTTTTAAAAACATTTATAAATGTTTTATGCTTCGATCATCCCTGCCTTGAAAAGGCGAGGCTTTAGCTCACTGTAAAAGATTTTTAAACTTATATACCGAGCTTTCCATTAAAATGTTAATATGAAACCAAGGCATCCCCTCGAGATAGCCACAACGAGGGGCTACGTGATCCTCATAAAGGGAAAGCCCGGTACAGGAAAGACTTCGTTTTCTCTAGTTGCCGGTTCAAGGTTCGGAAAAGTAAGCTACATTTCTTTTTCAGAACCTGAGAACTATATAAGGAAAAAATTGAATACAGTTACAAGCAAAAAGGTTAAGCTAATTTACTCTGCGATACTCGGAAATACAGAAAGGGCTGTAAGCGATGCCCTGGGAGCTCTAGCTTCAGGGAACCTTGTGATAATCGATTCTATTAACGCAATGCTGAGTTCTGTTAAGGAAAAAAGGCCCATCGAGCAGTTGCTTTACGGCGCTTCAAAGGGAAAAGAAGGTTCCCTTTTGCTGATCCATGAAGGGCTAGAAGAAAGCGAGGCTGACTACATATCGGATGCAATCCTTGCGTTCGGTTATACTGAAGTTCACGGAAGAAAGGTCAGGAGCATTTCAGTGCTAAAGGACAGGAACTATCCAATAAGGAACGCCCCTTACCTTTTCACATTCTACAAGAACCGCATCAAGATCTTTGAAAGCTCAGTAAAGGGCGAATTAGAAGCAGTTGGTCCAATCAAGAAAACCGAGTTCCCAGAACCTCCGTACTCGTTCTTGAGCGAGAACAACGTGCTGGTGAAGGTCTCAGGTGAAGTTCACCAAGAAATCGTAAGGCTTATGAAGCTGTTCTTTTCAGTGTACTACAGGAAGGAAGAAAAGAACATAGTGCTCGAGCTTTCACCCAATGAAGATCTTGAATCCACAAAGGCCATAATTTCAGCCCTTTCAGGAAACAGGTTTGAACCTCTGGTGCTGAGAAAGCCATACCTGAAGAACTATGCAGAAGCCCGCGGATACCTTGAGTCTCTCGAAAACACCATCTCAAACATCAAAACGGGTGGGATGCTGATAACTGACACAAGGCCCGATGAATCCTTTGCGATATCTGACGTTGCTTCTTATGACGGGTTTGTGCAGCAAAAGGTACAGCTTCTAGCAAAGTACAATTTCAGGAGGATCATATTCAGCTACGAAAACTTTGCCTCTACCCCAGTTAACGAAAAGTACGCAGATTCAGTAAAAGTAGTGACAGACCATTACGGCACGCTTGTGTGGATATCTGAGAAGCCTCCCGGAA
>ERZ1669251.362-NODE-362-length-11933-cov-5.111972_pt1 | contig 11933 bp, 12 predicted proteins | sample MGYA00579294_ERZ1669251 | MGnify/ENA primary metagenome ERZ1669251 (study PRJEB41166, sample SAMN08046056) | hot springs metagenome | biome: hot spring; feature: acid hot spring; material: thermophilic sediment; isolation source: thermophilic sediment from acid...
AGATCACAGCAGCGTTTATGCCTATGTAGCCGGGTAGGGTTTCAACTATGACATAAATTACAAAAGGGAAGAATGCAAGTATTGGGAGAGTTTGGAGAATGTCTACTATAGGTATAACGACCTTTTCAGCAGTTTTTCTTCTTGCTGCATAGATTCCTATGCCTAGCCCTAGAAGTATCGATGCCCCTAGCGCTATGAACATCCTTATCCACGAAGCAAGAGTATCAAATACCAAAAGGCCAATGAGGCTAAGTATGCCCATCTTTTTTATCTTGTACAGTTAAAAATAAAACCTACGCTGGCTTTTCATCATCTATTTTCGACAAGGAAGCCCACACTCTTTAGGGGCGGGATGAGAGCGAACCGCAGAAATTGGTGGGCGTTTGCTTCATTGGCCAGTGACCTCGGCGCCCTGTTCCTTTTCCATTCAGAACAAATGACCTCATACCGCTGTTTGCTTTGAAAGCCCACACCGTTTAGGGTGGGTATTCGCCGACGATAAAAAGATTTATAATTTGTCAGGTTCCTACAAGCTTGCACATTCAAAAATTATTTAAGCTTGCAGCGTGCCTTTTTAATGATTTGATGCCTCTTTACTTTGTCAAGCTCGGTGGCAGCGTAATAACGGATACAGCCAAGCCCGATACTGCAAAAGTAAATGAGATAAAGGCAGGCATAGGCGAAAACAAAATGCTGCTAGGGCATGGCAGCGGTTCTTTTGGCCATGTTGCAGTTCACAAATACGGGCTTGAGAAAGGATTGAGCGGACAGGAGAGCGCATACGGCGCTGCGCTGGCCCATAAGACCGTGCACGAGCTTAACAATATCGTAATAGATGTTTTGACCCAAAACGGCATAAATGCAATAAAGTTTCCGCCATCTGCTGGCGGGCTGACAAAGAATGGCAGAATCACTTCATGGAATCCAGCGAATATAATCTCAGCGCTCAACTATGGTTTTGTGCCTGTTGTTTTTGGCGACTTGTTTATTGATTCGGTAAAAGGGGTGCATGCAGCCTCTACCGAGCAGGTTTTCGAGTACCTTGCAACTAAGATTAGGCCAAACGTAGTAATAGCTGCCGGCGACATAGATGGAGTTTTTGATTCGGATCCAAAAATAAACAAGGATGCAAAGCTCATTGAGCACATCGACAGCTCTAACATAAGACAAGCGCTTAAAGGTACTGGCGGCTCTCTGAAAATAGATGTTACCGGAGGCATGCGCACAAAGCTTATGCTTCTTTACAAGATAGCAAAAAAGTATGGTGCAAAATGCATGATTATAAACGCTACTGTGCCGGGTAGATTGCAAAAAGCCCTAATTGGCGAGGAAGTTGTAGGGACTGTGATAGAAGCGTGAATTTAACCTAGCCTTCTTTGTGTGCCACTTCCTCTGAGCTCTTCTTCGCTTACGCCAAGCTCCTTCAGTATCTTCAAAGTAGCCGGTATTACCTGGTGGCTTATATAGTAATCGGCGTCATAATCTTGAGCGTATTCCTCAAGCTCTGCCTTTTCGCTTATGCTGCTGCCGTGTTTTGTTATCACATAGCCTATCGTCGTGCCTTCCAACTCGCTTGGCAGTTTTCCCCGTTTTATTGCTTTCTGCGCAGCCGCAAGCTCCGGAGAAGTGGCATCATAAGAATTGAGGCCTTTCCTGAGTTGCGTGTGTATTACCAGGTCCTTTATGTTGACCTTGCCCTCTTTGAGATTTTTGATAGTCTCTTTTACGATGCCTACTGCTTTGTCCTTGCTGCCTTCTTTGAGTATAACCTCCAGCACTTTCTTTTGAGTTTCTCTAGCGATGTTTGACCAATCCCTTCTTACAAGCTCGAAGCCCCTTATTTTTATCCTGCCCGATTCGGAGAGAAGGGCATACTTTTTCTTCGCGCCTATCTCGCCTGTTCGCTTGCCCACGAATACGCCACGCACGTAGAAATCCTCAAGCTCTAGCTCCATAGACTCTGGCAACGATGCGTTTACTTGCTTCAAGAATGCAAGAACGTCATCTTTGGTTTTGTTTCCAAGAAGCAGTACTACGCTATCGGTATCAGAGTAGATTACTTGAAAGCCTGCTGCTTCGCTCATCGCTATTGTTTTCTGGATATACTCCCTGCCATAGGCTGTTACGCTCGAGCTGCACTCCTTTGAATACCATCTGGACCTTGCATAGCCGAGATAGCCGTAGAAAGAGTTTGCAATTATCTTCAAAGCCTGAGACCTGGCGCCTAGCGCCTTGTTCTCCGGGTGTAGCTTGTACTCTTTTTTTACACCCTCTCTTTCCTTTATAAGAATCTTTAGCACCGTAGGGATTATTCCTTTCGGCTCTTTTTTGAATTTTATTCCTGTAGGAGCGACAAATGCGTCATCAGAAGCGTCGGTTATGGTTGAAGGGTCTATGTTGTGGGCTATGATTATTGAAGGGTACAGGCCTCTGAAGTCAAGTACAGCTAGGTTATTGTATATGCCCGCTGCTGGAGTTTTTACATACGCCCCTTCAAAGCTTGTTGACAGCCTTTCTTCTATTTCTTCGTCGCCGGGCTTGTTCGGTATTAGCTGATTGTTTCTATGGGCGTAGCGCATTAGCAGGTACTCTACAAGCTGCCCAGTTGTCGAAACTGCTGTCTCTGCCAAGGTGGTGCCACAAAGCTTTGCTATTTCGATCTCAAGAGGCATGAAGAACTTGTAAAGCTCTTCTGTTGACAGGGCATCATCAAGGGAGTATTCAGCAAGCGTGGTGATGCCTTCTGAGTCATAAAGCCTGAAGATTTCTTCCTTGTTTACTGTCTTCTTTTCCTTCCCTATAAGCTCCTTGTAGACCTCGCCTAGCGTAAAGGCATTTACCTTTATCAGGTACTCTGCAGTGCCGACTGTCGCAACGAATTTTGCTGTGTTAAAAAGGTCTATGTTTATCCTTCCAGGTATTTTTACCAATTCTAGTAGGCCGTGGTGCTGGCTTGAGACTTCCTCTGCGTATCTGCCCAATTCAAATTTGGCCCCGACCCGCTTGGACCTTTCGATCAGGTAAGGTATGTCAAAGTTTGAGGAGTTGTAGCCTGCGATTACGTCAAAGTCTTCTCTTTTCACAATTTCCACGAATTTCTCTATCAGCTCCCTCTCATTTTTTACCTCTATTACAAAATCTCTGCTTATGTGCTTTGCCGATATTACTTTCGCTATGCTTTCGTTTGCTAGGCTTATCAGTATTACCGGATCCTCCTTTGGCCTTGGAACCTTCTTTGGGTTGTAGGTTTCTATGTCAAAGCATACGTGCTTGAGTCCAATGCCCTCTACTTGCGCGCTTTCTATGTTTTCGACAACAAGTCTGTCTTTCTCTTTATTCACTTCTGCGCTGATACCAAGCATCGGCGAAATGTCTTTGTCGATGAGATAGCGCTTCCAGAAAGGTATGTCGTATTCGTAGCATGTGCCAAACTCCTGGAGGTATTCTTTGAAAGTAGGTATGTCTTTTGCGTTGCGAGCATAGACCTTGAAAACCTCCACTTCTTTGTTGAGAAGTTGCATCTTTACCTTCTCTACCTTTGCTATTTCCGCTATGCCCGTGCCGTTAGGAAACTTCAACGAGGATATGGCATCAACGCTAAGCTCAGGATTTCTTGGAAGAAGGTAAAGATAAGGCAAAAATGAGGAATCGAAAAGTGTAACTATGCCATCCTTTGTCTTTACAGTAAGCCTTACCGTGCTTTTGCCATCTTCTGTAGGCGTGTCTATATCTAGTAGCAGCCCCTCTATCTTCATGGTTAAGCTTAGAAAGTTAAGAAATAAGTTATTGAGCCTGGCCCTGACCCTGCTGTGGCTGTAGCTTTGCCCTCGTTAAAGGCAATGGGGCTACAAGCCCTACACTCCATGCTAGCAGGGTTCCTCTTGAGCCGCACTCAAAATTAAGTAGGTTTATCAAGTCCTCTGCCAAGTCTATAGGCAAGGTTTTCTGTTCTTTCCAGCTTTTGCTTATCTCTTCTGCCCTTTTCTTATCTTCCTTCATGAATACCTTTCCTACGATCTTTAAGTCACCTACGTTCTTGCTGTTGTTTTCGCCGCCTTCGTAGGTAGTTGTGAAGGTGTATGAAATCTCCACATTGTCGTTCTCCACTTTCACGTCATCGAAGTTTATGTTGAACTTCATGTTCGTTATGGTCTCTGGGCTTGGCCTATTCGCGGCTACACTCACTACGCTCAGTCCTGTTATCATAAAACCACATGATTATTTTTCAGCTAAGGTTTATATTTATTTCCTATTCGGACTCTACAATGAATGATGCGCGAAGGTGTTTTCAATATCTATTTAAATATTGCATGAGAAAATAATACGGGTAACATGCCCAATAGGTCCGTATTGAACAAATACGCCCTATTTACAACCGAAGTACAGAAGCTTGGAAAGAAGAAGGAAATAAGCAAGGAGGAGCAGGAGATTGTAGATCGGGCAAGGATTTTTGCGCTACTCTCCTCTAGCCATTGTTGGCACATATATCGTTTCATGCACGGCGAACCTTTGAATAAAGAAGCAGTAGTAGACGAAGCCATGCACGCAATAAACGAAAGCTGGAAAGATATTACGGAGGACGAGATACGGGAAGTCATGTCACAAAAGGTCGAAGAGCACACATTTTCCATGCTGCTTCTGAACCTGCCAATACCAAAAACAGACAAAATGCGATACAAGCGCCTTCTTCCATTGATTAAGCAAGAATTTGCCGATGGGCTCGAGCCCATAGAAAGAGAAGAGGAGTAGGTATTTATAGGTGGAAGCCGAGCAATAATTAGGGCATGTGGCGCAACTTGGACAGCGCGCTCGGCTTCGGACCGAGTGGTTGCGGGTTCAAATCCCGTCATGCCCGCTTTGGGGATTGCATGATAAAATTGGTCATATTCGATCAGGATGGCGTGCTTGTAACTCCTAAAAGCACATGGCGGCTTGTCAAAGAGCAAAACGACGTAGATGATTTGTTTGCCGTCAAAAGTTTGTTGAGGCTTAACCCAAAAGAAGAGCATGGCATAGAACTTGGCCTTCTTACAGGCTTGCCTAAGAGCGTATTCGAAGAGGTTGCTAGAACAGTGCCTTTAGAGCCTCATGTAGAGGAAACAATAAATGCACTTTTTGATATGGGCATAGAGGTCCATATTGTAACGCTGGCACCGGATGTAATTGCGAGAGGAGTAGCAGCAAGGGTCAACGAAAAGTTTGAAAAAGATAATTTTATCAGGGTTCATGCACCGATTGCATTGTTTAATACAGATGACAAGCTCGTAGGCATACTCGCTTTTCCTAACAAAGCATTCAAACATGCATTACATATTCTTGATGGCAATGAAATGGACAAGGTTAAGGTAATAAAGAGGATAATAAGCAGGCTCCATGTTAGGAAAGATGAAGTATTGTTTGTTGGAGACGGCTACGATGTAGAGGTTGCGAAAGCTTTTCCAACAATTGCCTATAAGAGCGAAGATCCAAATTTCTACAGCCACGCTATAAAAAGGGCAAATGACCTTTCGGAGGTAGTGGAATATGTAAAGCAGGTTAACTTCTCGTCAAACCGCGAAAAGCAAAAGTTATTATAGGTTATGCGACATAACTCCTTAATTGATTGGTGAATTTTATGAAGATCATCGATTTAAAAGCTGGTGCAAGCAACGTCGAAGTTGAAGGAATAATAACAGAAAAGAGCGAGCCAAGAGAGGTGATTACAAAATACGGCAAGAGGCTCAATGTGGCCGATGCTGTGCTAAGCGACGATAGCGGAAGCATAGCGATATCCCTTTGGGAAGACTACGCTTCATCGATAAACGTAGGAGATAGAATAAAGGTAACAAATGGATACGTGAACGAATTCAGAGGCAATCCGCAGCTTTCCCCAGGCAAATATGGAAAAATAGAAATATTGAAGAAGGCAGACAATGCCAATTCAAATTCTCAAGATCTAAGCAACGAACAGCAGAGCTGACTGGCTAGAATTCTATTTTTACACTCTCTCCTATTTGCGGAGCTACGGCATCGAATCCTTCCAACTTCAAGCTCTCAGCAAAATTGTACGCTACGTTAGCATCGCCGTGCACGCATATGACCTTTTCAGGGTTGCTTCTTCTTACATATTCAAACAGATCGCTTCTGCCTGCGTGCGCTGAAAAGTCGTAATAAGCTACTGGCGTTTTTATAGCATATTTTCTATTGTCTATTACTATGGGCTTGCCCTCAAGCAGTCGCCGGCCATTGGTACCTTCTAGTTGGTAGCCGGTAAGAAAGATCTTCGACCTTTTGTTAAGATCCAGTATATAATCAAGTACAGGGCCTCCGTTAAGCATGCCAGCAGTGGTGACTACTATCGCAGGGCTTGTAACGCTTTTCCTGCTCCTCTCGGTCCCTATCCATGTTACGTTTTTCATAGCCCCTAGAAGCATGCTTTCATTTACGCTGTAGTTTGGATAGCGCATTACAATCTCGCTTGCGTGCTTTGCCATTCCGTCTATTACTGCATAGTCTATGAGGTTGTGCTGGTAGAGTATGGTCAATATCTCTTGCGCCCTGCCTACTGCAAACACAGGTACTAACGCGGTGCCATTGTTGTCTATTATGCTTTTTACTTCTTCAACGAAGCTTTTTATGAGAGCAGACCTGTCAGGGTGCTCCCTATCAGCGTATGTCGATTCTGTAATAAGTATATTGCTTTTTACTACCTCTGCCCCTTTCTGCAATGTCTGAGCTTCTAGCTTGAAGTCGCCAGTATATACTAGACGTTTGTCTGTTCGCCTATTCTCTATTAGCGTTATTGCGCTGCCGGTTATGTGGCCTGCATCATGCAGGCTTATGGTATAATCGCCAACATCTACCTCTGAATAATAATCAAGCGGCTTGTAGGCCCTTTCAAACCTTCTCAAGTCTCCCTTAGAGAATGCTGGCTTCTGTCTGTTTCTCCTGCTTATTTTTAGAGCGTCTTCTATAAGTAGCCTTGTAAGCTCTATAGTGGGCGGCGTACCATAGGCATCTACATAATTGCCTGAATAAAGTATTGGTGCAAATCCGCTGTGGTCTAGATGGGCGTGGCTAAGCACATATGCGTCAAGCTTCGTTTTTATCCTTAGCGGATATTCGGTCTTGTGGTCTAGCTTTATGCCATAATCTAGCAGTATGTGCTTGTCACTTTCTAGAAGTATGGCAGACCTTCCAACCTCTCTCGCCCCTCCAAGAAATGTTATTTGCGTTTGCATGCTTTTGCCTTTTATTCTTATAAGGGCATAAACTTAAAATAGCGACACTGCTAACCCATAGTTCAAACTGCCAAATAGAGCCACACATATAGATTTATAAGGGTAAAAGGCCTTATTTAATTATAAGGTGACAACAATGGCGGAAAATCAAGCAAACGAACAGGAAAAGAAAGAGGGTATACCAGAGAATGTGGTATACGTTGGCAAAAAGCCAGCAATGAGCTACGTACTAGCAGTAGTAACGCAGTTCAACAACGGAGCAAAGAACGTCAAAATAAAGGCTAGGGGCAACACAATCTCCAGGGCAGTCGACGTAGCAGAGATATCAAGGAACAAGTTCCTGCAGGACGTAAGGGTAGAGAACATATCAATAAGCTCTGAAGAGCTCCAGAACGAGGACGGCACAAAGTCGAAGGTCAGCACAATAGAAATAACCCTAGCAAGGTGAATTTTTAGCTACGCTAGTGCGTGGCGTTTTCTTCTTTGTCTTCTTTATGTGCTTTCACTATGTCAGTGCTAGTTACCACGCCCACACAATGAAGCGTTGTCGCTTCGCTTACTACTGGGAGCCTTGTTATTGAGTTGTCTACCATCATCTTTGCCGCTTTTTCAACAGGATCATTCTCTGTGACGTAAAGAAGCCTGAGCTGTAAGCTACCAATTCTTTTGCTCTCAGGCTCGGCCTGCGCCTCTTCCTTTGTTAATATGCCAGCAAGCCTAGAGCCGTTGAGAACAGGCAAAAGCGGAACATGGGCGTTTGACATAAGCTTGATCGCTGTCCCTATGCTTGCATTGGCGTTTACCGCAACGATGTGCGTTTGCATGATTTCTTTTACTTGCATGCTAATCAACTAGCTTGCTTAATATTTTTAAGGCTTTTGAAAGCCCCAGCTAAGTTAATTGTTTAATCTTTTTCTTTCCAAGTAATATTATGCTCGATACCGAGGTAATAAAAATAGAGAAAGACGCTGAAACCCAGCTTGTGCTGGGCCATGCGGGCTTTATAAAAACGATAGAAGACCTTTACGAAGCTATGGTAAACGCAGTTCCTGGGGTAAAATTTGGCGTGGCGTTTGCAGAGGCAAGCGGACCCTGCTTGGTAAGGAGCGAAGGCAATGATGCCGAGCTTCAAAAACTGGCAGAGTCAAATTTGCTTAAAATTGGCGCAGGGCACTCTTTTCTCATACTTTTCAAGAACGCTTACCCGATAAATGTATTAAACACCTTGAAGAACGTAAACGAAGTAGCGAGGATATACTGCGCGACTGCGAACCCGGTAGAGGTTATAGTGGCAAAGACTGATCAGGGCAGGGCAATACTGGGCGTGGTAGACGGCTCAGCTTCGAAAGGAATAGAAAGAGAGGAGGACAAGGCACAGAGGAGGAAGTTTGTGAGAGACATAGGCTACAAGCTTAGGTGATTTGGTGGCTTTCAAGCTTTTGAGCAAGGAAGAAGCAAAGCAGGTAGTTGAGATATTGGAGAAAGAATACAAAGATGCAAAATACTACCTGAACTTCTCAACGCCTATAGAGCTGCTTGTAGCGGCTATGCTCTCGCCTCAAACCAGGGATACTGTGGTAAACGCAGTTACTCCAAAGCTTTTTGCAAAGTACAAGACTGCACACGATTATGCGAACGCTAAGCCCGAAGACCTTCTTGCCATAGTAAGGCCAGTGACTTTTGCTGGCAACAAGGTAAAAAACATAATAAAAGCCTGCCAGATCTTAGAGGAGAAGTTTGGAGGAAAAGTGCCAAACAACATGCAAGACCTTATTTCGCTTCCTGGAATAGGGAGAAAGACAGCGAACAGCATACTGATCAATGCTTATGGTATAGTAGAGGGCATACCAGTAGACACATGGGTAATAAAGCTTGCCTACAGGATAGGCCTTAGCCAGAACAAAGATCCTGACAAGATAGAGCAGGACCTCATGCAGGTAGTTGACAAGAAGTATTGGCACAACTTCGCATACGTGCTCAAGGACCATGGCAAGGCGGTCTGTCAGTCTGTAGTCCCTTTGTGCAGCAAGTGCATTTTAGGGCCAAACAGCAAGAATCTTTGCCCAAGGAACGGAGTAACAAAAAGTGGCTGACGTGGAGTACATAGCAGATCTGCACATCCATTCCAAATACGCTGCCGCTACCAGCGAGCAGATGGACCTAATCCACATGCAGCAGGCGGCAGAAGAGAAGGGAATAAGCATAATCTCCACAGGCGACTTCACCCACCCTGCATGGTTTTCTTTTCTTAAGCAGAATCTGGAACAGGCTGAGCAAGGGCTTTACAAGCTTAAGGGCACAAAGTCAAACGTTAGGTTTGTTGTTGGCGTGGAGGTTGCGACGATAGACGCGAAAGAAGGCAAGCCCAAGCCTTTTGACCGTTCTGGCAATACAAAGCGCGTTCACCACTGCATACTTGCGCCGAGCCTTGAAGAAGCAGAGCAGATAAGCGACAGGCTAAGCAAGTTTGGCGATTTGGCATTAGATGGCAGGCCCACTCTTAGCATGTCCCCAGCTGAGCTAGTTGAACATGTCAAAGAGGCAAGCAAAAACGCAATAGTCTTTCCTGCGCATGCATGGACCCCGTGGTATGGTGTCTTCGGTTCAATGTCCGGCTATGACTCCATGGCAGAGGCTTATGAGGAGCAGGTCAAGCACATACACGCATTGGAAACAGGCCTTTCAAGCGATCCGCCAATGAACTGGCGGGTATCTGCCAATGACCCCTTTGCGCTAGTCTCTACAAGCGATGCCCACTCACCGCAGAAGATAGGAAGAGAGGCAACTGTATTTGAGCTAGAGCCAAACGAGCTTTCGTTTGCAGCAATAGCTAGCGCAATAAAGGAAAAAAGGATAAAATACACAATAGAGTTTTACCCGGAGGAAGGCAAATACCACTACGATGGCCATAGGAAGTGCGGCGTCTCGCTTTCCCCAGAGGATGCGAAGAAATACAACAACATTTGCCCTGTATGCGGCAGACCCCTTACCTTAGGCGTATTGCACAGAATAGACGATCTTGCCGATAGGCCCGCAGGCTTTGTTCCACAAGGCGCCAGGCCCTATGTGCATGCAGTGCCCCTTGCTGAGCTGATTGCTAAGATAATAGGCAAGCCTGAAAGCTCTGCTTCGGTAGCGAAGCTTTATGCCGAGTTTGTAAAAGGTTTTGGGAGCGAGTTCAACGTATTGCTTAAGGCAAGCACAGAGGAGCTTGGCAAGCTGGACAAAAGCGTGGCTGCTGCAGTGGAAAGGGTAAGGAAGGAGCAGGTGCATGTGAAGCCAGGCTACGATGGAGTTTTCGGCGTAGTAGATATTTTTGGGACAAAAGGCGAAGATGTTAGCGAACACAAGCAGACAACAATTTCTGACTTTTAGATAAGAAAGCGGCACCTAACCTTAATATTTTTAATCTACTATAAATAAACAAGATGCAATGAGGTTTCAGCCTTTTTTGCTGCTGGCAGTGCTTTTTGGCATAAGCGCTGCATATACAACGCTCATACATGCGCCTGCAGTGCTTTCAAACACAAGCACAGGAACCTTGACAGAGATAACGCTCAACCTTACTCCAGGCACAGGCATAGTAAGCATCAGCGGTCCTTCATCAGTGGGCTACAGTACTATGGCTTCAGCAAAGCAAGCAGTTGCGACAGCATGCAGCTATCTAGGAGTTAACCAATCCCAGTACAACTTCTCATTTGTAATACACGACAGAAATGTAAGCGTATCAGGGCCGAGCGCAGGCACAGCCTTTACCCTTCTTACCATTGCTGCACTTGAGCATAGGCAGCTTCTAAGCAATTTCACTGTTTCTGGCACCATAGAGCCAAATGGCACAATAGGCTTAATTGGCGGGGTTTACGACAAGGCAGAAGCAGCATCGCAAGCCCGCATGCGCTTCTTCCTGCTTCCAAACGCTACTGCCGGCGGCACTTTAGAGCAGCTGCTCTACTATATCTCTCAAAGCATATTCAGCATACCTATACAGCAAGTAGACAATATAAGCCAAGCCTTAGCTTTTGCCTTTGGCATCGAGCCAGCAAAGCCTATGCAATACAACATAACGCAGCATTTCGAGCTTAGCAAGCTTAGCGACATGAATCTTAGCTGCACTAGCTGCAACACTAGCGCCTTCAACGAGCTTGTGAACTTCACGCTCAACTTTACTAGCTCCGAGATTTCTAGCGTGCCCAGCGTTTTCAACCAAGCAAAAGCGCAGATGTTGGCAAACCAGCAAAGGTATGAAGAAATAGCAAGCAAGGGCTATGCTTACACAGCAGCAGACTTTGCGTTCTTGCAATACCTGCAGGCCTTCACACTGGCAAACAAAGCCAACTACACAGCTACAGGCGCTTCCTCATTGCTTAGCAATATAGGCACATACTGCTCTTCGCTTGTTCCTCCTTTACTTACAAACACAAACTACGAATATGTAATAGGTGGGGAGCTCAGGCAGGACTTCGCCAACGAGACCCTTGCACAGGCTGAAGCTTTGCTAAGTTCTCCAGAGGTGACAAGCGATAGCTACATAGAGGCGTTATACTATGGGGCAGAAGCCCTTGCATGGTGCAAGGCAGCACAGGAGCTTTACAACATTTCTGCATCACTACCTGGCAATTATGTGAGCCTTGCGCCTGTGCTTAAGCAGGAAGCAGCTAGCGCTATAGCAAAAGCAGAGCCTTATGGCGCTAACCTATATTTAGATACCGCTGT
>ERZ1669251.363-NODE-363-length-11918-cov-18.133440_pt1 | contig 11918 bp, 14 predicted proteins | sample MGYA00579294_ERZ1669251 | MGnify/ENA primary metagenome ERZ1669251 (study PRJEB41166, sample SAMN08046056) | hot springs metagenome | biome: hot spring; feature: acid hot spring; material: thermophilic sediment; isolation source: thermophilic sediment from acid...
CTCGAAGAAGAAACTAAATCAAAGGAGGATGAACTGAAGGGGAAATTAAGACTCCTGGAGCTGAAGGAAAAGGAGCTGAAAGAAAGACAGAAAAATATATTGAAACAGGAAATTGATCTGCTTGAAGAGCAAATCAAATCAGAAATTCAGGAGAGAAAAGTCAAAACAGGTATAAGAAAACTGGATGATTTACTGACAGGAGGTGTACCTGTACCCAGCAATATAATGGTCTACGGGCCGCCATTTGCTGGAAAAGAGGAAATGCTCTATAATATTATGACATCATCAATACAGAGAGGCCTTCCATCAATAATTGTGACATTTGATAGGACAGCAGAATCTTTGCTTCAGGGGCTGTCTTATTTCTCTCCTGTGGTGAATGGGTATCTTGATCTTGAAATGCTATACATAATTGACACATTCACCAAGACTACAAAGGAAGTTCAGACGGAATCGCCTGCAATAATATATCTTGAGAAACAGACTGACCTGGAAGGAGTGACAAGAGAGCTTAATAGGATATCTAGAGAACTTATGAAGAAATCTGGAAGTGTCGTTGTAACATTATTCGGATTTTCAACAATACTGAACTTTCTGGATAAAAGTCAGACTCTCAAATTCCTTCAAACTTTTGCCACAGAGAGGAAAGACCAGAACAATATTTCCTTTTATACAGTGGAAAAAGGGTTGCACGCTGAGAATGAAATTCAGGCGATTGCCCATTTCATGGATGGTATATTAGAGTTCAAGTCAGAAGGGAACAAGAGTTTCATAAATGTTAAAGGACTAACAAATGCAATGTCCAGGGACTGGATAGAGGTGGATTTCACTAAGAATTCATTCAATCTGAAATCATTCTCCCTGTCAAAGATAAGATGATAGTTTTAGGAATAGAATCAACTGCGCATACAGCATCTGTTGGACTTGTAAATGATAAAGGGATTATTGGCTTTAAATCACATACGTTTAAGCCTGAAAGGGGAGGAATAAATCCAAGGGAAGCAGCAGAGCACCACAGGGAATATTTTCCCATGCTCATAAAGGATTTATTGGATACATACGCCATAGATCTCAAAGATATAGACAAGGTAGCATATTCAATAGGTCCAGGACTTGGTCCTTCACTTAAGGTTGGCGCGTCAATAGCTAGATTCATTTCATTGAAATATCGAAAAATCATAGTCCCGATAAATCATGGGATAGGTCATCTAGAGATAGCAAGAAAATTCTCTGGGTTTTCCAATCCTCTCTTCCTTTACATCTCAGGAGGGAATACACAGCTCATCTCAAGGGGAAATGAAAAATATGTTGTGCTGGGAGAAACTATGGACATAGGGATTGGCAATTTTCTAGACAAAGTTGCAAGAGACATGGGTATTCCATTTCCCGGAGCACCAATACTTGAGAAAATTGCGGCAAACGGTAAAAAAATTTTTGACTGCCCTTATACAGTTAAGGGGATGGATGTATCATATTCAGGGCTCTACACCTTTTTAAAAAATAAAATTGGAACAGAAAGCAATGAGGATATAGCATTTAACGCCCAGGAATATGCATTTACGGCACTCACAGAAATAGTTGAGAGAGGAATGGCCCATTTCGGCTTTGATGAATTTACGATTACGGGGGGTGTTGCTAGGAACAGGAGGCTCAGGGATATGCTTTCAAAAATGGCCCTTTCCAGATCATATAAATATTATTTTCCACCAGATGAGTACCTTTCTGATAATGGTGCAATGATAGCCCTAGCAGGTTATTACAGCAATGAAAAGGGGAGCGTCAGGGACATGATAAGTCAGAGCGACAGGCTCGATAACAGAAATGCAGAATGGATAGGTAAGGCAGAGATAAGATCTATTGAAATGGTGGGAGGGGAAAGCTTCATTTCAAGGCAGGAAATTTTTGGTCTGGATGCAATTGTCAAGGAAAGAATGAGAAGGGAATACAGAATCAAAGAAATAGATATAAAAATAAATAATTCTAGAATGAAGAGGGAGTTGAGCATTTTAAGCGCCTTAAGAAAAACGGGTATTATGACTCCGTTGATTTATTTTGCAGATTATGATAAATTCAGAATATATATGCAATATATAGAAGGTAAAAAGTTGAGCACTGTACTCAATGAAGAAAGGGCAAGAGAAATACTCGTAGATGTAGGCAGAATGGTGGGAAGGATGCATGAAGCGAGGATTAGTCATGGGGATCTTACTCCAGGTAACATCATAGTCGCGGATGATGTGTATGTCATAGACCCATCCATGGGCGAAATTAATGCAGAAATTGAGAATATGGGCGTGGACATACACCTAATGAAGGAATCCCTGAAGAGCCTCGGTTACAGTCATCTCTTTAGATATTTCCTCCTTGGATACAGTGAATTCAAGGGAAGTGGAGAAATAATAGAAAAGGTTAGGGAAATAGAAGACAGGAGGAGATACGTTTGATGATAGTTACTTCAAATAAGGGCAAGTTTCTTGAATATTATCAGCTATTCAGGGAAAATGGGTTCGAACTGAAACATTATAATCTTAAATATCCCGAGGAACAGCTTGGTTCAATAGATGAGGTTGCCAGAAGATCTTTATATTATCTAACAGGCATAATAAAGGAAGAATTTTTTATAGACGATTCAGGATTATTCATTGATTCCTTAAATGGATTCCCCGGAGTTTATTCTTCCTATGTGCAGTCCACGATTGGCAACAAAGGTATATTGAAGCTGATGAGAAATGAGACAAACAGGAATGCATTATTTAAAACCTCCATTGCTTATTATGATGGTGATATACATATTTTCAATGGGGAGACAAGAGGTTTAATATCCACGGAAGAGAGAGGAAAAAATGGGTTTGGCTATGACCCGATTTTCATCCCTTATGGAGAAGAAATGACATATGCGGAAATGGAAACAATTGAGAAAAACAGGATATCGCACAGATATAAAGCTGCTATGGAGTTAATGAATTACTTAAAGAAAAAGAAAATATAAGAGGAAAAACTGAGGGTCTATGGAAAAAGGGAAAATCAAAGAATACAAAATACCTCTTTCTCTCGTATTTCTGGCCATATCCTTATTTGCATCGACCATCATTGCAATATACTGGTTCAGTCTGGCAATCCTTCCAACTGTTTTTTCATCTTTCATAAATTACACTGGAAACTGGGTGTATTACATTTTCGCTCTTTCCATAATAGGGGACGGTTATTTCATCTACCTTTTCTTTTCGACCATCAATGCAAGAAGGAAATTTGAGGAACTGATGAACACTGACAGCAAGTCAAATTTTGTGAAGAACATAAGGGATCTTGAAATAGAAGCCAGGAAGCTGGGCCCCTCATTCAAGAAAAGGTTGGATGAAAAGAAGGAACAATTGAAGATTAAGTTTTAATTCAATCTACAATTTCTTTCATAAATTGAGGCAATTTCTGAGAACCTTCATATATATCGCTGTTCATGTACTTTCCAGTGAATTCCCTTTTCATTTCTATTTTTTTGTCCGATGCCATTACATATGACCACATTCCAGAAGGATATGTTGGCATGAAAGAAACATAGGGTTTTATGAATTTAAAGTACTTTTTCATTCCCTTTATTGCTTTTTTAATGTGATCCGGATTCATGAAGGGGGACCCTGATTGAGTTGCAATAATTCCTCCCTCCTCAAGGCTTTCCTTTGCCTTCATGTAGAAAACATCTGAGAAGAGCGAAGCAGCAAAACCCACCGGGTCTGTGGAATCAACAAGTATAACGTCATATTTTCTCTTTCCACCAACAAAATCGAAAGCATCCTGGTTATATACATTAAGTCTCTTGTCTCTAAAGGAAACAGACGTCTGCGGTAGATACTCCTTTGATGCATTTATCACATCTTCATCTATTTCCACCAGGTCAACCCTTTCAACGTCGTATTTTAGAACTTCCCTGGCTATCCCACCATCCCCTCCTCCGATTATAAGAATATTCTTTGGATTATCATGGGACATCATAGCCGGATGCGCAAGCATTTCCTGGTACATGAATTCATCTTTATATGTTACCATAAAGCAACCATCCAGAACCATTATTCTCCCATAGAATTCAGTGTCAAAAATATCGATTCTCTGGTATTTTGACTCTTTTGAAAATACATGCGATTTAATCCTGACACTCAATTTTACGTCTTCATTCTGCAACTCTGAAAACCAGTGTTCGATTTTCATGTATTGAGATTAAAATGTCTCACTTAATCCTTTTCGTGGATAAAATTATTTCTTAAATACATTTATAAAAAATGGATTGATAACGGTACACCCATTGAGGTGAAAATATGGCAGAAGAATTGAACCCGTTTAAAATCGCCCAGACACAACTGGACGAGGCTGCTAAGATAATGAAACTGGACCCTCAGGCCCTAGCTATACTGAGGGAGCCGATGGAAATTCTCGAAGTCCAGATCCCAGTAAAAATGGATGATGGCACCACGAAAGTTTTCAGGGGATTCAGGGTCCACTACAATAATGCAAGGGGACCCATGAAGGGAGGTATAAGGTATCACCCCCAGGAGACTCTCGATACTGTAAAGGCACTTTCAGCCTGGATGACATGGAAGACTGCCCTGGCAAATATCCCATACGGAGGAGCAAAAGGAGGAATTATCTGCGATCCTGAAAAATTGAGCAAAGGAGAATTGGAAAGACTCTCAAGGGGATACATAAGGGCAATATACAAGTTTATAGGACCCGATATTGATATTCCAGCCCCTGATGTTTTCACCACGCCGGAAATAATGGCATGGATGGTTGATGAATATGAGAAGATTGTAGGTCACAGTGCTCCTGGTGTAATAACCGGGAAGCCGCTGGAGATAGGTGGATCACTCGGAAGGACAGAGGCCACAGGAAGGGGAGGAATGTTTGTTCTCAGGGAAGCCGCAAAGAAGATAAATCTGGATCTAAGCAAGGCAACAATAGCCATACAGGGTCACGGAAATGTTGGTCAGTATTCACACAAGCTCGCAATAGAGATGTTTGGCGCAAAGGTAGTCGCAGTAAGTGATGTTTATGGGGCAATATACAACGAGAAGGGAATTGATTATAATGCACTCATGGCCCACAAGCAGAAGACAGGCACAGTGACAAAATTCCCAGGTGCAAAGAGCATAACGAATGAGGAACTCCTTGAGCTGAATGTTGATGTATTGATACCCGCTGCAGTTGAGAACCAGATAACCTCAAAGAATGCGGATAAAATAAAGGCAAAAATAGTTCTCGAGCTTGCAAATGGACCAACAACTCCTGAAGCGGATTTAATACTCCACAAGAGGGGAATTCTCGGAGTACCTGATTTCCTATCGAATTCAGGTGGAGTTATTGTTTCTTATTTCGAGTGGGTACAGAATATAAATGGATATTACTGGTCACTCGAGGAAGTTAACAGCAGGCTTGACAGGAAGATGTCTGAGAGCTTCTGGGATACCATGGAAACTGCCGAGAAATACAAAACATACCCAAGGATGGGCGCTTACATTCTGGCGGTGGACAGGGTAGCAAAAGCCATGAAGGCTCGCAGCTGGTATTGAGAAAATTCATTTTTTCATTTTTTTCATTTTTCTATAACCCTTAAATCTTAAAATACTAGAAAATATGTTTTTACTTTATGTTCAGCTTTAAGGGTAATCATGTATACCTTTTGGAATTGGAGCATTTCAATACTGTTATTGTGGAGGATTTTATAAGTAGTTTTGGAAAGACACTGCTGTTGCTTGGAGATGGCATTTTTGTAGATGCATATTCGCTGAAGAAGAAATTTGGAAACACAGTTTACATACAGAGGGTCCTGAATATGTACCAGATGCAAAAGACCGTACTAGAAGACATTTACGAGGACAGTTTTTCAATATTTCTTGTACTGAGGCTCTCTGAAGTAAAGGACTGGAAAGAGGGAATACTTTTAAACATATCGAGGGCAATGGAGGGCCTTTCAAGATTATCTGGAAAACCAAGTTTATTCTATCTTGTGCAGGATGAAGAATACGTTTCTCTGTCTATAAAGAATGCCTTCAGGTACAGGATACTGGAGGTGTCAGATAAATGGGAAGAAATACCCCAAGTCTTAGAATGGAAATAGATAGGATTATAGAAGAAATACGAAAGATGGAAAAGGTGATGAGAAAGGAGGATGCCGAATTGCTTGAAGATATAATAAAGAAGGCAAAGGTGCACACTCCGCAATCATCATATGCTTCCCTTGATCCGGAATTTTCATTCCTTCTTTCCGTTTTGATCGAAATTTCAAGGGAAAAGAAATGATAATAGATGCATGGGGTAGAGATAATATATATACTATAGATGAAAACAGGAGAATGAAGAAGTGGAAATATTTGCACCAGATTTATGTAGGCGGGGAATCTCTTTTCAGAATTGTAGACGAAATAGACTCACTCCCATGGGTCAAATGGTATTATGATATCAGGAAAGATGTATACTCAAAGAAGAAAGTTCTGGTGATAGAGCTACCTCCAAGCAGGATAGAGGAAATGGTGTATGCAATAGAGCAGATTGGTAATAACAGGGATTATGAAATTTACAATGCAGACATAAACATAATACAGTCATTCATGGTGAAAAACAGACTAAATTTTTTTGATGAAAGCAACGAAGACATGAATCGTGATTTCATCATTCCTGAACTTAATATACTAAACATAAAATTTATTGACGGAATAAGGGATATAGAAATAAATGGAGAAATTTTCACCAATTTTGAAGCATCCTTAGATTATTTTTTCTCTCATATGGACGATTGCAACATAATAATATCAGAAAATGGGGATGAATATTTCCAGAAATTTTTCAATCTTGGAAAGCATTATGGATATTCAGCTTATACTGCCTTAAGCAGGGAAAGATCATTCAATTCATATGGCAAGGTACATCACAGGAAAAGCGGTTTCATTATAAGGGGGATACCCCATATAGATGCAAGATCTTCATTTATGTACAGTGAAGGGGGACTGGAGGGGGTAGTGACAATATCAAGATTGACTGATCTTCCTTTATTCCACAGCTCTAGGATAACTCCAGGAACCGCAGTGTCATCATATGAAATAAGAAAGGCTATTTCAAGAGATATCATGATACCTCTTTACAAAGGTGATCATGAAGAAATGAAAAACATAGACCAGTTTATAGAATCTGACAAGGGTGGACTAATACTACAACCATCTCCAGGAGTATATGAAGGAGTTTATGAGATAGACTTCAGTTCTATGTATCCATCGATAATAGTAAATTATAACTTATCGATGGAAACGATAAATGTAAAATGCAAAAATTTTGAACTTCTCCCATACCTGAATTACAGGATATGCAAGGACAGAAGAGGTATACTTTCAGATATTCTTTCTGACTTACTTGATCTAAGGTTGTATTATAAGGGCAGGAAGGATGAGGATCAAAGGTTTGCACTGCGTGATAAGGTTTTAAAATGGCTTCTTTTAACTTCCTTTGGGTATACTGGTTATAAAAATGCCAAGTTCGGGAAAATAGAGGTACATGAAGCCATAACATCAATCGGCAGGAATATACTTGCAGAGAGTTTTCAGATAGCACAGGAAGAGGGATTTGAAGTTATACATGGAATAGTAGACTCGCTCTGGCTCAAGGGAAGTGGTGATATAAAAAGAGTAATGGAAAGAATAGAGGCCTTCAGCAGGCTAAAAATATCGCTTGAAGGTTACTATAAATGGATAACTTTCCTGCCTTCTAGAGAGGGCGACGGTGCAATAAACAGATATTTTGGGCTTATGAGCAACAATAAATTCAAGATAAGGGGCATAGAAATGAGAAGAAGTGATTTCCCCGAAATATGCAAGAAGATGCAGGGAGAAATTCTGGATTTATATTCATATGTGAATTCAATTTCTGATTTTCTGTATGTATATAAAAAGGCATTAAAAATTTATGAGAAATACAAAGAGAATATTATCACCGGCAATGTTATGGATGAAGACCTGATGCTATCATTTGTAATGACAAGGTTTCCGGAATACTATTCTGTAAACAGTATAAGGAAGAAGGCATCAGAGAAGTCAGCAGGGTCTGTACCTGGCGATAGATTGGACTTCTTTGTAAAGGACGAAAAGAAAGGACTTGTGGAATTGGATAATCTTGATGGAAAATATGATAGGAATTTTTATTTGAGAAAATTGGACCTTGCATGGGACAGCATATCCTATCCACTGAGATATGGAGGTGTAATATATCAAAAAGTTATTGAGGAGTATGATTGAAATAAAAAATATAACGATAGAAGGCAAGGTTTACCAGGGCATTAAGGTCGATATGGATCCAGCCCCTCTGGTAATGATAAAAGGCGAAAAAGGCTTCCTCATGTGTGGCTACCTGAACATGGAAGCTGCGGATAAACTTGGTGCCATAGCAGTATCCACATCAGGAATCAAAACTTTCGATGATCTCCTAAATAAGGAGATAAGCAAAATCAGTCAGAAAGCTAGAGAAGCCGGAATAAGGGAAGGAATGAAGGGCTCGGAAGCACTAAAAATACTATGAATATAGCTCATAAACAATTAAGTAAGCTCCCTTCTTCTTTTCCACTATTTCATTTTCATCAGATTCAGGCAGGGCAGACCCGATATTCTTTCCCCTTAGGTCTTGGATTATTACAGGAAATCCCTTTTTAATCTGACCATTAATCTTGCTTATTCCTACCGCATAGAGCTTGGCCCCATTTTTTATCCTCTGCACAGCACCATCATCTATAACAACCGATGGAAAACTATTAGCAAGCATAATTCTCAACGTCGGAAGCCATTTATCCTGAAATTTGACCAGAACAGGAATCTTATCCAAATAGATTATATTTATATCGTTTTCTTCAAGTTCAACTGTTTTAGCGTCTGCAGGGATACCATATTTGTCCAAAAGGTCTATGAATTCCTTTGAATCTCTCTTCGATAGAAAGTGTCTTTTCATAAACTCATAACATTACATTTTTTTAAAACTTTTTGATGAGCATGAATAATATACGTCACTCTTTACAGTATAATTGTTTATTAGTCATCAAATGAAACTACCATATCTTTAATTTTTCTTTTAGACTCTTGAAGAAGTTTCAATTTTTGATCTGTTTCTTTCGAATTTCTAAGGCTGTTTAAGGTAATGAATTTATTAATTTCTTTGTCAAGCGTATTTAAAACCAATTTTCTTGACCATTTTATGGCTTCTTTTAGATTAGGATTCAATGAGACTTTGATGAAAAAAATTAGATATGGGAAACTATCGAGATAAATATTATTATCAATAGCAATATAGCCTTCATAATCGTATCCAAATTCCACAGAAGTCAATTTTATGAAAACTGATAATTTACTATTATTTTCTCTGGATTTTTTCTTTACATTATTGCAGGAAGAATTCATATCAGTTAGCAACATAGTTCACCTCTTGATGAAACTTAAATTTAGAAATTAAGACCATCATTATATCTAAATTGTTACTAATGGTATTTCTAATTGATTTATTTTCCATCCGTTTTTTAAATAAAACCATAACCATATATTGAATCGGATCGTAGTCTGCATGAAATCTTAATTTATTTCTTAGAGACCTATGGCTCAAGCCATTACAAATTCTAATTCGAAATCTGCATCTTCCAAATATGTATTTCAAGTTCATTTTCAGATTTAACCTTATAAAATCCATCATTAGTATGTTATTAAGAAACTCTTAAAAGTTAGATTATTTGAAACTAACAATTAGGTTATCTAAAAATATGAATGAAGATTCTTTATTTGCTGATAAAAATGATAGCACTAATAGGACTAATAGTGGCGCTTGCTTTTGGAGTTTACTTAACAGTAGAAACCAGTATGGGCGGTTCGGCGTTTTTCGGCGGCTGTTAATTTTTTTATTTTTATTTGTATTATTATAATTTTTGACTTACTAACTTTTAATAATACCAATTTATTGTCATAATGATTATGCATCGGAAAATAAAAGAGATTTGCCCTATATGTGGTAATGAAGGTCTTGTAAGTAAGGTATGGACTGCCAATAAATATGGTCATAAATATAGTTATATAATATACAATCACGGTAATATAAAACACTATTACAGCATCAATAATTCTAGAAAAATTAATAAAAAAGGAGAGGTATTAGATAATTTAACAAATTTGCTAAGTTCTGATCAGTTTAGACTAGGGCTATTTTCATTGTCGGAGCTGCAAACTGAGCTAGAGAAAAGAGGCCTTATTTATAATGATATATCAGTTAGAAATAGCCTATTAATCTTAGTAAGAAATGGACTTATATCCATAAGTAAAAAAGGAAAAAATGTATTTTATGTAAATGGCATCAATAAAGCAAAATTGAATTTTACATTTCTGGATATTCATTTAATATTAGAAGAAATTAAAGACAATGAAAAAATTGATGGTCATACTTACAAAATTTTATTGAGAAATGATAAATACTTCTATCTTAATTTCATACCCTTTAATATAACTGGGGATAAACCCTCAGATTTTCAAGATTTAAATTTCAATGCTACTGACTTAACCATGAACAAAAAATTAAAAATAATACTATTGGAGAATAAGCCAAAAGAGAAGAGGATGTTGCTAAGATTTGTTAATCCTATCCCTCCAGGAAAGGAGAGAGAGATTGAATTGTTTTACGAATGGGAGGAGATAACACCTACTTTCACTTTTGGTAGCGCAAGTGAAATTAATAGGGTTATTATAGAAGTTAAGTCCAAAATAATCAATAATATGAAAGTGACGCAAATATCTCCTGACAGAATGACCAATATTGACATAACAGAAAAAGTACTGAGAGAAAATAAAAATGGAATTAATTCATATAAAATCGAAGTCTCCAAATTTTTACCTTTTTCGATGCTATATATTCAGTGGTTTCCTAAAAATACCCCACAATAAAGGATTTAAATGTCAGTAAGTTATTGAATTCTAATGTCCAGACAGCCTAAAATTGAAAATTGTAAAATTTGCGGTGAAGAAGCAAAGGTATACAAATGGTGGACAAAAAATAAAAATGGAAAGATATACAATTATCTGAAATATTATCATAAAGATGGCTATGTTCACTATTACAGGATTGCTGAGGAACGTAATGAGGGGAAAAAGATCAATTTATATCAAAATATTGATTTATTTGTCAAAGGGAAGCTAGGAAATAAAAAACTTAGATTCATGGAGCTTAAAAGAGAGATTGAAAGTGAATATAAATTTAAAATAAACAATCAAACATTCTGGAGAGTAATAAAGAGGATGATACGTTTTAACGAAATCATACGCACTGAGGAAAATGGAAAAATATATTATAGCAAGGGGATGGGCATACCATATTCAGGATTATATTTAGTAGATGAAATGTACGTTACCTTTGACCTTGTAAACGAGACCTTGATTTTTATTATGAAAGTGACCAATCAATCCAGTAAGACAGAAACGTCAATTCCCATTACTTTGCCAGAAGGAAACATTCTTTCAACTAATGAAATAATAAAATATTCGTCATCTGATATATATGGAATCATCAATAATGAAAGAATAAATGTTATTTTTTCATATGCGGATGAAACAGGATTGCAAATTAATTTAAATAAACCTTTGAAAAGATACGAAAGTGATATTGTTCACTTCATATTCAGTTTAAAAGATGATCTCAAATACAGGCGATTATTAATGATGCTAGATGTATCATTTGCAAGCATCAGTGTAATAAGTAAGGATAAACTTGATTTAGTAACTAGGAAAATCTCCATAGATTATTCAAAAGAAAGTAGGCCAGACATTGCTATTTTAGATAAGGATTCCAATGGAAATTATTTATACAGATATAATTATACTAATTTAAAGGCCAAGGAGATGATATCTATTGAATATTCTGAAGCT
>ERZ1669251.364-NODE-364-length-11906-cov-5.308750_pt1 | contig 11906 bp, 12 predicted proteins | sample MGYA00579294_ERZ1669251 | MGnify/ENA primary metagenome ERZ1669251 (study PRJEB41166, sample SAMN08046056) | hot springs metagenome | biome: hot spring; feature: acid hot spring; material: thermophilic sediment; isolation source: thermophilic sediment from acid...
CATTACTTCGTCATACGCCCAGCTCATTATCTTTTCAAAATCTATTGAGGTTGTTCCTGAGTTTATCCAGAAATCAGGAGCCCTCTTAATGTTGTACACTATTTCAGCAGGATAAAGGATCATCTTAGAAGGTATGCAACCTCTTGTAAGGCAGATACCACCTATAGGACCGTTCTCTATAACAGCTATCTTTATGTTCCTGTTTTGTGAAAGAAGCTCAGCGTATATGTTGCTTGAGGAGCCGCTTCCAAAAGCTATAACGTCAAAATGCTTCATTAACATATTAAAGAAAAACACTAATTTAAAATTTAAGTAGAAAACATAATTTAAGTTTTAACGTTGCGGGGTGAACTACCCTGACCTTGCGGTCAGGGCTTCCCGGTTCATCGCCGCACTTGCTTTCACATGCGCTTACCACTTGATATCTTGCTCAAGTCAAATTTTAGTTTGATTTTTTATTTTCTGATCTTTTTTGTGCAGATTTGTCTAACGAGTTCTTTCGTTCTTTTTAGCTCTAGACATAAATCTGTAAAGAACACCTGCTGTGACTTAAAAAGCATTCCTAAGGGGGACTTAAGCCTTATTGACCTAAGTAAGAAAAAAATAATATAAAGACCGCATTTACATCACGGATCAGTTTACCTGCTGCCTGTCATCCCTGTAAAGGTCAATGTATATTTGGATCCTTAACATTAAAAATTTTCCGCAAAATCATGCCGATTGCTCTGTACACATTTAGCTCTTGAATGAGTTTTTAACATTAATCAGTTACAGTTCATGGTTTTAAAGATAATCCACCATCAACTGGCACAACGGCGCCAGTTATGTATGATGACTCGTTAGAAGCCAGAAAAAGCGCTAAACTGGCCACGTCTTCGGGTTCTCCGATCTTTTTTAAAGGGACCCTTTGTTTCATTTTTTTCCTAGTTTCTACGTCGCTTAATAATTCTTGGTTCATAGGAGTGTCGATTATGCCAGGGGCTATGCAGTTAACCCTTATTTTGTGCTTTGCAAGCTCAAGAGCCGTTTCTTTAGTCAGCATTATCAGACCGGCTTTAGAAGCGTCATAATGAACCTTTTTGATACGGGGTATATATCCATGAATGGAAGAAATGTTTATAATCACACCCTCGTTTTTTTTCTTGATCATTTCTTTAGCTACTGCCTGTGAGCATAAAAATGTGCCAGTTAGATTAACGTCAAGAACGCGTTTCCATTCTTTTACGCTTAAATCAACAAATGGTTTTTCTGTCTGTATTCCGGCATTGTTCACAAGTATGTCGATCCTGCCAAATCTTTCCATCACTGTCCTGACCATGTTTTCAACGTCTTTTTTAGATGATACGTCCACTTTTAAAGCCAACGAGGATCCGCCTATTTCTTTGGAGATCTTCATTGCACTATCATAGTCTATATCGGCTATCACTACACGTGCTCCTTCTGAGGCAAAACGCAAAGCTATAGCCCTGCCGATGCCTTTTCCTCCGCCAGTGATAATTGCAACCTTTTTGTCCAGTTTCAATTCACAATACCCACTATAATGATTAAACAATGAGTTGTGTTATTAACTTTTTTGTGCCGACATCGATATGTTGAAACACTGTAAGCGATCAGAAATCAAGAATCAATTATCAGATAAACTGTATGCTTTCTTTTAACTTTTCTATGTTCTCAGCGATGCTTCCAGAAAAGATTCCTGTCCCGATAACAAGCATTTCAGCCCCAGCTTCCGCAACATCTTTTGCGTTCTCGGGTTTGATGCCTCCATCCGCAGAAATAGTATAGTTCATCCCTCTTTTTTCCCTGAAGCGCTTTAGCTCTGAAATAGCTTCCAGAGAGGAAGGGTTTAGCCTCTGCCCTCCTTCTCCGGGCTTTACAAGAAGCAATAGGACGCTGTCAACTTCGCTCAGCAGGGCGCTTTCAAAATAAGATAAAGCATTTAAAGCTATACCTGCTTTCTTTCCATTGTCTTTTACAGTTTTTACGAGCTTAACTGGATCTGCAGATGCTTCTGGATGAAAGTAGATCGTTTCAACTTTATCGAGGTTCAGGAAGCTTTCAATCTGAAGCTCGGGTCTAGAAACCATCAGATGCAATTCGCCGGTTACATTGAAGCTCCTAAGGATAGAACTCACTAACCTGTCCCCAAAACTGATTCTTTTCGCATAAATGCCGTCTGTTATGTCAAAGTGAAAAAGCGTTATGCCGTTTTCCACAGCGATCTTTATGCTTTGATAATAACTTAGAGGGTCCACCTCAAGTATTGAAGCTGATATCTTAACCTTCAAAGAGTTCTCTGTAGCCGGATTTCTCTGCGTCTTCGTAAAAGATCTTTACGCCTTCTTCTGTCTTTGGGTGCTTTATCATGTCTTCGAGCACATATGCAGGCAGCGTTACTATTTGAGGTCCGACGATCATTATTTGATAAACCTGCCTCACGTTTCTTATGCTGGCCGCTATGATTTCAGTTCTAATGCCATAGTTTTCAAACGACCTTTTAATCTTCTCAACAAGATCAACGCCGCTCAGTACCCCTGAGTTTCCTTCCAAGTCATAAAGTTTGAACGCATCTTCAATCATTTTTGCTTCGCTGAGTTTTAATTTTTTGTATTCCTGCACCGCTGAACTGTCATAATAATCTTCCTTACCAAAACTGATTCCAAGCTTTTTCCTGATATAATCATCAACCCTGCCTACAAAAGGGCTTACATAGGAAGCGCCGGCTTTAGCAGCAAGGAAAGCCTGAGAAGGCGTCATTATTAGCGTAGCGTTAACCGGAATCCCCTTACCGCTTATCTCTTTAATTACCTTAAGTCCATCTATAGATGACCCAAAGGAACCCACGCTTATGGGTATCTTTACAACGACGTTCCCAGCTATACCGTTAAAGTTTCTGTAAAGGTACTCAGCTTCGCTTATCATTTTTTCAGGCAAAACGCTCGCAACTTCCAAGCTCACCGGCCTCCCTTTTCCGGCAATTTCGCATATCTCAGCTATGTAATCTTTCAGTTTTACTTCTTTCCTCTTTTCAACAGCTATCCTCAGAAGGGTTGGGTTGGTTGTTACTCCATCTATTATGCCAGAATACTTTTTTATTTCATCAACTTCTGCCGAATCTATAAATATCTTCATCCTTTCGTTTCACTCATTATTATTTCAACGGCTTCCTTAAAGCTTTTAACTTTGTAATCAGCCTTCGCTTCAGGATCGTCGGTGATAAGGATCGTCGTGCACCCGGCTGCCTTTCCAGCTTCAGCATCGATCTGTTTATCCCCTATCATAAAGCTTGACTTCAGGTCTATGCCGTGCTTTTTTGCTGCCTCAAGGAGCATCCCGGGTCTGGGTTTCCTGCATTCGCAATCTTCTTCCGGCAGACATGGACAAACATATATATCATCGATCTTAGCTCCATACGCCGAAAGCTCTTTAACCATCCTTTCATGTATCTTATTCAGGTTCTCCTCCGTTATAAGACCCCTTTTCAGCCCAGATTGGTTGGTTACTACAATGATCAGGAAGCCCACTTCGTTTAACTTTTTTATTCCTTCTCCAACTCCGGGCATGAGCATAAACTGCGCTGGCGAGGACATATAGTGCACATCGTAGCAGATCACGCCGTCCCTATCTAAAAAGACGGCCCTATTTAAAGAGCTCATTCTCAACTATTTCGCTTATTATGTGACCTATTGTTATGTGAGCTTCCTGAATTCTGGGCGTTGAATCTGAGGGTACATTTATGCACAGGTCGACTACGTTTGCGAGCTCCCCTCCGCTTTTGCCGGTGAGCCCGACCGTAAATGCCCCGAGCTCTTTTGCCCTTAATACGCCTTTTATCACGCTCTTTGATTTTCCGCTCGTGCTTATGCCTATAACTACGTCACCATGCTTTACAAAGGCTTCAACCTGCCTTTCAAACACGTTTTCGTAGCTGTAGTCGTTGGCTATTGCAGTAATGCATGAGGTGTTTGTAGTCAATGATATAGCCGGAAGGCTTTTCCTCTCTTTCATGAACCTGCCGACAAATTCGCAGGCTATATGCTGGGCGTCTGCGGCGCTTCCACCGTTTCCAAAGAGCACAACCTTGTTACCTTTTTTCAGAGCTTCAGCTATGATTTCAGCGGCTCTGTATATTTTCTGCGTTTCAGCTGTCTCTGCAAGCGCCCTTTTTATGTCTGAACTTTCAAGCAACCTTTTTTTAACTAAATCTTCCAAACCTTTACCCCCTCCTTTTCGAACCTGAAACTTAAAGGTTCGAGGTTCATCTTTAACGCTTCCTTTATCACTTCGCCCCTCTTATCCTTTTTCGTGAACATGAGGATAAACCCTCCGCCCCCTGCGCCCTGAATCTTCCCGCCCCGTCCGCCTGCCTTTATCAGGGCATCATAAGCCCTGTCTATGTCTTGGTCGGATATCTTTTCAGACATCTTCTTCTTGAACTCCCAGTTTTCGTTTATTAACTGGCCAAAGTAGTCAAGATCTTCATTCTGAAGAGCCCTGTAAAGCTCATAAGCTATTCTTTTGAGCTCATCCCTTATGCGCTTCTCCTTTTCTTTTTCCTCTTCGTATTTCTTCTTCATATCTGCATGAATTTCATGAGAAAAGTGCGCTTTTCCCGTAAACAAGAGAAGCGTCCTGTACTGAAGCTCTTCAAACACCTCGTCTTTTAAAACCAAAGGGGTGACCTTTACGCCTTCTTTAAAGAACTCCATCAGGTTTAACCCGCCATATGCAGCCGCAAACTGGTCCTGATAGCCCCCGAGCTGCCCCAGTTCAACCCTCTCAACGTTATAGGCAAGCATCGCGATGTCGTACTTCTTCATTCTAAGTCCAAGCGCCTCAGAAAATGCGCTTATGAGGGAAACCGCTAAAGAAGACGAAGTGCCCATACCAGAACCGGCTTGTATTTCGCTGAAAGTTTCTACTTTGAAACCTTTATCGAGCTTGAACTGGTTGGCGACAGCTTTTATGAGGTCTAGCTGACCGTCATACGGCAACCTTGAAACGCTGTACACAAGTTCTCTGTTCATGTCTACTGAGCTTATGATGATTTTTTCTCCCCCGAGCGCAAGAGAAGCATACGCGTACCTGTTCACTGTAACGTTTAAAACAGCCCCTCCATTTTCCCAGCAATAAGGAGGTACGTCTGATCCGCCTCCACCGAAACTTATTCTGAAGGGAGCTCTAGACCTTACCAGCAACTTTATTCACCCACTCGAGAAAAGAGCGATATCCTTCTACTGTTCCTATGTCCCATAATCGGTTTTCGAAGATGCATGCGTAGACTCCGTGGCTTATAAGCAATGGTAGAAAATCGTATTCAAAAGAAAAGCTTTCCGATTCAGGCATATGGTTAAAAACGTCTTTCTTGAGCAGAGAGACGCCCGCGTAGAAAAAGCCGGATGCGTTCTCGACCTCCCGAATACCGATTACTCTGTAGTTATCGGCTATCTCTATGACCCCTGCTTTCTGCTTGGTGCTCCCTTTTTTTACCAGAAGGCAAGCCGCTCCTTCTTGCTCTGAGCATTTTTTAAAGAACCAGCTGTAATCTAAATCTACATAGGTGTCACCGTTCATCAAGAGGAATTCTTCCTCATCCTTTAACAAACGGTAAGCGTTCTTTATAGCTCCCCCTGTTCCAAGGGGCTTTTCTTCTTTTGAATATTCGATCCTGACGCCGAGAAGGCTTCCATCCCCAAAGTAGGAAATAATCCTGTCGGCCATATACCCCACACTGAGCACGATTTCCTTTATGCCCTGAGATCTGAGCTGTTCTATCAAGATCTGAAGAAAAGGCTTGCCGTTAACGTCAGCCATGGGCTTTGGTCTGTCGTTCACAACGCTCCTGAGCCTCGTGCCCAGTCCGCCAGCCAGTATTAAGGCCTTCATTTTTTCCTCTTCAGAACTTTTCTTACAGATGAAGCTATGTTTTCAGATGTAAGCCCGTAAAACCTGAACAGCTCCTCGAGCGATGCGCTCTGTCCAAAGCTGTCATTTATACCGACGAACTCAACAGGAACCGGATAGTGCTTTGAAAGAACTTCCGTCACAGCTCCTCCCAGACCACCTATAACGCTGTGTTCTTCTGCCGTAACTATAGCTCCGGTAGACTTTGCGGCCTTGATTATGAGCTCCTCATCTATGGGCTTAACGCTTGACATGTTTATGAGTCCAACGCTTATTCCATCTTTTTTTAATTCTTCAACTGCCTTTATGGCAATGCTGAGCATGTTTCCGTTGGCTATTATGTATACGTCAGAGCCGTCGTTCATGATATTCCCCTTGCCAAGCTCAAACCGCAGGCCTTTTTCAAATATTATCGGGCTCTCACTCCTGCTCAGCCTCACGTAAATCGGCCCCTTGATCTTCAAAGATTCTTCGGTAACGGTGTCGGCTTCAACGGCGTCAGCGGGAACTATGACTTTAAAGTTTGGAAGAGCCCTGAAAACAGCTACATCTTCAACTGTCTGATGAGACCAGCCGTCAGAAGAGTTTGTCAGGCCTGAATGAGAAGCGAAGATCTTAACTTCTAGGTTATCATGAGCTATTATCCTGAGCTGATCGTAAGCTTTTAAGACGAATACTGAATAAAGGGAGGCATAAACCTTCAGCCCAGAGTAAGCCAGACCGACAGCTGTGCCGAAGAGGTTTTCTTCTGCTATGCCGAAGTTTATGAACCTTTGGGGGTATATTTTTCTGAATTGAGAAGTTTTCGTAGAGCCAGAAACGTCTGCATCAAGTACCACTATGCTCGGATCTGAACCTATCCTGACGAGGGCTTTTCCGAAAGCTTCCCTAGTTGACATCAAGCTCCTTCATCTCTTCTTTGTGCTTCTCTTCTAACTCAGGGAGAAGCTTTTCAAGCTCCTGCTTGCTGAGAGGTTTTCCGTGAAACTCTGTAACCCATTCGCCTATGAGCGAACCTTTGCCCTTTGTCGTGTGAGCTATTATCACCTTTGGTTTATCGCTTATTTCCTGTGCAGACCTGAATGCGCTGTAAAGCGCTTCTACGTCGTGACCGTCAACCTCCTGGACGTGCCAGCCAAAGGCCCTCCACTTATCAGCTATGGGCTCAACGCTCATGCTCTTTTCTGTAGGACCAGACTGCTGAAGACCATTCCTGTCTACTACAGCTATTACGTTGTCAAGGGCGTAATGGGATGCGAACATAGCCGCTTCCCAGACTGTTCCTTCTTGAAGCTCCCCGTCGCCCATTAGCACATAGACTTTATAGTCCTTTTTCTTCAGCTTTCCGGCGAACGCGATCCCGTTTCCTATAGCTAGACCGTTCCCCAGCGAACCCGTTGTCGCTTCTATCATCATGTCTGGGTTCCATTCTGGATGACCCTGAAGGGGGCTTCCCAGCTTCCTCAGTTTTTTTATGTAGGACCTGTCAAGGTAGCCAGCTTCAATCAGGGCAGCGTAAAGTATAGGGACAGCGTGTCCCTTGCTGAACACGAGCCGGTCCCTTTCTTCCCATGATGGATTTTTTGGGTCGTGCCTCATAACTTTAAAGAAAAGGACAGCAACTATATCTTTACTTGAAAGGGAACCACCGGGGTGGCCTGAACCTGCTTCAGTAGTCATCTGCAGGACATCTATCATCATCCTGTAGGAAATTTCTTTAAGCTTTTTAACCTCTTCCCTGTTCATTTTGCATCATTCTTTGAAACATAATCTACGAGCTTTTCAAAGAATTCTCCCTTAACTTTTTCGCTCTGTGTCTTAAGAGCGGCGGTAAAGTAAGAAAGCTTTGAAGCCTCCTCGTATGAAAAACCGAGAGAAAGAAAGACAGCAAAGGATGAAACTATAACGTCTCCTATGCCCCTGAGGTTTGATGGCCTGAAGCTCAAAGGCTCAACCTTAAAGAAAGATTCGCCCTTCAGGCAGAAAAATCCTTCTTCGAGCCACGTTATGAGCACGTTTTCGACCTTTGCCATAGAAGAAAGCTTGAGGGCCATGTTCCTGTAACTGGTGCTGTTCATTGGAGATATCCCTGTAAGCTTTACCGCATCTTCCCTGTTCATCCTGAGGTAGTCGGCATCGCTGTACATGTATACGTTCTCTGGCCTCCCGTTTATTATGAGAGGTATGTTCCTCTCCTTCGTGCTGGACACTACAGCTTCCTTGACGCTTTTGCTAAGAAACCCCCTTGCGTGATCTGATATTATAACGGAATCAGCCTCACCAACTCTTTTCTTGAACCTCTTTATCACTGAGTTTTCTGCTTCTTCTGATATCCCTTTTTTAGAGGACTTTTCTGCCCATAACAAAAGGTATCCGTCAGAGAAGACCCTGTAAACTGAATCTGTGTTTCTGTTTTCATCAAATACTATTTCTGCGTCTTTGACCTCCTTTTTGACCTCTTCAGCAAAGTGTTCGCCTTCAGGATCTGAGCCTACCACAGTTATGTAAACTGGCTTTACAGAAAGGTCTAAAAGGCCCTTCACGGCGTTGTAAGAAGCCCCTAGCTTGTAGTACTCTTTCTTTATGTTCATAGCGGGGATCGGAGCTTCCCTTGATATTCCTTCTGGCTCAACGATCGTAAAGCGATCTATAACTGGATCGCCTAAAACTATAACATTAATGTCTTTAAGTTTACCCTTAACAGAGGCGAGTTTTTCCGAAAGACTCATTATGCTTTTTTATTATTTTTTTAATTTATATGTTTTTAAAATTTTAAGCACATGTCGGGAGCTTTTTATCAATGATAGATAAGCAAAAATAACGTTAAAAGTCAATACAAAATGTATCGATAACGTAAACCTTGATTACGAAACGCTAAGCTAGATCTTCCCAGATCTTTTCCAACTTTTTTGCCACGACTTCTGCTTTGTGATTATTCTTTATGTATTCTACGTTTTCCCTCCCTTCTCTTTCGACAAATCCAGGATCGGAAAGCTGCTCTGCCCTTTCTTTTAAAAAGCTTTTGTGCCTGTAATCAATCGTCGCTAAGCCCGTTGACATGGCTTCCAGACAAGTTTTGCTACAGCTCTCGATCGTAAACCTGTCTATAAAAATATCATACTTTTTCAGCAACGACGGCATTTCACTGTAAGGGAACTTTTTCTCCAGAACATCTAATGCAATGCCGTTCTTCTGTAAAAGCTCGGGCAACTCTTTTGGAAGGCTCTCGTACGATAGCTTGAAGTATACAGCCCGTGGATTTTTAGAATAGCTTTCCTTTGGTATAAAAACGTCAGTCCTTACAGGGTTGGGTAAATAGACAGCATCGGGCCTGTACTCTTTTACTATAGTTTCAAGATCAGGCGTTGCGTATATTACTTTTTTTGCCGAACGCAGATCATGCTTGACAATCCAGCCCCAGCTCTTGCTTTTAAGCGTCCACCTTACGTCCGAGCCGTGCACGTGCAGCACGTCTAAATGCTTAAAGACGCTCACAAGATAGGCATCCTGCAGAGCGTAATTTGCATGATAAATTTCCCCTTCAGACCTTAAGATGTCAAAGAGTAATCCTAAGGTCTTAGAATAAAGCCCTCGGGTCCTCTTTATAAAATTTATATCAAATTTATCGCTGACATAGGGAATAATGTCCTCCATTACGTGAGCGCAATCGTTAACTATTACTAACTTCATGGTAAAATTTTCTTAAGAGTTGCTATTAATTCTTTTTCAAAATTTTCAATTCCGAGCTCCCTAACCCTTTCCAATGATCTCTGGTAGTAAAGTTCAGCGGCGCCCTTATCTTTTATAAACTTCATTATGTTCTCTACGGCTTCTTGCTCGTTTTCGTAACCAAGACCGTAATAGCCTTCTTTTGCCAGATCCATCCATGCCCCTCCAGATTTATAAACTACAACTGGCAGGCCCCTTGCCATTGCTTCGGCTATGGCTGCCCCCAAGTGTTCATGGATGGTTGCATGGAAGAAAACCTTTGAGTTGTCCATCAGGTAGTTTATCAAATCGCGGCTGGCGTTCGGCAAGAAGATCACATCGTAGTCTTCTGTTAGCGCTTGGTTCACCTTATTTTCCTCGCTGACTATAGTTGCGTTCAAACCCAGATTTACGGCTTTCTTATAGCAATAGTTAAGGTAATCGAGCTGAACCTTTAAAACAGCGCTGCCAGCTATGACCAGTTTAACTTTGCTTTCCTTCAGCTTTATTGCTATGTTTTCTATGACCCAATCGTACCTCTTGTCAGAGCTGAACCTGCCGAGCATAAACACCATGTCCTTTCTTTCATCAAAGCTCTTTGGCTTCTCAACTATCTTTATTTTAGGAGAAAGAGGAGAATAGAGCGCAGGGGGCTCTTCTCCGTATATTTCCTTTGCTATCTTCGCTGTCCATTTAGAATTTGTAACAACCATGTCTGCATCTTCAAAGGGATTTTTCCTGTTGTATTTTTTGAAAAAACGAATGTATGTCTCATAGTATAGATTAAAGGGAAACCTTGAATACCTTGAACTTATAAAATTAGTATCCTTGTAGTAAAAGCCCAAATACCTGTACTTTTCTTCGTAAAACGCTTCAGCTGGAAAATGTATGTATTCAAAAACCTTAAGGTTTTTGAAATCTTCCTTAATGGGCTTGTAAAGGCCCAAATCTGTGAAAAGCAACCGCGCGTTCTCTTGTTTAACGGCTTTTTTTGCTGGAACCCAGCTAAAAGCCGCAAGCATTAATCCAAATATAGTAAATGATGTAAGCGTGTATGTTTTATATTTTGAAATGTCTATACCGTACCATTCTTTATGCAATGATGGATCGAACTTAAAGGTCCCGCTTATGACCGGTTTAAAACCTGCTTTTTCAAGAGCTAATGCTGCTGCGTCTCCTACAAGAGCTCCCCCTGAAGGGGCTCCCCAGTAGTGCCTCATTATCACGGAAGACATAACGGAAATTATCTGGAATGACAGATAAACTTTGCTTTTTGATCGCTTAAAATTTTATACAACCGCAGATGGCAGGACGAATTTTTCGTTTCCTTTATAGATGTAAAGGTAGTTAAGCAGATCTTCTATCGATTTGTCCTTTTTGTCTAAAGGTTTGCCTTTGTATGTAAACTCCTCTATTTCCCCGGTTGAGCCGTTTACAACAAGCTTGTAGCCGTCCTTAAAAACAGCCTTTCTGGGAACATCATATAATTTCCGCGTTGCTTCATCTACCGCAATACCTTCTATATTGTCCTTTATTCCATAAGCTTCTGATATTATAAATTCTTCTTTTTTAAGTTCATAAATGCCTTCAGTAGCCATTTTTATAAAATCGTAAATGTTTGTTAAAGATAAAGAAGCTTTCTCTTTAGGCTTTTGACCTTTCGGATATTTTATTATCATTGGTATTTTTACAAGCTCATCGTAGAGATATAACCCGTGGCCATAGAAGTTTTTTTCCTTTAAGGCTTGCCCATGATCTGAAGTCAATATTATGAGCGTATTATCATAGACATTTTTTATTACATCAAGAATTCTCTTAAAATAAAGATCTGCAACTTTAGACTGTTCAAAATATTCTTTTCTTATTCTGTTCATCAAGCTCTCGTTTATCTTTTTTATCCCAAAAAGGTCATTAAGATGAAATTGGTTAGTTGGATATTTTACGTCCGATGGATAAGGGTCGTGCATTTCCATAAAGTTTATGAAAACAAAGAAAGGCGTCTCGAGCGAGACTCTTCCCATTAACCAAGTTATCCAGTTTCCCCCTTTATCTACAGGATAATTAGAACTCAGTTTTATTCTATATTTACTAGCTTTATAAAAGCTGTAAAGTTCTTTAAACTTTCCTTTTTTCATTAGATTCATAATTATCTGAAATTTGGTTCTGCCATATGCTGTAGCTTCCTTTAACGTTTCATCCTTTTCAGTAATGTCTATAAAAATATTAAAACCGGTATCCATTTTCGTAAAAGGAGATATCATGCCATTTGCTGATATACCAATTGTGTTATATCC
>ERZ1669251.367-NODE-367-length-11876-cov-13.382455_pt1 | contig 11876 bp, 12 predicted proteins | sample MGYA00579294_ERZ1669251 | MGnify/ENA primary metagenome ERZ1669251 (study PRJEB41166, sample SAMN08046056) | hot springs metagenome | biome: hot spring; feature: acid hot spring; material: thermophilic sediment; isolation source: thermophilic sediment from acid...
CCCTTTGCGTATTCGATGAAAGTCACGTCTTTCCTGTTTACCCTGTCGTAGATCAGGGCAAGGGCTGAATTGTCTATGAGCGCGGTGTACCCTTTGCCTATTGCATCCATTGCAAGCTCGTACTCAAACCCCATGCCTACGCTTTCCAGGTACCTCTGAGCGTTGTAAGCTATTACTCCGTCTTCTTCTGTGATCGGTGCCCCTATGTCAGCCGTAAACTTCGGAGGCACTGCGTAGTTTCCCGAAGAATCAACAGCGACTGCATCAACGACGTAAAAGAAAAATCCGTGGTGCCTGGTGCTGTTCCAGCTGCTGTCTATGCCGACGAGCTTACCACCTGCGCCCTCGGGCCTGTACTCGATCCACCTTTCCTTTGCCTTTTTTTCTATGCTCTCGTCTTTCTTTACCTTCCTCATGATAGAATCCCTGTTTTCGTTTATGTAACTGTAAACCTCGGGTATCACGGACTTTTTTAACTTTTCATATATTTAATATTGATGTTCTTTACAGAAATCCTGAAAATTATTGTCAGAGGTTTATCTGGACGCCGCCACCGCCCTGCCTTGGAATGAAAGGTTCAACCACGCTTGCAAGCTGCTGAGCCGTTGTCGTGTGAAGGTACACGCGACCGGGCCCTTCTATCTCAACGAAGAACCAGCCTTCGTGCGAAAACAGCATTGACTTTATCCCTCCGACGCTCGAGATGCCATAGTTCATGTTTCCGTCAAAAGCAAGAAGGTGACCTGCTTCAACCTGTATCTTTTCCCCGGCTTTGAGCTCTTTCACTACCAGCCCTCCGTAAGAATGGAGAAAAACTTTGCCATAGCCAGAAAACTTGGCAAGGAAAAGGCCCTCTCCTGCCAGGAACCCGGCACCGAGCCTTGCCATCTGCGAGTCGTACTTAACGCTGGATTCCATTGCTAGAAACGAGTGAGATTCGGCTAGCAGAGGCGTAGAACCCGTAAGCTCGATTGTAAATATTTTGCCGGGAAAGAATCCCGCTAAAACAGCTTCCCCGGGACCAGTTAACTCTGAAACGAAAAATGTAGATCCTGTTATGGCCCTCTTGAGCCCCGAGAGGAAACCCCCCTGCGCAACAGTGTTAAAACTGACCGTTCTGTCCTTTGAAATCAGGTGTCCCGAATCGGCATAGATCTTTTCTCCTGAAGCAAGCGTAACCCTGAGGAACTGCATGTCGTTTCCTTCAACAGAATATGAAACCATGATTCACCACTCCCTATTATAACCGAAGGGAGTTTAAAAGGGTTAATGCGCCGTTTTTAACTTTTTTAACTGTTTTTTATGTAAAAATCCTGTTACCTTTCGAAAATTAGCCCTGGCTGCTCTATAAAAAATCTCATGTGAAAATAACGACGTAGTTACTGCCAGCAGGAAAAGGTTATAAATTACATGCATGTATTATCGATGAAAATGGTTAGCGTAACAAAGGTCATAAAAAACTCTCACGTAAGGTGGATAATAGCTCTTCTTCTGTTTACTGCAATCTCAATAAACTACATAGATAGAGTTATCTGGGTTCTCGCAGAGCCTAGATTTGCCCAGAGCTTTGGATGGTATTCTGGAATAGGGAGTTTGCCAGCTTCAGCAATTAAAAAGATCAGCCTTATACTTTTCATATGGTCTTTATCGTACGCTCTTTTCAACTTCCCTGGTGGATGGATATCGGATAAGCTTGGCGCAAGAAAATCAATGGCTTTATTCTTTTCTATCTGGTCAGCTTTTACTGCTGCTACGGCGGCAACTTTTAACTTTATTTCTATGGCCATAGTGAGGGCTATCATGGGTGCTGGCGAAGGACCAGTGTGGCCCCTGAACGCAAAGACGACCAAGACCTGGTCCCATCAGAAAGAAGAATCAACGATGTACACGCTTGCAGGCTCTGGACAGGCTTTTGGCCCGATCGTTGCAGCTCTTGTGGGGTCTTTTCAGATCGAATACTGGGGCTGGCAATTAACCTTTGTATTCTGGGGCATCGTCGGCTTGATTTTCGCAGCTATCTGGTACTTTTACGTTAGAGATAACCCAAAAGCTCATCCAAGGATTTCGGAAAAAGAGCTCGAATACATAGAATCTTCAAGGGGAAAGTCACCGGAGGCAAACGACCCGAAACTCTCTTCCAAAGATACCTGGCTGATTTCGCTCAAGCTGATCTTCACTACATGGGCTGGTATAGGAGAATTGCTGATCTTTATAACCTTTGGTTACATACTTTTTACTGTTCTGTACTGGATACCCCCGTATTTCTACGGATCTTTCCTTCATTCTGTAACAAAAACCGGGCTGTACACAGGCGCTGTCGACTCTGCGCTCCTTCTGGGTTATCTGCTTTCAGGTCCTGTTAACGATGGACTTTCAAGGAGGCTGGGCACTGTAATGGGCAGAAGGATAGGTTCCCTCCTTCCCATGGGACTTATGCTGCTTTTTGTAGCTATTTCATACTATACTGGAATAGCTCACGAACTTGTACCAACGGTACTGCTCCTTGCCGCTGGAGCCGGGCTCATGAACATAACTGTCGGCTCATGGGCTGTTAACGCCTTTTCAATTTCACCAAAGGAAGTCAGTGCCACAGTTTACGGAATATACAATGGATTTCTGAACGTAATGGGCGCTTTCAATTCACTCATCCTGAGCTGGATTATAATTCACATCGGCTTTACCGCAGCAATTTCGAGCATGGTTTTCTTCATGGCCCTGTTCATACTAGCTTACATAGTTTTCATCAGACAGAAGACGTTCGACGCAGCAATTGCAAAAGGTCAAAAAATGGTACAGGAAGCACTGTCCCGCAGATCTTAAAGCAAATTATTTTTAATTTTTTTATCTTCCTGTCAAAAATCGTAAATTGAAAGAGGGGATTTCAGAGATTTCCTAAAACACATAAAAAGGAAAAAATTGTCGAACCATCAGATTAGAACTTTATACATGCTAATTTTTAACTAAAATTCGCAATTATTTGGCTCGCTTAAAGCATATCCATGATAAGGTTATTTGTGCTGCGATCTTATCAAAACGTGACCACATGATATCCATCCTGTATTTTTTTAACGGTCTGCACACCTCCCATCACTTCTGCAGCTATGGGCATGATGATATCGCGATTAAAGCCAAGGCTTTTAAGTGATACCCCGCAGTATGAAACGTCTATGCCGGCTTCCTGCATGTTCTTTATCATGCCAGCGAACTGCTGCGCCGTTGCGGCATCCTTGAGAAGATTTTCGACGCCTCTTCCGAGGAACATAAAAGACACCTCTGCCCCGACGTTTTTTCTGGCTCCCAAAGCAAAGCTTATGGCCATATTCGTATTGTTTATATCATCCCTTCCGCTCGTACATATTACAAAAATTTTTTCTGTCATAATTTTTTACATAAAAACAATTATTTAAACATAACATACCACAACAAACGCGATCGTCGGTTAATTTTCACTCAGATATTTTTAGGTTATACTGAAAGGACATCATACCTTCGCTGTAGTTAAGTTATCAGGTGACGTTATTACAAGGTTAAATCTTTATATCTCATCGGTATAAAAATAAAAAATATGCAAAAAAGTGCGGAAGCAAGGCTCATCGATGTGATCACCTATGCTCCACTTCAACCGCTCACATTTAGCGAAGATGAGCCGCTTATAGTAATAGCCTTTGTCATCTGAGTTGCGAAGAGGGATAACGTGCTCATAAAAAGCGCTGATGGCTCATTTATCGGGGAAGCCGGCGCTGTAGATCTCTTTCAGGCATTTTATCTGGATTTCAAAGATGTGTGGCGAAAACTCTACACTATCAGGTTAAAGAACGCAGCAAGAAAGATAAGGTTCCTCGATGCAGATTTCCCGCTGGGCATGTACTACTTTTCGCTTAAGAACTACGGAAAAAGATTTACCGATGCTGTTGTCCTGGTAAAGGGAAGCCCCGTTTCATTTATAACACCTTATACCATCCTGAGCTTTATGCATAAAAAAGGTATGCTGCCTGACCTGAAGGCGCGTGATATCCAAAACAACCTCATACAGGCTGAGGAAAACGTAAGCGTTAAGGACATAGTTAAGCTCATGATGGAAAAGTGGATAAGAAAGGTACTCGTAAAGAACAGCGTTATAGATGATAGGAGCCTTGTTGAACATGCGCTCTTCAGCATGAACAATCTTTCATTGCTTGCAAAAAATCCAGATAGCATTCTGGATGCGCCAGTTAATTCTTTTGATGGGCTCCTAAAAGAACCCGAGACATATTACATAAACGATGACATTTACCAAATAGCAAAAAAGGTTCTAGTTTCAGAAACGTCCTGCGCGATAAGTGAGGATAGACGTTACATAATAACGCCTTTTGACATAGCCATAAAGCCATTTCTGTAACGCTTAACGTGCAGTTTACGTAAAAGAGAAGATGCAGCTCAACTTTCTTGTTTAAAGTTGCCACATTGCACGCTGAGTTCTTGAGTGCGTTTCCAGATCAGAAACTTCGCTTCAAACGTGATTTAGAAAATGATGGATAATATTTATAAACACGTAATTAAAATATTACACGATGGATATGTATGGAAAGATCATACGTACTGGCAAAAAAACTGGACGCGCTTGGACATCCTCTGAGGTTGAAAATCATAGCAATGCTGAAATTACACGGAGAAATGCACATGGCGCTGTTAGCTTCAAAGCTGGGGGTGAGCAGAGCGCTGGTGAAAATTCACATGAAAAAGCTTGAACAGGCAGGCCTCGTAAAGAGCAGGGTTGTTCTTGTACCGGGACAGGCAAAGGCTCTAAGGATGTACGAGCTGGTAGACTTCACCATAACTGTGGACCCGGAAATAATAATAAAGGAGGTGAATTTAGATGGCTGAAATAAGCAAAGAAATACTGATCATTTCACTGATAGTTTGGGTAGCCGTTGCCGCATCGACAATATCCATGGTGGTCTTCGCGGGAATTACTGGCGTTGTCTTTGCATTCGTCGTTCTTATAGTTGCCGTAGGTGCATGGACCAGAATGCTGAGAGAGCTTAACCAGAAAAACGCAAAGCAGGACGAGGAACTGCTGAACGAAATAAAGGATCTGAAGAAGGAAATTCAGGAACTCAAGAAATCCCTGGAGGAATGAACATGAGGCCAGCTATAGCTGCATTGCTAATTTTTGTCGTGATGGCTGTTGCTCTGTTTGCATCTTTTGCATTGCCTTCTATACGGGTTTACAGCTACAGCATTTCCGGTAAAAGAACAGTAAACGCTTCTGGGATAAACACGATAAACATAAACGATCCCGCGGGAGCAGTAAACGTGGAAGCCTACAACGGATCTGAGATAACTGTCAGCTACGTTTCTGAGTCCAACGTGTTCAGCCCGGTTACTCCATCTATCAACGCGAGCTCTGGAGCCCTGAACATAAACGTCAGACCTCAGTACATTTCATTTGGCTATTCTGTGTACATAAACGTCCTTGTTCCATATACAGTGAAGCCCCATATTTTTGTAAAACTGAGCGTGGGAAACATCATGGTTCAGATGCCGTATTCACAGAGCGTTTACCTGGTTACCTCAACCGGCAACATTTACGTCAACGTGTCTGAACTGCCTCAGGCAACGCTTGAAGCTGTTACAGGAAATATTGAACTGATGTCCGCTAAAACTTACAACATTTACGCTTCTACCGTTACAGGCGATATGTCAGCAAACATCAAAGGCCCGCTTATCGGGAATTACGTTTTCAAAGATGTAACTGGAAACATAAACGTGTACATACCTGCAAATTCATCAGTTTCATTCGTTCTTTCATCAACAAATGGCGGTATCGCGGTCTCCGGAATACCTTACAATTCCATATCACATCAGAACGGGATCATCAGCGGCACTGCCGGGACCGGGATGGCTTCACTGAGCGAAACAACTACAACAGGAACCGTTTCCCTCAGGGCAAACTGAACTTTTTATCATATTTATTATGTAATTTTTATTTTTAAAACAATAAAGATGCTAAACACTTTTCTGAAAAAATTCACAACGTAAAAACGATTCGTTAATCAAAAAATTAAAAAGCATGTATGCCTTACAAATAACATGAAAAGAAAACCTTTGGGCATTGCTGCTATACTTTTAGCCCTGATAGTTTTATCCCAGGGATCGCTGACAGCTGCGCAGAGCTACAAACATATATTCATACTTGCTCCAAGCTTCTACCTTTTTTCCCCGGTCAATGTTTATACCGGTATGAACGTAACTTTCACCGTCAACTCCAACGCATCTGTTGATGTTTATATCATGGACAGTAAGCAGCTTTCCGCATTCGAAGGGGGCATGCCCACCGGGTATGTGTATCACAAGAGCGGGAGCACGGTTTCGGGTAGCGTCGGGCCGCTCGTTAAGGGTACTTACTATCTGGTCATTTCAAACGATCTTGATAACGTCAGCGCCGCCCTGACCTATACAGTGTCAACGGTTCCGGTTAACGTTTACTTTATTCATTCATCGCTTCCTGCCCCGGTTGGCATCGCTGATTATGGCGTTCTGAACAGTTCTGGGATAATCAGCCCATATAAAGAGTTTTTCAGTGAGGTTGCTGGAGGGGCCACGATATATGATATAAAGGCTTACAACTCGAGCCCTCCAGAAGGCGTTTCCCCTTACAGCGCAAGCCTTCAGCTCAACTCGGTACTATGCATTAACAGCAGCTCTGGAACCTATTACTACTGGTTGCAGAACGTAATCCTGCTCAACACGAACAACAACACCATGCAGTTCCTCAACGACCTCTGGAACCTTTCTTCAAGGTATTCGGTTCTTTACTCCTCAAACATCATCGGGAAAGGGGCAATGAAGCTCGCAGGTCTGGATGACGTTTACATCTATGGCAGCAGCTTCCGGAACTACTCTTTGCCCATGACAGCCTACCTTTTTATAAGAATAAGCAGCAGCCCAAATTCCGTTACTGTTCAGTACGGGTATTCCAGAAACCCGTTGAGCGTTAGCTGGTATGATAACGTGACCATAAAGGAGAGCGGGGTTAAATCAGCATACATGATGGTCAGCGGATACAGCATGGACCCAAGAGGAACATTCTATGATTCAGAACTTGTCTTCGGAGGAGGCGGTAACGGGGAAACGACGAGCTTCAGCAGCATGAACGCATCGCTCAGCATGTGGTACGTTTTGCCGAACGGTTCTGCAGAATATCCACGGGCTCTGTACGGCTTCGGGAGTGATACCACTGAAATGGCAAAGGACCTTAGCACAGAATACATAAACGGCATCCCGTGGGTCAGGGTTGGAAAAGGAAACTTTGGACCGATAACAGGTTACTCTGGTTCCGGGAGCTTCAGCATAAAAGCCAGCGTTAAAACTGGCAGGTATTACTATGGTGAACCTGTTCAGCTGAACGTGAGCGAGACTTCAATAGGCGGCATAGCGCCCTACACTTTATACATAACGCTGAACGGAAGCGCCGTTGCCAGCTTTTCAACGTACCGGCAAGAGTTTAGCAGAATCTTTACGCTGAACAACCTGGAAAGCGGAAAATACGTGCTGAAAATAATCGTTGTTGACGGAACAAACAGGACCGCTTACGCCGGTCCTTTTATGATAACCGTTTATCCAACTCTGGCAGAAAAGTACTATCCTATGATATACAGCGTGATGACGTTAGCTGTTTTTGTTTTTGCTGCTGTTGGTTTATATTTGTCTTTTAAAAAAAGGCAACAGAACAAAAAATCTTAAACGACTAAAATTCGATTAATCGCCCGTCGATTTTGAAAACTGTTTATAAGCTGGGAAAACTAAATTTAAAATGTGATTTCTGCAGAGTTTAGAGAGAACCTGATAAGGGCTGAGTACTTAGAACATGTAGCGTTAAACAACCTTCTTGAGCTTTACAGGGATACAGACAGAGAAGGCAGGGACTACCTTGAGCCAGAGATCTTTGAAACCATGATACACAGAGAGATAATGAAAGCAATAAGAAGGGCCTGGGATGAGCTGGAGGAATTAAGAAAGATGCCTGAGGGAAAGAAATCGTTCAGAGAGCTTATAGAAAAGCTAAAAGAACAGGATGATATCGAAAAGAATGCCGAAAGCTTTTACGCAAAGCAGGCAATGGTAGCTCCAACGCCTTTCCTGAGGGGTCTCTTTGAACTCATCTTTCAGAACGAAAAGCTACACTCCGACACTCTGAACTACGCTGTTACAGCCAGAGAATCCCTTTTCGAGCTTTCAAAGGGCTCATCGTGCCTGATTGAGGGAAATCCAGGAAGCAATTTCTTCAGAATCCTCGATCTAATCAGCAAAGACCTAAAAAGAAAGATTATCCTGGTAAAGACAAGGGAAGATCTTCAATCTTTGTCTGATAACGAAATTCTAATAATTCCATCTTATTTTATTGACAGGGATAATGCGAGGAGCCAAAGGGATGCAGTGGCGCTTGCAACCCGGCTCGCCGTCGAAGTTTCAAGGAGAGCAGAAAGCGGTTCGATGGTCGTGTTCTACTACGCTAACGAGCTCTGTCCTGCACGTGAAGATCTCGTGTATGATTTCTGGGACAACCTTTTATCGACGCTAAAAAGGGACATTAAAGACGTGTACGTTGTCCTTGTGTGCGCTACCACAGTGGACGGCAGAGGCTGCACAAGAGTCTATCCGCTTGTTGACCACGTTATCACGGTTTATGATATTAACGCGTTGATGTACAAGGTCAGGAAAGTTTACCCTTGAGGGTACTTAATACAGCTTACTTTTTTATGCCGTTCGCGACAGCCATTATAATAACTTATTTTACGTACACGTCTCTGTGGACGGCCTGGTTTGATTTCCTTCTCTGGACTTCTGTTACGCTCGGATTCTTCCAGTTCCTTACTACGCTAGCTCAAAGCAAGGGAGCCATGAGTTACAGCCTGCCTTATACCGGAAAAAAGCTTAACCTTAAAGTAGCAGCTTTTGTTACAGCCTTTAACGAAGACCCGGAAATTGTCGAAAGGACTCTTCTCTCTGTTAAAGCAGCGCTGGGAAACAGGGGCGACGTTATCCTTCTTGACGATTCTACAAAGCCAGAAATAGTTGATCGGCTTTCTGAATTCTGCAAAAAGAATGGAATAATATACTTCCACAGGACCGACAGAAGGGGGTTCAAAGCCGGCGCAATAAACGACGCAATAAAGGCAATAGGGGATAATTATGATCTCGTTGCGATATTCGATGCCGATCAGAGGCCTTCAAAGAGCTTCTTCGATATAGTTCTGCCCTTCTTTGAAGACCCAAAGGTAGCTTTTGTTCAGGTACCCCAGTACTACGAAAAGACGAAATCTTTGATAGGCCAGGGGGCAAGGTATCAGCAGGAGCCTTTCCTCAGGAGAATAATGAGAGGGAGAGATTCCAGGTCCGCCTTTTCCCTGGGTTCTGGAACCGTTTACAGGATAAGCGTACTGAAGGAGGTCGGCCTTCTAGAAGAAAAATCGGTTACCGAGGACATAGCCACCTCGGTGAAAATACACGAAAAAGGATACGTTTCGAAGTACGTGGATCTACCGCTTGTGTGGTACGGGACGCCGCCAACAGAAGTATCAGCTTACATTACTCAGCAATCCAGGTGGGCGCTTGGAGGTTTTCAGCTTATAGGCACTCTGCTCAAGAGCGATCTGAGCTTCAGGACTTTCATGGATTATATAAGCGGGCTCTTTTACTGGCTGGAAGTAGGTCCTTTTACGCTGGTTCAGATAGCCGCGCCGATAACATTTCTGTTCGGAATATACTTTCTGAAGATAAACCCGGTCATATACGTTTCAGCTTACGTGCCTTACTTTGTTTTTTCGTTTTATTATTTTTACTACTTAATGAAGGGTACAGAATACGGCGTTAAAGGGTTCCTGCTCCATCAGGCTCTGGAGTACGTTGAGTTTATAGGGGTTACCGCTTCATTCTTTGCCTGGGTATTAAGGAGGAAGGTCCCGTTCAAGGTAACAGCAAAGGGCAGGAGCGCAAAATCGCTCAGACCTCTTATCTACCACGTAATAATACTCGCTCTCCTTGTGGCAAGCATGACAAGGGGGATTTTCTTGATAAGGGGTGCAACTTCAGTACAGCTCTGGTCGATAGGGGTTAACGAGTTCTGGGCAGCATGGCATTACTTCTTTCTCATAACAGGAATTTATGTAAGCTTCGTTTCAATGAGCGAAGAAGAAAAATCTTATGTTGCGTAAGGCTTTTTTAAGCTCCTTTATTCCCGATAATAATTTGATTCCAGTACTCTCTCTTTTCTAAAATGATTTTATGCTAGAAGGCAAACTACCATCTTGCGATTGAAGCTTCCCCGTTCATCGCCGCGCTTTAATCCGAGCTTTTCCTTTGAGATCTTGCTTCCGTCAAAATTAAGCTCATACGTTCTGGCTTACTCCTGAGCATTTTTTCTCTGATTGTCGCGTTCTTTTCAGGGACTGGCTTTAGTTTGTAAAGATCATGGAGGCTTTTTCTATAACGGACTATAACTTGCAAAAATGGACCTTAAGCCCCTTTAACCCATAAAGTTAAACCGTCATTTATATAAAATAATGCGGAACATATGCTATTTTTGTTTCGTTTATTTCTTTAACTCCAATTTCAGCGTTAGTAAATACAATGCCCCTTTCAGGCCTGTAATTTCTTATAAAACTTCTGAAGCCGCTTTCTTCTTTTCCACGGGCTTTTACTTCTACAGGTATATATTTCCCGTTTATATTTATTATAAAGTCAACTTCTGACCCGTGCGTTGTCCTCCAGTACCTTGGCTCTAAACCCATGTCCATCAATTCTCTTAATACAAAATTTTCATAAAGCGCTCCTGCATCCGTCCTGCTTGAAAGAGGTAAAAAGTTTCCGATGATGGAGTTTCTCAGGCCGGTGTCTATAAAATACACTTTCTTTGATTTTTTTAGTTCGTTCAATTTGTTGGTATAAAAAGGGTACAGAAGGTAAATCAAGTAAGTTTGCAAGAGTATTGAAAGGTAGCCCTCAACAGTCCTGAAATCCATGTGCAGTTCGCTCGATATCGATGAAAATTCGAGTATAGATCCTGTGATCAGGCTAAGATATGAAAGCAATAACCTGAACTTCTCCATTTCCCTTATGTTGAAAAAGAAAAATACGTCCCTTTCCAGGTAAGTTCTGGAAAGATTCTTTAATAGCTCCTGTTTTACAGATGTTTCTCTTTCTTTTACTATAGCCGGGAACCCCCCGTATATCAAGTATTCTTCAAGAAGCTGCGTGAATTCCTTCTGAAAAGCCGGTTCAGTATCAATCCCCTTACCTTGCGTTATAAATTTAGTGATGCCGTTTCGCCATTCTGAATATATTTTATGCAGGTCTTTTGCCTTCCATAATATAAATTCTTCAAAACTGAGCGGCAGAAGTTCCATGTACACCGCTCTGCCAACCAGGTACTTCCCAACCTGAACCTTCGTATCAAAAGATCCTGAACCAGTTATAACAAGCTTTATTTTCGGCCTGAAACGATCGTAGATCAGTTTGAGGTTTTTTCCAGCGTTCGCGCTGTACTGCGCTTCATCTATGTAAAGAAAACGACCTTTGCCCGTGTACCTTTCGACAAATTTCAAAGGCGCTTTATCGAAAGTTTCAAAAGCGTCTTCATCTTCAAGCGTAACGTATTCTCCTCCAAACTTTTCCCTGAGGTGCATCAGCAACGTTGTCTTTCCGCTCTGTCTGGGGCCTTTAACGATGATTATTTCGTCTCTTTCCATCCATTTATCCAGTTTTTCTTCAATTTTTCTTGGATAATACTCCATAAAAAATTAAACTTAAATTGTAAATATAAGCTTTTCACGCTTAATTTGCATTCTAAACATTATATTTCTACGATGTTTGGTAGTACGCCGTAGCTAACAGTT
>ERZ1669251.372-NODE-372-length-11721-cov-3.492714_pt1 | contig 11721 bp, 12 predicted proteins | sample MGYA00579294_ERZ1669251 | MGnify/ENA primary metagenome ERZ1669251 (study PRJEB41166, sample SAMN08046056) | hot springs metagenome | biome: hot spring; feature: acid hot spring; material: thermophilic sediment; isolation source: thermophilic sediment from acid...
CCGTGTCGAGGGATTGAGAGTCCCTTATGCTTGACCGGTCTACACCACGGGAGCTGTAAACATCCATATAATTTACATTCTGATAAAATTTTTCATAATTTAAGGTACCATGATATATGAAATCAATTTTCAGGAAATATTTATATATTTTTATTACGTAAAGATTTGATGCACTTCGAGGTTAGAAAATGCCGATTATTACAGAAATCACTCCACCAGAGCCGCAGGTAGTTACTGTCGAAATGTTAGCCATAGCTATAAGAAATGGTATAAGAACTGAAAGTATGATGAGCATGGATGAAGCAATTCTCCTGGCACAGCATATTCTAAATTTTTTTGGCTTTGAAGAAAGGATGATAGATAACTATTTGGAACCGGATGATAGAGGCCTTTTCTATATGCTCGAAGAAGTAAGAATACTTATGCCTGAAAGGGAAGAAACAACCCTTTACGATGGAAGGGAATGGCGAATACATTATTGGGTTCTGAACACGAGAAGGATCATAGAATTGCAAAAGGAGCAAAAGAAAGAGGAGAGGGAAGAGAATATTAGTGATATTTACAAGGAAATACCGGATGAATACTGGACGCGGGGAGAAGGAGAATAATGCACATAGCTGTAATAATAGAAGACCAGTGCCATCCGAAGAATTGCAACCATGAATGCCAATATTATTGTCCGCCACAGAGGATGGGTGAAAAGGTTGTTGAATTCCAAGAATCCGGTTTTCCAACCATTTCTGAAGAATTATGCATTGGTTGTGGTATTTGTGCACATAAATGCCCCTATGAAGCCATAAGGATAATTAACCTACCGGAGGAATTAAAGGACAATATAGTCCATCAATACAGTGAAAACGGCTTTAGAATTTACAAGCTACCAACAATTAAAAAGGGAGTACCTATAGGAATTCTTGGGCAGAATGGTCTTGGTAAATCTACTGCAATAAACATACTTTCTGGATTTTTAATACCTAACCTTGGTCACTGGGATAGAATGGTAGAAAAAGATGAAGTAATAGAGCACTATCGAGGTTCCATTTATGGTGATTATTTCAGGGACCTTTATAATGGAAAAATAAAGGTATCAACAAAACCTCAATATGTGGATATAATTCCAAAACTTTACTCCGGATCTGTAAGAATTCTGCTTGATAAGATAGATAGTGATAAGAAGGATGAAATTCTTGAAAGGTTTAACCTTAAAAAATTGCTTGATAGAGAAATAAAGCAACTTTCAGGTGGTGAGTTACAGTCACTTTCCATAGCAACATCAATGATGAAGGATGCAAACATGTACTTTTTTGATGAACCATCTTCCTACCTTGACATAAAGCAAAGACTTGAATTCGCAAAAATTTTAAAGGAACTGGCAGAAAAAAAACAGGTGTATGTAGTAGAACATGACCTTGCAATACTTGATTTCCTGAGTGATGAAATTCACATTTTATATGGTACAGAAGGAGCTTACGGTGTTGTCTCAAATCCACTTTCCACCAGACATGGAATAAATTCATACCTTTCAGGTTTCATCAAAGAAGAGAATGTTAGGATAAGAGACTGGAAGGTCCAATTTTTTGTACATCCTCCTGCAATTGATAAAAGCCTGATAACTCTAATACAATGGTCTGACATATTTAAAAAATATGAACAATTTTCCTTGAATGTATTGAATGGTAAATTATCAAAAGGGGAGGTTGTAGGCGTAGTAGGTCCAAATGCAACGGGTAAAACAACATTTGTGAAAATACTTGCTGGAATTGAAACTGCAGATTCTGGATCTGTAAACGGGAACGTGAAAGTGAGCTATAAGCCACAGTACATAAGAATGGATGAAAATATCACGGTAAATGATCTTTTTGAAAAAGAACTCAAGGAAAGGTTTACTGATCAATTCTTTAAAACTGAAATATGGGAACCATTGAATATAAAAATTGTTCAGGAAACAAAAATCGGTGACCTGTCTGGCGGTGAATTGCAGGTAGTTGCAATTGCACTTTCACTTGGTAAAGATTCTGATGTGTATTTATTAGATGAACCCTCTGCATATCTGGATTCTGCAAAAAGGATTACTGTTTCAAAAATAATAAGGAGATTTATTGAAAAAACAAAGAAAACGGCATTGGTGGTTGATCATGACGTATATTTCATTGATCTAATATCAGATTCACTAATGGTATTTGAGGGAGAACCTGGATTTTCAGGAAAAGGATCAGGCCCTTATTCCATGAGGGAGGGCATGAACATGTTCCTAAAATATGTTGGAATAACATTTAGAAGGGATGAAAATACCAAAAGACCAAGGATAAACAAGCCCGGTTCTTTTAATGATAGAGAACAAAAAATAAAAGGGGAATATTACTATCTATAAAATATGATCATACTCGATTACAGGGAAAGAAAAATTATTCCTTTAGCTCTTGAGATTGATGATGTTGAAATCTATAACCTTCCATTTGGAGATATGTTTACAATATTCAAGTATTCCATACTGAAACAGAGCATGCACTGTCAGAATTTTTAAGGATTCTTATAAAAAGGGAGATCGAAGGTAGAAATGATGGTAACCCTAACATAAAATGGGAGAGAAAGATCAACTATTCAATGGATGATCAATCATGGAAGATTTACATCCTCAGTTCCATACCCTATGTTGGCGAAAAAACGGCAAAAATTCTTCTTGAAAAATTTGGAACGATAGAAAATATTTCAAAAGCATCGATTCAAGAACTAAAAAAAATTAAAGGGATAGGCGAAGAAAAGGCAAAACTTATACACAGGCTACTTCATTGAACTTATTTTCTGTGTTGATATACCATTCTTTGAGAAATCGTAACTGAATATCCCAACTTTTTCAGGATGGTTTCTGAATTTCTTTATTGTTAATACACGGTCAAAACCCGTCTGTGTCCTTATATTTTCCATTGTTAGAATTATGTCCACTATTTCCTCTACACCGCTTTGAACAATGCTTGGATATAGTGCAGTTACAAGAGTAAACAATGCAACACCTTGCCTGTACTGAGTATGTGATTTAATTGTCCTAAGTGTTGATAATACCCTTGCATTTTCCTCGTTGCTGAAAAGAAAATCCAGTGAATCTATGGATAACCTGAAGGGAGATTTTAGCAATGAAATTTCATATGTGAGCAGGGTCAGAATATCAAGTTCCTTTTCAATGTGGAACTTGTGTGGCCTTAATATTTCAGTTGCAGGTATACCCTCTTCCCTATATTTGCTAATAAATAATTCTTTCTCAAGAACATGCCTGTAAAATTCCTCCCCTAGGTTAACTATCTTAATATCTGTTTTCCAATTAAACTCCTTCATTGTATTTATTATATCCTCAGTTCTCTCAGTTGTTGTTATATAGATAGCATCCTCCTCGGGCAAATGAAAAGCAAGAAACTGCTTAGCAAATAATTCAATGCCTGAGCCAGGGGTTCCAGACAATAGGACAGTATAACCTGCAGGTATTCCATTCATCAATGCATTATCAAGGTTTTCAATACCCGTAGGAACAGATCTCATCTCACTCAACCTCTAGTATTTCATCGCTCACAAAATTCAGTATGTTTGATATTTCATCGTTGCTCTGCTCTTTCATGGATAATATAACAAAATATGCGCCCCTTGACCTCAGGTATGTTACAAAAAGGTGTAAAAATTCTGAAAGTATCTTCATATCGTTGTGAATTGCAAGTGAATTCACCGAATCTATTACTATTACGCTTCCTCCAGTTACATACTTGTTTAAAATGTACTGCGCCTTTAGCATTATTGTTTCAAGCATTGTTGGGCTTTCTACAAATACCGTTCTCTCTGAATATGCCGTGCTGCTCATCATTATGTGCGATATGCAATCGACAAAAAATATCTTTTTAGAATCAACACCATAAACATCAAGGACTGTTGAAATGCTTTTTGAAGGTATTGTAGCTGAAATGTAAATAATAGGTAAGTTTTTATTACCTGAAAAATCTTCAAGTATATATTTAATCACATCAAAATAATTTGATAAAGAAATAGAAACACTTACTGACAAAGGTTCCTGGTAACTTTTAAGTTTTTTCTGAAACTCTTCCTTGTTCATTATACCATTTCACCTCCGCCTTTAAGCAATGGAACAAGCAATATTCCAATACTTGTTATATCAAGGACATATGTTGCCCTTGAATGTGATGTACCTCTCATTTTAACTACCCTGAGCGTTCTTAGCAAATCACCCTTCCTTTCAAGATTTCCTAACAAAATTATACCATCGGAAACAGCTTCCTCTACACCATACTGAGAATATCCCTTAGCTGATGGAAGAAGCTCAGATACAAGAAACGTTGTGCAACCAAGTTCGGAAAGGGCCTTGCTTAATCTTAAAATGAATTCCATGATTTCTTTTGAAAAGAAATCGTAGACGATCAAATTTTCAAGCAATTTTTCCGATGCTTCTGTTACTGAAATATAAAGGCCTTTTTCACCTTCCATTGCACCATGAACAAGGAATTCTATACTCATCGTTGTCTTTCCTGTGCCTGCTGAACCTGTTATAAGCACTGTATTTCCCTTTGGAACACCACCATTGAGGATGTTATCAAGGGCTTCAATCCCTGTCAAACATCTTTCCCTTACCTTATCCATATGCAGAGATATTCCTATTCGGCTTATTTAATTTTTTTGTTAATTTTTTAATTTTAGATTTCGAATAAAAATATTTGGAAAAATAGAAATAGACATAATGATTTCATAACAATATGGAAGAATCCCTTAAACTTGTGCTTAAAAAGCAGGGTTACGCTTTAACTGGAGAAAATTCAGCTGTGAAACTATGTCATTGGTTCAGGGAAAGTATGCTGAGAAATAGACCTTGCTATAAGGAGACCTTTTATGGAATAAGAACACATAGATGCATACAAATGACACCCGCTTTAAACCAATGTACACAGAATTGCCTATTTTGCTGGAGATATCAGGGATTTAGTGAAACATATATTCAAAATCCTGATGATCCAAAAACAATAGTTGAGGAGAGCATCAAGGCTCAGAGAAAACTTATCTCAGGTTATGGGGGCAATTCTCAGGCCGACAAACAGAAATATATCGAGGCACAGGAACCAAAGCATGTTGCAATATCATTGACAGGGGAACCTACACTATATCCATATCTTGGAGAATTGATTTCTGAATATCATAAAAAGGGCATTACTACGTTCCTTGTAACAAATGGAACAATGCCAGAAGTGCTTGAAAATCTGGATCCATTACCAACACAGCTTTATGTTACTGTTGCTGCACCAAATGAGGAAATTTATAAAAAATTACTTGTGCCAATGATTTCAAAGGGTTGGGAAAGGTTGAACAGGACGCTGGATCTTTTACAATCATTAGATACGAGAAAAGTTATTAGGCATACGCTCGTAAAAAACTGGAACATGGATTATATAGATGAATACGCAAAACTTGATAGCAGAGCAGAACCGCATTTCATAGAACCAAAGGGATACGTTTATGTAGGCTATTCAAGGGAAAGGATCACCATGGATAGCATGCCTTCTCATCAGGAAATAAGAGAATTTTCAACTAAACTTGCGGAAAAAATGGGTTATTATTTCTCTGATGAAAGGGAAGATAGTAGGGTAGTTCTTTTACAAAGGGAAAAATATATACCGAAGATTAAAACAGATTAAAAAATTGACGATTTTTGTAAAAAAATTTAAGTATTTTATTTAATTTATTGCGAATAGTGATAAAATATGGTAGATTTTGAAAAATTAAAATGCGATATATCTGAAAGATGGTCATTAATGGATCCATCTTTGCTTCCTGTAGATCAGATAGATTTAGCCATACTTTGTTTTTTGAGAAATGATGCAAGGACAACGAATTCCGAAATAGCGGAAGCATTAGGAGTAAGCGAGGCAACTATCAGGAGAAGGATAAAAGAACTTCAAGAAAGGAAAATAATACTTGGATTTTCTGCGCTTGTCAATATCCCAGCAATAGAAAATAGTATTAAAGCGTACATTTACATAAAGGCAGATACGAACAAAATAGAGGATGTGGCCCAAAAACTCATGAAAAACAAAAGGATTCTTACACTTTACAGGATCATAGGGGAGTATGATCTTCTTTGTGAGGGTCTTTTCCTTTCCATGAAGGAGTTGCAGGAATTTGTTGATTCGGACCTTAAAACTGAAGGCATTATTAAGGCAGTTACGCATGTTGTTGCAAAAGGATACAAAATAAACCCCTGGATCGGACTTTGAAAATATTTAATATATTGAGTTAATTTGTGCATATATGATCAGATCATTCGAATTAAGTTCAATTGAGGCAAAAAGGTTTTTAAAGGGTGAAGCACCTCCAGCTGAGATAAGGATAGATACAAATTCAACCGTTACAGAAATAAGGGCAATTGATAAAAAACAGGCTCTAATAGATTTCAGGTTCACGGCCAATTATTTTGGTCTTGGGCTAATAACGATGGAAGGAACATTGCTTTGGGAAGGGGATGTCCAAAACCTTGAAAATGAATGGAAAAGCAAGCATAAATTGCCAGATGAAAATGTGAACGAAATTCATTCTGTAATTGTCAATAGCTGTATAATAGAATCTGTAATAATAAGCAAGGAAATTAGATTGCCTCCTCCAATACCATTACCAGTTCAAATTCAACAACAGAAGCAAAAACCTCCGGATGGAATGGATTATCACTAATATTCGCGCCATCTGTATCCGCATTTTGTGCAGATATAAAACCTTGTTTCAGGTTCATCCGCTGCACGTGTTTGCTTTAACATCCAGTACGCACCTCTGTTACCGCATTTTGGGCATGTTACGTTTTCATCAACAGGCAAAACACCGAATTCGCTATCGATTAATATTACCTCCTTTTCCTTTGCCTTGTTAACTATTTTATCATTCTTATCGTTCTTTGATATCTGCATTTCATAACCGCACTTGGAACATACCCATTTACCATTTTTTGGATACATTAGAGATCCGCATTTTGGACAAAACATATTGTTTAAGAAATTGCTTATTGTATATAAGTGCTTCGAATCTACCAGCAATTCCTGATCTGAATATTCCTTCTTTAAAACAATTTCTGCCTTTATGCATATAAAATGAAAACTGATGCACCGCTCTTCACATGCCTAACTTCAAATTACACATCTGTTTTTTAGATTTTAAAAACGAATGAATTTTCAATTCAAAAAGGTTAAAATTTGCAATCGCCCTTAATTTCATTAACACTAACTTTAAATTTAAAAATTAGTCAAAAAATTATCCATTTTTAAAAGAATTTTCTAAAAAATTTTAAATACGGTTAATTGCATGAAATATTCGGAGGAATTTTTATGGAAAAAAAGAGCATATATGCCTTAATAGCAGTAATAGTTGTCCTAGTGATAATCATTGCAGCAGTGAGCGTTGTTTTAACAACCCCCAAAAAAACAGTTTCAGCACCGCCTTCATTGACCATGTCTATTTCTTCGAGTGCCATATTTACATACGTTGGCCAGCAGGTTTCATTCACAGCATTTGTCACGGGTGGAACTCCTTCCAACGTAACATTCAACTTTGGTGACGGTTCTAACGCTGTTGCGTCTTATTCATCCTCGATAGGTGGATATCCTATAACCCATACATATTCCACACCAGGCAAATATTTAGTGACTGTTTCCACAAACTATCAAGGATATACGTTTAACAATTATGGAAGTATATTCCTAATAACAATAAGCCCGCCAAGTGTTTCACCAATGATCGCATCTGAAATTACAATACCAACAATCATTCTGAAATCACAGATTAATTATGAAAATGAAAGCTTTTCAATAGCTGGTTCTTATCTGCAACCACCAACGGCCACAAACTGGACAATTGGATATTATATTTGGAACTTTGGTGATGGAATAAAGGCTGTTGATCCAGCAATATTCAATTCATCCTCTGGAACATTTATAAAGGATAATGTTACACATTCTTATTCTACACCGGGCATCTATCCCCTTTCCCTGAGCATAATTACATTTAATTCAAGCAAGTATGTTTCTTCAATTTATAATGGGAACAGTAACCTTACATATTTTCCCATTAGCGATCTAAGCTCGATCATTGCATCAGGACAATACCAAAATACTACGTTCATCAATACCCTTCTAATCCTAGCTTCGGGAACATATGCCAATATTTCAAAATCATCTATACCATTAACAAACCCATCTGTTATCACAAATGCTGAGCTTGTTCCAGGTGGCCCATATTCATTTGATCCAGCAATAGATTATGAAACAGTAGGCTTCGAAATAATAGGAAATGTTTATGAAACGCTTGTTGCCTATAACGGATCAAGTACTTCAAACTTTAACCCAATAATAGCAAAGGAAATTCCAACAATAGCAAACGGTGGTATTACACCAGATGGGAAAAATTACACATTTTACATAAGGTCAGGGTTAGAATTTGCAAATGGTGATCCCCTTACCGTATGGGACGTTTATGCATCCTATGTGAGAGCTTTGTTATTTATGCTTGGTTCACCAGGTACACCCGATTGGATATTAGCTCAAGATCTTCTTCCTGGTGGTGGATTCCTGCCTGGTGCAGTCTCTTATCAAAATATTACGAGCGCAATTTCTTTTGATAACGCCACACAAAGCATAACATTCCATTTATTAAAGCCAGATCCTGCATTTCTTGATTATGTTGCAGATGCACTTGGTGCGGGAGTAATGGACTGGAACTGGTTGGTTCAGCATGGTGCTGGTATTACATTCACACCAGCAGGTTTCCAGGCGTACATGAACTATAGCGATGAAGCAAATTACAACACATATGTAAGATGGGATGCGATGGGTTCCGGCCCTTATATGATACAAACATATGTTCCTGGCCAGGATATAATACTAGTCCCAAATCCAAATTTTACACCGATTCCAGGTGTTCCTGGATATAGCCATAAGATGAATGATACAATTTACATACAATGGGTAAAGGATCCATCTACAGAATATATGATGCTTGAAAGCGGAGAGGCTGATATTTACACCGGTACATCTGACCTACCAACAAACTGGTATCCAATAATATCAAAGATGGAAACACAGGGCAAATTATCCATTTATGAATTTCCTACAATGACTACTTTTGGATTTGCATTCAACTTTAATGTGAATACAACAATGATGAGATCGTTCGGCGCTCAATATCATATACCTGCGAATTATTTCCAGAACATTGATGTTAGAAGAGCATTTGCATATGCTTTCAATTACAGTGATTATATTGATAAGCTTGTAGGTAATTCAATATATGGTGCTAATTTCTCATTCCATTACACTGGTTTCATTCCATATGGTATGCTTGGATATATCTCACCCCAGCAGATGGAAAAAGATGGCGTAAATGTACCCTATTATGATTTAACACTTGCTAAGCAATATTTAATGGAATCAGGTCTTTATAATGTATCGATTAACATACCTGTAGTTGTATATGGTGGTGATCCTACAGATTATGCTGCTGCATCAATGTGGGCCCAATCAATGGCAGCAATAGATCCGAACATTTTAATGACACCACTTGTGGTAACATTTTCAGAATGGATAGGCTACCAAGTTCCTGGTCAGAATCCGATGCCCATATATGTAACAACGTGGATACCTGATTATCCTTATCCTTCAGATATAGTCGGCGCTTTCTATGCCCAGGGCGGAACATATCCACTCGGCAGTGGTCTGAATCCTGATGATTTCAATTCTACAGGTAACGTTAGTGAAGCGAATGCTATTGCATTGATGAACCAGTACATACAAACAGGCGAATATACAGCTAACGAAACACAATCCATACATTTTTATGACCTTGCAGAAGAAATTGCAGTAAACTACACATTCTATGTATATACACAGCAGCTTAACTGGTTCTGGTACTATTCACCATACCTTAAAGGAGCACAATACGAGGAGAATCCAGTTATAGGCGGTGGAGGAACAACTTACTACTTCTATCTATCTAAATAAATCTTTTTATTTTTTATAATTTTTTTAAAAATTTTTTTTAAAAAAATTAAAGGAGGTGAACAGCTATTATCAAAGCAATAAATAGTATAGATACGGTGTTCACCACTTTTACAAGAGGATTTATTGCTGGACCAGCAGTATCCTTCAATGCATCACCAACTGTATCACCTACAACCGCTGCCTTGTGAGCTTCCGATCCCTTACCGCCGAAATTCCCGAGTTCTATGTATTTCTTTGCATTATCCCATGATCCACCGCCCACTGTCATCATTATCGCAAGTGCAAAACCTGAAAGTATTACACCAAGAAGAAGGCCACCGAGTGCCAGAGGACCAAGTATAAAACCCACAGCAAGAGGCGTAACAATTCCTATTATACCTGGAATAACTAGTTCTCTCAGAGCAGTTTTCGTTACTATGTCAACGCACCTGCCGTATTCTGGCTTTGCTTTTCCTTCCATCAGACCTTTAATAGTGTCAAACTGCCTTACAACTTCCTGAACAATAGCATTAGCAGCATTACCAACCGCCCTCATTAAAAATGATGTGAAGAAAAATGGAAGTGTTGCGCCAATTAACAGACCAACAAGTACAAGTGGGTTTACAATTTCAAATGATTTTAATATTTGAGATGCATTATAAATATTTGATGCTGATACAGTTAAATAATATGCTGCAAATAATGATAAAGCCGCAAGTGCTGCTGATCCGATTGCATATCCTTTTGTTATTGCTTTTGTAGTGTTTCCTACGGCATCCAATGGGTCTGTAACTTTTCTCACATCCTCAGGAAGACCGGCCATTTCTGCAATACCTCCTGCATTGTCAGTTATGGGACCATATGAGTCTATTGAAATAATAATTCCAGCCATAGAAAGCATGGCTATAGAAGCTATGGAAATACCAAATATGCCCTCTATAGGATTAGAAAAGCCATTAAAAATCGCAAACGAGATTAAAATGCCTGAACTTATAACGATTATTGGCAAGAAACTTGCCTGAAGAGCGTATGCTAGACCTGTAATGATTGTAACCCCTGCACCTGACCTGGATGCCTTGCTTGTTTCTAGGGTTGGTTTGTATTTATAGTCAGTATAATATTCTGTTATGAATACCATAAATGCCATGATAAATATGCCGATTATACCTACATAAAATGCATCCAGATTATCGTTTAAATAATAGTAAGATACAACAAAAAAACCTATGGCTGCTATGATGCTGGATATAATAATGCCTTTGTGTAATGCTGGTACAATCTTTTTATTTTTACCTATTTTAACAAAGGGTATTGAGATCAACGTTGCAACAATGCCTATAGCGCCAAAAAGTAGTGGAAGGATTACGTAACTAGAATATTGTCCATAAAGCAAAAATGCAAGAAGCATTGATGCCAGGGCTGTAACTACATATGTTTCATATAGATCAGCACCCATGCCTGCACAATCGCCCACATTATCACCAACGTTATCTGCAATTACTGCAGGATTTCTTGGATCATCCTCAGGAATACCATATTTTACCTTGCCAACTAAATCAGCACCAACATCCGCACCTTTGGTATATATGCCTCCACCTACCCTTGCAAATAGGCTAATCAATGAAGCACCAAAAATAAAACCAACCATCATATCTGGATTTCTAAGCCAGAAATAGAAAATAGAAATTCCAAGCAATGCAATGCCTACGACGGACATGCC
>ERZ1669251.378-NODE-378-length-11599-cov-4.015159_pt1 | contig 11599 bp, 10 predicted proteins | sample MGYA00579294_ERZ1669251 | MGnify/ENA primary metagenome ERZ1669251 (study PRJEB41166, sample SAMN08046056) | hot springs metagenome | biome: hot spring; feature: acid hot spring; material: thermophilic sediment; isolation source: thermophilic sediment from acid...
AGTGACCAGTGGCCAGGCCACCATGTCCTTGGCTGTGGCTAAGTCATCAAATGCCTGCTGAAGCCACTTATAAACTTCCTCTCTCATATAATTCCCCTAACTAGCTTAAGCCTAATAAGCTTAGGTAATTCATAGAGTGTACCTAATGTTCCTGAAGATTTTTATATGGGGGATCAGTTGATTCATAAGTATTTGTAGTTATCTTAAAGTTGAGAAATTAAATGTTGCAGTAAAATTAATTAACTATGAGGTCTCTAGCCTGTAATGAAGGCTGTTACAGTTATTCCAGGGGTTCCTGAATCCCTAAGGTTAAGGAATGTTGATAAACCTAAGCCTAATCATGGTCAAGTACTCCTTAAGCCAATTAGAGTTGGCATATGTGGTACGGATAAGGAAATAATTGAGGGTAAGTATGGCAAGGCACCACCTGGTAGTCAATACTTAATACTTGGCCATGAGGCTTTGGCGCTCGTAGAGGAGCTTGGGGATGGTGTGGATAATGTTTCCGTTGGTGACGTTGTGGTGCCAACTGTCAGGAGGCCCGTTAACTGCGACTTACCAGTGGATTACTGCCCAATGGGTCATTACGTGGAACACGGCATTTGGGGGCTTCATGGTCATGCGGCTGAATACTCAGTGACTGATGCTAAGTATCTTGTTAAGGTTCCGAAGGAGTTAATTGATGTGGCTGTCTTAACGGAACCATTAAGTGTAGTTGAGAAGGGTATTGATGTGGCACTCAGCATAGGTGGTTCAAGGTTTGAGTGGAAGCCTAAAAATGCGCTAATACTTGGGGCAGGGCCAATAGGCCTACTTTCAACAATGGTGCTTAGGTTAATGGGCCTTTCAACAACCACGGTAGCTACCAGGCCACCTGATAGTCTCAAGGCCAGGTTAGTTAGGGAACTAGGGGGAGTTTATGTTGATGCCGCCTTAAGCAGTATTGAGGGCTTCTTTGACCTTGTAGTGGAGGCAACCGGCTCTCCTCAAGTCACAGTGGATGGTTTAAGGCATTTAGCCCCAAATGGAGTAATGGTGCTCCTTGGGGTTTACCCACCTGGTGGGGTTATTAGTGACCTAGGTGGTGTATTGACGGATTCGGTGCTTAATAATAAGATCCTGGTTGGGTCTGTTAACGCTAATGTTAGGCACTTTGAATTAGGCTTAAGGCATATGGCCGATGCGAAGAGCAAGTTTGGTGACTGGCTTAACAGGTTAATCTCCAAGAGGGCAACTCTCGATAATTACCAGGAAGCCTACTCCTGGACTCATGATGACATTAAGACCGTTCTTGAAATAAACCCACTTAGTTAATGAATACTACAGTTACGCCTAGGAGTATGCATCATACCTTAGATTAGGAGGTTGCATTAACCTCCTCAGCCAGTTTCTCCTCAGGTTTAATTGAAGCCATCTTCTCCATTACGTTCTTTATTACGTTTACTAATTCAACATTACCCTTAACCTCATCAAGATCCATGCAGTTGTTTAAAATATCCTTAAACAATTGAGTTGTTAAATCGCTCTTCAACGTGCTTATAGCCCTCCTATACTCTGATAGAAAGTCACCTGTCAGGAAATTAACAACATCATTAATACTCTTGAAACCACCCTCAGCGTTCCTAAGTTCATTAACTATAGTTTCAATGGAGTAGAGTATATTAGCGTCGTTCTCCTTAAATCCCGCTATTAACTTTGAGTATGCCTTATTAACGCAGTACCTAACGAACTTGTACGTTAATGGATGCGGTGTCTGTTGCATATGCGTTCAGGAAGCCGGTGTTTATAAACAATTTTGTGGAATTAGAGTACTTCACTTAGGTTCAGGACTAAGAGCCCTCTCGTGAGTTATCCTTAAGTAGTCAATGAGTTTACTTCTTAATGGGCCATTAATCAATTCATCAACTAACTCCCTAGTGCCGGTGCATTTTAAGGCGGATGTTAACCTGTAGGGGAATCCTAGGCTTCTTAAAGTGTCTTCAACAGTCTTAACTTCTTCCTCAGAGGCTAAGTCAACCTTATTGATTGCAACCACTACATTAGCCTTAAAGCTTTGGCTCACCTCCTTAAGTAGGTTTAACTGTTGATTAAGCGTGTAACCACTATGTTGAGTTGGGTCAACCATGAATACTATTGAATCAGCCAAATGCCTTAATGCCAAAATAGCCTGAAGCTCAATCTTATTCCTTTCACTAAGTGGCCTATCCAATAACCCTGGGGTGTCAATTACCTGAACAGCGTAAATGCCGTACACCTTAACATGACCTATTATGATCTGCTTCGTTGTGAACGGGTAATCAGCTATTTCAGGCTTCTTTGTTGAGACACAGGCCACTAAGCTACTCTTACCAGTATTGGGCATTCCTGAAACGACAATTGTAGGCTTCTCAACACTTATTGAAGGTAACCTACTCATCTTAATTGCCGCCTCCTTCAGTGTTCTTAACTCGGGCCCTAGGTCATTTATCAGATCAATGATCCTCGATACATACATTCTCCTAGCCTTAATAATCTCATCCTTGTCTTGAGCAACCTTAATCATTCTTAATGCATCCCTACTTATACTGTTTATAGCCCTGCTTGAATTAGTAAGCTTACCCAGTGAGTGCTTGTACTCATCAATACTAATTATGATTCCAATCAGCTCCCTGTAGAATGGGTGAAGGTCATTAATGAAGGGCATGTTGTATGCAATACCCTTAAACATGCTGAGTAACCAGCCTGAGGTCCCCTTAACCCTAGCTGATTCAAGTCTCCTCAGTCTCTCGACGCCAGGAAGCGATGTAGGTGACCTAGCCTCAATAGCCTTATACCTATTAATGAATTGCCTAACAGTCTCCTCTGCACTGGGAATGTATGGTAACGTTGACTTAAAGTTCACGTAACCGTTACTAAACTGCCTGTTAATAAACCGTCCGCTTTCTAGTTAAAGTTTAAAACACCCTAGTGGAGGAAAGGGACGGTGTACTGTAATGTCTGATGAACTTGAATTAATGACTGGGACAACGGTTGGTATAAGGGCTAAGGATGGCGTTGTCTTGGCGGCTGAAAAGAGGGTTTCATACGGCTTCTACCTAATGAGTAAGTCAGGTAAGAAGGTTTACCCAATAACAAATAGGATTGGCATAGCATCCTCCGGTATCTTAGCGGATATACAGACGATAACTAAGGTGATTAGGGCTAATATTGCCAACATGGAGATAGAAATGAAAAGGCCTGTTTCGGTTAGGGCGACTGCTAAACTACTGAGCATAATGCTTTTTCAAAACAAGTACATGCCTTACATAGCTGAAACCATGGTGGGAGGTATTGATGAGGAAGGACCCAGATTATTCATACTTGACTCATGGGGTTCATTAATTGAGGATGATTTTGCAGCCCTAGGTAACGGCGCCAGGACTGCCATAGGCCTAATAGAGACTGGTTACACAAGCGACATAACCGTTAAGGACGCTAAGGAATTGGCAATAAAGGCTATTAAAGAAGCCATAGCCAGGGATCCAACCTCAGGGGATGGAATAGATACTTTAACAATAACCAGTAATGGGTACGTTGAAGACTCAATTAAGCTTCAGTAAATCCCTGAAGCGTTAAGTGGTTGCGCAATGCTTGTTGATTCCCATGTTCACCTATACGAGTTTAGTAATGATGAGTTAGGAAGCTTCAATGGTATGATACTGGTTTCGGTGGCTGAGGATGTTAAGACATCAATGATTGTTCTTAACCTCACTGAAGGATTCGGCAGCATTAATCCATGCATTGGGATACACCCATGGAATGTTAATAAGGTACCTTTCAGTGATGTTGCGGTTATTGAGAAGTTGGTTAAGGATAATGATGTTAGGTGTCTTGGGGAGGTTGGTTTAGACCTTAGATTTGTACCAAACACCATTGATAAGCAGAGGAGGTTCTTCAGTGAGTTCCTAAGAATGGCTAAGGAGTATGACCTGGTCCTCAACATTCACTCCCCTAGTGCGTGGAGGGAAGTGTTTGAAATGATCACTAAGGCTGACGTTAATAAGGTTATGTTCCACTGGTATACTGGGCCACTTGACCTAATAAGAGACTTAACGGAACAGGGTTACTACATATCAATCAACGCTGCTGTTAAGGTTCAGGAAAAATCCAGGAGGGTTGCTGAAGCTGTACCACTTCGTTTCATGCTTACTGAAAGTGATGGCCCATATGAGTATAGGGGAATTAGGCTAACACCCCTTATGATTAGGGATACTGTCAATGAGATCGCTAAGATAAGGGGTATTGATGTGGAAACAGTTGAGGATTCCGTTTACTTCAATTACACTAAGTTATTCAAGTGAGTCCCTTAAGCCACTCATTGTTAAAAAGAATTAGGCCTCCGCATTGACTTAAGAACAGTGGCTGAATGAGATTGCGAAGAGTTTAATAGAGTCCACTATCGACTTCATTTAATGTATGTGATTCAGAGGGAAGGTGCGGTCTCCTTTTACGCACCAGACTTAAGCAAATATATCGCGGGTGGGCGTATTGAGCCAGCTTGGGCACCAGTATTCTATAATCCAGCCATGGCCAACAACAGGAGTGTGTCAGTTATCGTTGTTAGGGCGTATTTAAGGCTACTTGGTAAGAATGGCGTATTGTGTGAACCATTCACGGGTACAGGCGTGAGGAGTATAAGGTATGTTAGGGAGGCTGGGGTTGAGAAGGTTATTGCCGGTGACGTGGATGACACTGCGGTTGATGTTGCATCAAGGAATGTTGACTTAAACGGCCTAAGGGATCAGATTAAGGTGATTAAGAGTGATGCTAATGTTCTGCTAGCTAATAGTAAGTGCGACATGATAGACATTGACCCTTATGGTTCACCTGCCCCATACATTAACACTGCCTTATTCTCAATTAGGCATGGTGGACTACTCTGCGTTACGGCCACTGACCTAGCAGTCCTACAGGGTAGTTACGCCAATAAGGCTATTAGGAGGTATGGCTTTAAGCCACTTAGAGGTTACTTATCCAGGGAAATAGGTTTAAGGGGTTTATTGGGTTTCCTAGCTAGGCAAGCCCTCGTAATTGATGCTGGGATTAGACCATTATTATCATATTGGGAGAGACACTACTACAGAGTATGCGTGACGGTGCATAAGGATAGGGGGACTGCTAGAGAGACGGTAAGGAATCTAGGCTACGCTTACTACTGTGGTGATTCATTAAACAGAGGATTCATTAGAAGGTACCCGAATGGCTTTATGGATAGGTGCGTGACCAGTGGCCCACTGTGGATTGGGCCTATTGGGGATGTTGAATTCATTGATTACTCATTAATGTTAATCAACAATGTTGACTACGAGTTAAGGGCTGCGGAAACCATTAAGGGGACATTACCTGATAATTTACCAATACCATTATATTATACGGTCACGGAGTTAGGTAAGGGTTTAGGTTTTATCCCAAGTCCATTAAGACTCAGGGCGCGTTTAATGGAAAGTGGCGTTGAGGCGTATGGCACGCACTTCGCTGTTGATGGGATTAAGACTAATGCTGAACCATGGTGGTTAATGAAGACTATTCGCTCAATCCCTCTTACCAACAACTAACGCGTGAGCTACATCATAGGGCTCAAGATGAACAGTGTTTATTATATCAAATCCCCTCTCCTTAATTGTATCTATCTCCCTCTTGAAGGTTTCAGATGGTTCCTTAGTTACATCAATAGACATTGCCTTTATGACAAGGATTATGTAACCACCCTTAACTAAGTATACATCAGCATTATCGGCAAGTATCTTAGCTTGAAACGGCTGAGCCACATCAATGTAGGCAACATCAACCCCCTTAACTAGTGAAATGTACTGCTCAGGATACCTGGCGTCAGCGAGTATTGGTACAACATTTAACCTACCTTGATCTATTATATTCTGCATGAATTCCCTGAAGACTCTTGGGCTAAACTCCACACCGTAAATTAAGCCACTTAACCCAACTATATCACTCACGTGACTAACTGTTGTACCACTTGCAGCACCAAGGTAAAGCACCTTGGAACCTTCACCAATAGGCATTACGTCAAGCTTATTCATTATTGCGGCACCAAGCTTAGACCTGTAAGGATTCCATACCCTATACTCAACACCACCCAGGTTAATTAACTGTTCACCATAAACCCTTCTGCCTGGTGTCAGATTCCTTGTGGCTAACCTGGCTGAGCCATCCTCAAACTCAATCCAGTAAACACCCTTAAACTTCTCATGCTCCTTAACATCCACTGCCCTTACGCTAGACATACCTAACCTTAATTAATTAAGGTATTTAAGTCTTAGTGTTCCTCCACTGATGATTCCATTGATTCCCCTAACACTACCGGCTCTCTGTAGGTTAACGGGTTTCGCTTACAACTATATTGAGTACCCATTTTACGCAGATAAAGTTTATAATGGTTCCCTTCATTCATAGGAATGAGAACAATGAAGCATGTTGAGTACGCTGCCAGTAGGAATCCATTCAATGGGATCAATAACATTAATATTACTTCACGGCACTTTAAGATACTTTTCACAGCAAGCATGGGTTTCTTTACTGATGCGTATGATTTGTTCATAATTGGTGCGGTACTTGACATATTCAGAAGCACGCAAATTAATGGTTTTAACCTACAAACACCCATACTGGGTATTCCAGCTGAGGGTGTTGTAGCTTCATCAGCAATATTAACTGCTATTATTGGTCAAGTGCTTTTTGGGTGGCTTGCGGATTATTGGGGTAGGAAGAGGATTTATGGTGTTGAGGCTGTGTTGATGGTTGTTGGTGCTTTGCTTTCCGCCTTAGCGCCGAATATTTACTGGTTAATAGTCTTCAGGGGTATATTGGGGTTAGGCATTGGCGGTGACTACCCAGTATCCTCAGTAATAATGAGCGAATACGCCAACACAAAGGATAGGGGAAAGTTAATAGCCCTAGTCTTCTCAAGCCAAGGCATAGGAGCCTTAACAGCAGTACTAATAGGCTTAGCATCAGTTAGCCTACTACCACCCACGTTAGCTTGGAGGGTTATGCTGGGCTTAGGTGCAGTACCAGCCTTAATGGTCATACGCATGAGACGTAAGGTACCTGAAACACCAAGGTATGCACTACTCGTTAAGGGGGATTTAAGGGAGGCCAATAGGGCAGCAAGCTTCCTCGGCGTTAAAATTAATGGGTTAGTTGCATCAAGGAGATTAAGCATGAGTGAATTCATGAGGAGGTATTGGTTCACGTTAATTATCACTGCTGGTTCATGGTTCCTAATGGACATAGCCTACTACGGTTCAGGAATATACTCAGGCCCAATAGTGACTACCTTTCTACCAGTGAGCGTATACCCAACATTGAGGTTACGTATAATTCATGAGGTCTTTGAAGCGGGTCTACCATTCCTAATTGGTTTACCCGGCTACTTTACCGCAGCCTTACTCATAGATAAGATTGGAAGGAAGCTAATGCAGCTTCAGGGGTTCATAATGATGAGTGCACTTTACTTAATTGTTTCAACCCTAGTTGTGACTAATGAAGTGGACGTTGTTAGTTTCCTAGCTCCTATTCAAGTAGTGATAATACTCTATGTCTTAACCTTCTTCTTCATTAACTTCGGCCCAAACACCACAACCTTCGTAATACCAGCTGAGGTTTATCCAGCTAGCCACAGGGCTATGGGGCATGGAATATCAGCAGCGGCAGGTAAGGCGGGGGCTGCCTTATCCACCTTATTGTTATTCCCATTACTTGAGACTCATATTAAGGAATTACTGATAATATATGGAATTGTGTCGATAATAGGTGCATTATTGACTATTCAACTAAAGGAAACTAAGAATAAGGATCTTGAGTCAATTTCAGGGGAAGAATTAGTAAATCACTTAAGCTCATACGCAACTAGGGGCTTGCTGAATCCTTATATAGTGGACTAAGTTTAACTGACTTACCCACCACTATCACTGATGGATTCTCTACCGTAATTCCACAATTAGCCATCTCACCTAATGTTGTGAATTGAATCTTCGAATCGCTCATGTAAGCCCTAGTTATAACTGCTACAGGTGTCTTTGAATCTAAGCCCCCTTGAATAAGCTCCACCGCTATTCTACATGCCTCGGAGGCACCCATTAGTATCACGATTGTGCCAACGGAGCCTGCTAGCTTCCTGAAGTCAACTTCCTTAAAGCCCTTCCCTGGGTCCTCCCTACCGGTTACAAAGGCAACACTACTGGACACACCCCTAAGTAGTATTGGGACTAGGTACTGCTCTGGAGCTGCTATGGCGCTGGTTACCCCTGGTACGACTTCACAGTCCACGCCATTCTTAATTAAGTATTGGCATTCCTCAAAACCCCTACCAAATATGAATGGGTCACCACCGTGAAGCCTAATGACCACCTTGCCCTCAAGTGACTTCCTGAGGAGTAATTCATTTATCTCACCCTGCTCCATCACGTGCCTACCAGGTTCTTTACCAACATATATTAATTCAGCCCCCTCCTTAGCGTGTTTAAGAATATCCACTGGGATTAACCTATCGTAAACCACTACGTCAGCTGATTCCACTAGTTTAATTGCCTTAACAGTGATTAACTCAGGATCCCCTGGACCAGCCCCAATAATGTAAACTTTAGCCATAGTATCAGTTTAAATTTGGGGAAGATAAACCTCACTTAATGCAGTGCGTAACGGAATTTAATGAATTAAGCACGGAAAGAGGAACGTATGTGCTCATTCTTAATGCTTCATCACTAGTTTCAATTAACGTTGCTTCCCTGGGTCAAGTCACATTAAATGAGGGGTATTATGCTTACGTTGGGTCAGCTAAAGTGGGTATTAAAACTAGGGTGGGAAGGCACATTAAGCTAGCTATGCTTAAGGCTGGTAAACTTAGGTGGCACTTAGATTACGTTCTAGTTAACAGTAACATTACGCTCCATAGCTTAATCTACGTTAATAATTCATACATAGAGCATGAGGTTGCTCAGGCACTTTATAGGCATAGGAATATTGATGTTGCCGTTAGGGGCTTTGGCTCCAGTGACTGCAATTGCGTGAGCCACTTCTTCAAATTGAATTCAAGTCAAGACCCATCAATGTTCATAGCATCATTAATTAAGCAAATGGGTTACATACCATGCATACTAAAACTCAGTACTGGGCAATAACTCATGAACTGATGCATTAGGCCTAAGTAATTATAGGCATTTATTCGGGTCTTAGCCTAAATAACAGTGTTCTATTAAGAGTTCAACCTTTATTGTGGTTGTTAGCCATTGATTATTAGTCGCTTGGCTTTCATCGAGTGCCTTCCTACACCTCACCACAGTTCATAGGCTTTACAGTAACATCCTCTAATCAAGCATTAACCACAAAGCACATAAGCCTTGTTCATACAGCATTAGCCCACTTAACAACACTTAAGAAGATTTAGAAGCGATCTAAAGCACTGAGAAGCAGCATAAAATGTTACGGACAGTGCGGGATTCGCGAATAATTATTCAATCAGCTTCAGAAATGCATTCTAAGGTGGGAAGTGCGATCACGCTATATTTAATATTCGTTATGAGAATGGTCATAAAAGATTAGCACTTAGCTAGGGTTTGAACGATATTTCATTGTTTAACGTGAATTTACTGGTTAGCCTTATGTCCCTTGATGATGCACCAACCCTAACTTCGTATTCACCCTTATCAACAATCCACAGCCCCTTTGCATCATTAAAGCTTGCTAATTCCTTAATGTTAATTGTTAATTCAATATGGTCTACTTCACCTGGATTCAGTAGCCTAGTCTTCTTAAAGGCCTTCAGTTCCTGAACAGGCTTATCTAACGACCCTTGAGGGGCCTTAACGTAGACCTGAGCAATCTCTTTACCTGGGTATTTGCCTACATTAATCACGTCAAAGGAGACCTTAACAGAATCATCAATAGTCACTCTAAGATTCCTGTACTCGAACCTGGTGTAGGATAGGCCGAAGCCAAATTCATAGGCAGGTTCAATACCATACTTATCGTAGTAACGGTACCCAACGTAAACTCCTTCGCAGTACTTAACCACCTTGGGGTTATCTGGAGGTGTTCCAGGGTAACATTCCACAGCCTTGGCTGCCGGCACATCACTCCAGTCCCTTGGGAATGTTGTGGGTAATTTACCTGATGGGTTAATCCTACCAGTGAGGACATCAGCCACAACTCTACCAGCCTCCTGTCCAGGTAGCCACACTAGGATTATTGCATCAACTAAATCCCTCCAACTAACCACCTCAATGGGTGATGGAACGTTTAATACAACTATAACCCTTCTACCTAATGCGTGGAATTGCTTGGAGACTACCTCAATGAGCCTGCGTTCACTATCGGTTAAGTAATAATCACCCTTAATGGCCCTCCTATCCCAACCCTCACCAGAATTCCTTGATATAACCACTACAGCCGCATCATTGCGTTCAGCGTACTTCCTAACCTGCTCCTCACTTACTACGTCCTGAGGCAGGGGCTCTGAGTAGGCCTCCTCATAATACAGGGCGCATAAGTAGTCCTCACCCCTGTTCTCCTTAACGTAATTAACGTAAATTGATGATAACTCCTCATCAACCCTTAATCCACCGTTCCTTAAGCCATCTAGGATATTTATGAAGTACCTTGGGTGAGTGTGCCCACTACCTAAACCACCCCTATTAGTCTCAATCTGCCCAGTACCGAATAAGGCCACCTTAGCATTAGTATTGAGCGGTAATGCTTCATTATTATTCTTAAGCAGGACCACGCCCTCAGCGGCGGCTTCATAGGCTAACTTACCGTGCTCCTTAAGGTTAGGGGCATTGGTTGGCTTATAGCCCTTATAGGCGGGAGTCCTCTTAATGAATTCGAGAACCCTAGCTGCACTCCTATTAACGTAGTCCTCACTTAATTCACCCCTCTTAACAGCCTCAATAAGCCTAGAGACAATTTCATCACTGCCCGGCATTATTAAGTCATTTCCAGCCTTAACCTGCTCAATAGGGTTATCTCCAGCCCCCCAGTCGCTCATTACTATACCATCAAACCCCCACTCCTCCCTAAGCACCTTAGTTAACAACCATTCATTCTGAGAAGTGTACTTACCGTTAAGCTTATTGTAGGAGCTCATTATTGCCCATGGCTTAGCCTCCTTAACAACTATTTCAAATGGCTTCAAGTAAATTTCCCTAAGAGTCCTCTCATCAACAATAGTGTCCACAGTAGTCCTATTAGTCTCCTGCTCATTAGCAGCGAAGTGCTTTGGAGTTGCTGCAACACCAACCGATTGAACACCCTTAACGTAGGCTACAGCAATCTTACCGGCCAGGAGTGGGTCCTCTGAGAAGTATTCAAAGTTCCTACCACACAATGGATGCCTATGAATATTAATGCCTGGTGCAAGGAATACTCCTATGCCATAATCCCTAGCCTCCTCACCCATAGCCCTACCCACAGCCTCCACTAACTCAGGATTCCAGGTTGATGCAAGCATAATGGGTACTGGAAAGGCAGTAGCAGGCCACCTTCTGATTGGATTAGGTTCAATCCTAATGCCTGAGGGGCTGTCTCTTATACACATCTCCGAGCCCACGAGACGGACTCCTATCTC